>MCHG01000089.1_pt1 | contig 61173 bp, 53 predicted proteins | sample 787351 | NCBI WGS metagenome assembly MCHG01 (sample SAMN05430296, study PRJNA330682) | permafrost metagenome | biome: Cold desert; feature: permafrost; material: soil; isolation source: enrichment culture inoculated with soil incubated with H2/CO2 at 20 degrees... ... | reverse complement strand
ACACGGAAGTTAAGACCTCCAGGGCCGATGATACTTGGGGCGCAAGCCCCTGGGAAAGTAGGTCATCGCCAGGTAAAACATAGGGACTATCTTCGGGTAGCCCCTTTTGTATTCGGCGGCTACACGGGTTCGAACCAGTACAGGTCACCAAACAAAGCACTCGAGTGAATAATTGACTCTGGCATTCGTAGGTTCGAATCCTCCCACCCCAGCTAAAACGGGCCATTAGCTCAGTCGGCTAGAGCACCTGACTTTTAATCAGGGTGTCCCGCGTTCGAGTCGCGGATGGCCCACCAAAAATGCATTCCCCTTTTGCTACCAATATACATGCGGGTGTAGCTCAATGGTAGAGCACTAGCTTTCCAAGCTAGTTACGCGAGTCCGATTCTTGCCACCCGCTCCATAAGAACCTATACCGCACCATAAGGTGCGGTTTTCTATGTCATATTCATAAAGGGATTAAATTTATCCATAAATGGCGACCGCACACTTGTTTCTTCGGATTTGAGTGAGGTCGCTTTTTCTATGTGTATGTTAGTATGTATTATGTAGGTTATTTATAGAACATAATAGATCGTAATCTACACACATGGTATAGTAGATATGAGTTAACAAACTATAAAAGTACTATGGTTAAGAATCCGAAATCATATGGGTTGTTGATAGGTAATGATGTTCGTAATTGTTTAGATTAGCATGGAGTGGGGAGAGTGCTAACAGTGTATTTGCGCATACCATATATCGATCGTGTCGGCATTGTTCATGATATTACATTGATTTTGGCGAAGCGTGAGACAAATATTATATCAATGGAAGTGCAGGAGGGTATCGTATTCTTGGAGTGTCAGGAGGTTCTACAAGATCAACGCATTGAGTTCATTGAAGAACTTGGTAGTATTAGTGGAGTGCAAGAAATTGTAGAAATTTCCTTTATGCCATCCAAAGGACGGGCAGAACAACTAGAAGCCATCTTAACCTCTGTACAAGACGGGATTTTAGCAGTTAATCAGGATAGTATTATCACACAATGCAATCCTGCCGCTGCCCGTATGCTTAGGTTGTCAGCGCAACAGGTTCAAGGACAGCCTTTAGGTGCAACGCTTTTTAAAAATTTGCTAATACAAGAAACTCTACAGACTGGTTGTCAGCATAACAATCGGGAGGTATTTATTGCCTCTGATCTTGGCTATTGCGTTGTTAATACTATACCTCTAAGAAACATTTGTAGTGATGTAATTGGTGTGATTGCAGTAATTAGGGATACCCATGATGTTAGGAACTTAATGCGAAGTATGACAAGTTCGTTACCTATGACATTTGCTGACATTCCTTTTGTCAGCCCAGTAATGGAGCAAGTGCTAGGACAAGCCCGACGTTATGCAGAAAGTGACTCTACAATTCTTATTAGCGGCGAAACAGGAACAGGCAAGGAATTATTCGCCAGGGCTCTGCATAGCGCTTCAGAAAGAGCTAAAGCTGCCTTTGTACCTATTAACTGCGCAGCTATTCCGGATACGTTGCTGGAAAGTGAATTGTTTGGATATACAGAAGGCGCTTTCACTGGGGCAGTCAAAGGAGGAAAACCGGGGCTATTTGAACTCGCCAATGGCGGGACATTATTTCTTGATGAGGTGGGAGACGTGTCCGCTCATTTACAAGTTAAGTTGCTACGTGTCCTTCAAGAGCAACGTGTGCGGCGGGTGGGCAGTAATAAGGAGGTAGCCGTAGATGTCAGGATTATCGCGGCTACTAACCGAAATCTAGAAGATATGGTGTTAGATAAAACTTTTCGAGAAGATCTATTCTATCGCTTGAATGTTATTCCCTTGCTAATACCACCTCTGAGAGAGCGATTTGAAGATATTCGACTGCTCAGTGAACTCTTTTTAAAACGTTTCGCTGAAAAACTACAGCGTTCAGTAATAAGGTTCTCTCCGGTCGCTTTACAACGCTTAGAGAGTTATAATTGGCCAGGTAATGTTAGGGAGTTAAAAAATATCATTGAGCGAGCAGTGAATCTAGTTGATGGCGATGAAGTACTGTCAGAACATATATTTTTAGGGCGGTTATCTGGATCTACAGCAGCGCCTACCTTAGTACAGTTTGAAACATATCAGACATTGGAGGAACGTCTAGGGGAAATAGAACGGGTAATTCTACAGCAAACTTCTCAGCGCTTCCGATCCTCTAGGCGTATGGGTGCAGTTCTAGGACTGTCCCATACAGCCGTGCTGAAAAAGATGCGCAAATATGAGTTGCCTTTATCGTGAACGCATTTAGATTAAGTTAACGTTGAGGTTAAACAAACACAAGTAGCATCCCTTTGTGGGGTGCTATTTGTGTTTGTGTTGGAAACTAAACGTAACAATGGAACGATTATTGGAAACTAAAGTTTACAAAAATAAAATGTTAATTTCAGTTAATTCAGACAATAAAGGCACTTCAGAGTTGGCACGCTTATTGCATCATTAATTAATACAAAGAAGCATTTCGCGAGTAATTCAATTATCAAAAGGGGGATTAATAATGATTATTGGTGTAGCAAAGGAAATCAAGAACAATGAAAACCGTGTGGGGCTGACTCCTGCAGGGGCAGGGGACCTGTGTAGAGCAGGGCATACGGTCTTAGTCGAGCATGGTGCTGGTTTAGGTAGCGGTTTTTCAGATGAAAGTTATGCCAAAGTTGGCGCAACCATTATTGCCGACAAGAAAATCTTATTTGATCGTTCCGAAATGATCATTAAAGTTAAAGAACCATTAGCCGTGGAATATGACTTATTCCATGAGGGACAAATCCTATTCACTTATTTGCATTTAGCACCTGAGGTTTCGCTTACAAAGGCATTGCTGGAGAAAAAAGTCATTGGTATTGCTTACGAAACCATTGTCGGTCGTAATAATACCTTGCCACTCTTATCACCTATGAGCGAAGTTGCTGGTCGCATGTCAGTACAGATTGGTGCCCAAATGCTTGAAAAACCATGGAGTGGCAAGGGTATTCTCTTAGGTGGCGTACCTGGCGTAGAATCAGCCCAAGTTGTCATAATCGGCGGTGGCGTTGTAGGTACCAATGCAGCTAAAATGGCAGTTGGTATGGGTGCACGGGTTACGATTATTGATAACTCTGGCGACCGTCTTGCGTACCTGGATGATATTTTCGGTGGTAGAGTCACAACTGTCATGTCCAACAGTTATAATATCGCTAAGTGGGTTGAAAAAGCAGATCTTTTGATTGGGGCAGTGCTTATACCTGGTGCTAAAGCTCCCAAACTTGTAAGCGAAGAAATGGTTAAATCCATGGAAATTGGTTCAGTTATTGTTGATGTGGCAATTGACCAAGGCGGTTCTATTGAGACCATTGATAGGGTTACTACTCATAGCGATCCGACCTATATAAAGTATGGTGTCGTGCATTATTCAGTTGCCAATATGCCTGGCTCGGTGTCTCGTACCTCTACATTTGCTTTAACAAATGCTACACTCCCTTATGCTTTAAAGATTGCCAATAAAGGCTGGCTCCAGGCTCTTAAAGACGATGCTGGATTAGCACAGGGGCTTAATGTTTATAATGGCCAAGTAACTTTTAAGGCTGTAGCAGAAGATCAAAATCTTCCGTATACACCAGTTTCGGAAATTTTAGAATAAAATAATATAATATATGATATGATATGACATATTATACGTGGAAAGTCTGTAACCTTCATATAGCCTTTCCATTTTTTGAGGCTAGATAGACCCTGAGATTAGATCAGTAGAGAAAGGATAGTGGAGAGAACGTATGGAAACATTTCACAACATTATTATCTGGGCCAACGGTTACCTATGGGGACCCCCTATGCTTATTTTGCTTTTCGGGACACACTTATTCTTAACCTACCGAACTCGCTTCATTCAAAAGTACATCTTTAAAGCAATCAAAATTTCTGTGACCAAAGACCCTGATGCAGAAGGAGATGTGAGTCAATTTGGCGCACTCGCGACGGCTCTCGCTGCCACCATTGGTACAGGGAATATCGTTGGGGTAGCAACCGCGGTTGCCCTTGGTGGACCTGGTGCTGTACTGTGGTGCTGGCTAACAGGGGTGTTCGGGATTGCAACCAAATACTCTGAGGCGTTACTAGCCGTTAAATACCGAGTTAAAACCTCCGATGGGACAATGCTTGGTGGCCCCATGTACGCATTAGAAAACGGACTCGGCCAGAAATGGCTTGCAGTATTATTCAGCATATTTACGGCAATTGCTGCTTTTGGGATTGGCAACGCAGTCCAAGCCAACTCCGTTTCCAGCATGGTGTACGAAACATTTCACATTTCACCCTATATCACAGGTGCTATTATGGCCATCCTTGTAGGGATCGTCATTATTGGTGGCGTAAAATCCATTGCTCGCGTCTGTGAAAAACTTGTGCCTTTTATGGCAATTGTTTACGTCCTTGGCTGTATTATTATTTTGTTTATAAATTCTGCTTACGTAGGACCTGCCATAGCCTTAATTTTCAAATCAGCCTTTACTCCTCAAGCAGCTGGCGGTGGATTTGCTGGTGCATCAATCATGATGGCCGCTCGATACGGAATATCTCGCGGTTTGTTCTCTAATGAGTCTGGTTTAGGGTCAGCTCCAATCGTTGCAGCGGCTGCCCAAACGAGAAATCCGGTCCGTCAGGCACTCGTCTCTGCTACAGGAACCTTTTGGGATACCGTCGTGGTTTGCGCAATGACCGGTATCGTCTTAGTCAGCAGCATCATGAGTAGCCCTGCCATTACCGATGGGTTACAAGGTGCCGCACTGACTAAAGCAGCGTTTGGTCTGATCCCTGTGGTAGGACCCTTGGTCCTGACCTTCGGTCTCTTAACCTTTGTCTTTTCAACCATTCTGGGCTGGTCCTATTACGGCGAACGAGCGATTGAATACTTGTTCGGAAAAATTGCAATTATGCCTTATCGAATCCTCTGGGTCATTGCTGTTTTCTTAGGATCGATTATGGCATTACCTGTCGTTTGGGATATGGCGGATGCGATGAATGCCCTGATGGCTCTACCGAACCTCGTTGCCCTAATTCTCTTAAGTGGGGTTGTTGTATCCGAAACCAAAAAATATCTCTGGGAAGATAACTTAGATGAAATATCGACGGACCCTATACGTATCATTGAAAAATAAGTGAAATTATCTATATAGTTTGAAAGCGAATGCCTAGGTTGTATATAGGGAAATGTTAGCTAATTGGCTCTCATCGGAAACGGTGGGAGCCAATTTATTTCTATATTACCATTATAAGCCTTCACATTATTGACATATTAGGGTCACTGAATGGTAACAAGTTTGTACTAGTATATAAATAACAGCTGATTACTTGGTCAATTTAACGCCAGAATTACCTCTCAAATCAAAAAAAGTTGAAAGGTGGTGATGCGTATGTTTGTAACAAAGAAACACAACGTAACAGATAAATATGAAAAATGAAATAACGACTTTAAAATATAGTTGAGTTAAATCGGAAAGAGGTTAAAAAGATGATGAAAAAAACTAAAACAAGTACAATCGTAATAGCGACTGCTATCACTACACTATTATCCGCATCAGCTGCTTCTGCAAACATGACAACTAGTAATCCAGTAGAAACTCAAAGGGTTTCACTAACACAGTCATGTGAGTCATACAATTGGTCCAAAAGCCATTTGGATAGTCTCGTAACAACAGGTTCACTTAACCAGGCTCAAGAGAACACTATTCAAAATGTTGTTCCAAAGGTCAGATCAGATAATGGTGAATTCAATAATGGACGTCATTATGGCCAACTTAAAAACGTTCTGAAGGGTCTAGTACAAGACGGTACGATTACCCAGGCACAAGTAGACTCTATTAAAGAAGCAATTAAACCTACTAAAGAAGCAACACAAGTAAATGTCGATATGAAAACTGTTATGGATGGCTTAGTAAAAGCCGAGACAATTACCCAAGCCCAAGCAGACGCTATTCAAGGTGCAGTTAAACCAGCAGTGGAAGCAGTACCAGCCGTAGAAGCAGTAGTGGCTGTACCAGCTGTAGAAGCAGTAGAAGCAGTAGAAGCAGTAGAAGCTGTCGAAGCAGTACCAGCAGTTGAGGCTGTTGAGGCAGTACCAGCAGTAGAAGCCGTAGAAGCTGTCGAAGCAGCACCAGCAGTAGAGGCAGTTGAAGCAGTAGAAGCAGTGGAAGCTGTAGAGGCTGTACCAGCAATAGAAGCTGTACCAGCAGTAGAAGCCGTAGAGGCTGTTGAGGCTGTTGAGGCTGTTGAGGCTGTACCAGCAGTAGAAGCCGTAGAGGCAGTAGAAGCTGTACCAGCAGTTGAGGCTGTTGAGGCAGTACCAGCAGTAGAAGCCGTAGAAGCTGTAGAAGCAGCACCAGCAGTAGAGGCCGTTGAGGCCGTTGAAGCCGTAGAAGCTGTAGAAGCAGTAGAAGCTGCACCCGCAATCGAAGCAGTAGAGGCAGTTGAAGCCGTTGAAGCCGTTGAAGCTGCACCAGCTGTTGAGGCTGTACCAGCAATAGAAGCAGTAGAGGCTGTACCAGCCGTTGAAGCTGTCGAAGCTGTACCAGCAGTTGAAGCAGTTGAAGCGACACCAACTACACCAGCAGTAGAAGCTGTACCAGCAGTAGAAGCGGTAGAGGCTGTACCAGCAGTTGAAGCAGTAGAAGCAGTAGAAGCAGTAGAGGCTGTACCAGCAGTTGAAGCCGTAGAGGCAGTAGAGGCAGTAGAGGCAGTAGAAGCAGTAGCGGCAGTAGAAGCTGTGCCAGCAGTAGAAGCAGTAGAGGCTGTACCAGCAGTTGAAGCCGTAGAAGCTGTAGAAGCTGTAGAAGCCGTTGAAGCCGTAGAAGCAGTAGAAGCCGCACCAGCAGTAGAGGCAGTTGAAGCCGTTGAAGCCGTTGAAGCAGTAGAAGCTGTACCAGCCGTAGAAGCCGTTGAGGCTGTTGAGGCAGTACCAGCAGTAGAAGCCGTAGAAGCAGTTGAAGCTGTAGAAGCAGTAGAAGCTGTACCAGCAGTAGAAGCCGTAGAAGCTGTAGAAGCAGTAGAGGCTGTACCAGCAGTAGAAGCCGTCGAAGCCGTTGAAGCAGTTGAGGCAGTTGAGGCTGTTGAGGCAGTAGCAGCAGTAGAAGCAGTTGAAGCTGTAGAAGCAGTAGAAGCCGTTGAAGCCGTTGAAGCTGTACCGGCAGTAGAAGCTACACCGGCGGTAGATATTATGACCGTAATGGATAGCATGGTATTAGAAGGTACAATTACTCAGGCACAAGAAGACACTATTCAAGGAGCTATGACACCCGTTAAAGAAGCTAAGCCAGCAAAAGTAGATCTTGAAACCGCTATAGATGGCTTGGTGATAGACGGTACAATTACCCAGGCTCAAGCAGACGCCATTCAAAGTGCGATGCAAAAGACTCCAAAGCATGACATGGATAAAGACGACTCCGATAGAGGAAATCACAAGGGTACAAATAATCACACTCAACAAGACGCCTTACAAGGCATTTAAAGTCTAAGGAAGAGTTTGTTTATAGTATTGACCAAGCGTGCTAAGAAAAATGAGCAGACCGTCGGAAAGATACTGACGATCTGCTCCATAGGAACCAAAAACCCTGCAACCATTGCGGGGTTTTTGGTTTTTGACGCAAGGACAGTTTTTGTTATTCGGCATTTTTCATTAATGGTAAATTATTCGGTACCATTTATGCTATAATTACTGAGGGAAATTGTCTACTCAAAGGCAAGAACGTGGAATAGAGGAAGAATAGCATGTTTCAATTACATATTGGAGAAATAGCCGCATTAGCAACTGCAGCCTGTTGGACGATCACTGCTGTAGCATTTGAATCCGCGGGAAAAAAGGTTGGATCACTTTCCGTAAATTTAATCAGGCTTGTCATAGCCTTATTGTTAATTTCTGTCTTTAACCTATTTACTCGGGGAATGCTATTACCCTTAGATGCTACGGGTTCAACCTGGTTTTGGTTATCTTTTTCTGGATTAATAGGCTTTGTTATTGGAGATTTATTCTTATTTCAGGCTTTTGTACAAGTAGGCGCACGTATATCAATGCTAATCATGTCAACGGTACCGCCGATTACGGCTATAGCGGGTTATATCCTCATGGGAGAAAGAATTACATTATTGGGTTCAGCTGGAATGATCATTACAATTGCAGGGATCTCACTTGTAATTCTGACTAGAAATTCAGGGGACAAGATTGTTAAGTTAACACATCCTGTAAAGGGTTTGATATATGCATTTATTGGGGCCTTAGGACAAGCATTTGGGTTGATTTTTAGTAAATATGGGATGGGGTCCTATAACCCTATAGCTGCAACTCAAATTAGAATTATTGCAGCTATAATTGGCTTTTTAATTGTGATTACTATTTCTAAAAACTGGAACCATTTATATACAGCTTTAAAAGATGTTAAGGCTATGAAACATATCTCTATTGGGTCTTTTTTTGGGCCGTTTATAGGCGTATCATTATCATTGTTTGCTGTTCAACATGCACCAACTGGCATCGTATCCACAATCATGTCAATCACCCCAATACTGATTATTCCGATGTCAATTATTATTCTTAAAGAAAAAGTAATGCCAAGAGAGATTATTGGTGCCATTATATCGCTAATCGGAGTTTCGCTTTTATTTATATAAACCCTTTCTCGCTCCCCCTTACAAAGGGCCTCAGCTATTTTTAAGCTGAGGCCCTTTGTAACCTCGTCCAATCCCTTTGAATACAGTAGAGAAGGAGGGATTAGCATGAAAGTTTGTCTTGATCCTGGTCATGGTGGTTATGACCCAGGTGCTGTCGGGAATGGTCTGAAAGAAAAGGACCTTACACTGGACATTTGCCTAAGACTAAAGCCATTGCTTGAGGCCAATCGTATAAGTGTAATCCTTACTCGCGACGGGGACTTTGCGCCTAAGCACCTGGAGAATGACCTAAATGGAGAACTATGGGATCGTGTTAAGATAGCCGAAGAATTTAAAGCAAACCTGTTTGTTTCAATCCATATTAACGCCGGCGGAGGCACGGGAACAGAGGTACTCATTCAGGGTACTGGAGGGCAGGCAGAGACGGCGGCCGGAAAGGTTTTACCTTATCTCGTTAAAGCAGGTGACTGGGCAAATCGGAAAGTAAAAACCCAAAACATCCTAGTATTGCGCGAAACGAGTATGCCGGCAATTCTAACAGAAAACGGGTTCATCGATAATGTGGTGGACACTGCAAAGTTGAAGGACCCTAATTTTCGGCAGTTACTAGCGGTAGCCCATGCCAAAGGAATCTGTGACTATTTTGGTACTCTATACAAGGAACCGATTCTATCAGAGCCAGCTCTTAACGTCATGTACCGGGTTATTTTAGATGGCAAGCAGGTAATGGCATTAACTTACCAAGAAAATGCGATCGCCGAGGTTAAAAAAGCAGTCGAGAGTGGCCATGCAACCAACGGAGTTGTGCAGCGAACTATAGATAATGTGAACGTTTTCGAGTATGCGATTTCTCAAACCTCCTTGCAAACACCGATCATGGGTAAGGAGACGATCACACTAGAGCAGTGCCGGCATTTCTTGTCAAAGTATAATCCCACTGCCCCAGATATCATCCACTTCTACAAGGAAAAGGGAGAACTGCTTGGAATCAGATGGGGTTATGTTGTGGCGCAAATGACTAAAGAAACCGGCTATCTCAAATTCGGTGGAGTCGTGTTGCCTGAGCAGAACAACTTCGCAGGAATTGGAGCCGTCGGAGGCGGGATTCGTGGCGCGGTCTTCCCTACATTGGAAGAAGGAGTTTTGGCTCATTTGGAGCATATATATGCTTATGCTTCAATGGATCCGTTGCCAGTTGGTCTCTCAATAGTAGACCCTCGTTTTGATTTGGTAAAGAGGGGAAGTTGCCCAAATTGGGAAGATTTGAATGGGCATTGGGCAGTCCCGGGAAAGGGATACGGGGAGGACGTGGTTAGGATTTATACCGAAATTGCCAAGGAATAAATCATTTCTGACGGTACGAAAATATCTCTATTGAGAAACGTATGTGACAATAGCTAGCATGTTCGCATACCCTAACAGTAGGGAGAAAGACACGAATATTGTGAATTTTCGAAGTCGATGTCCTGGAGAGGATGGCGAAAATTATGAATGTAAAAGAGTTTTGGTTTAGTACTTCTATTGCATCTCTGGGAACCATCCTTTGTTCGCGTTTAGGAGGGTGGGACGTTGCCTTGAAACTGCTCGTAGTTCTCATGGTCATCGATTACGCGACAGGGTTCCTAGGTGCAATAAAAAACAAACGAGTGAACAGTGAGATAATGTTCTGGGGAGGAATCCGAAAAGGTCTTATCCTTGCTGTTTTGGTTATAGCAGTTTTGCTTGACGAAATGGTTGGTAACCCCTATCCAATTCTCAGGACACTGGCCATTTATTTTTACGTAGCGAGAGAAGGAATATCGGTGACGGAGAACTTGGGGATCCTCGGCGTGCCCTTACCACCAAGTATCAGGCGAGTGCTTGTTCAACTACAAGACAAAGAGGAAGATACGGATGAGAAATGAGAGTTACCATTTAAAGGTTTAACAAAGTCTTCATACAAAAGTCATGAAACGGTAACAAATATAGTTTAATATAAATATATCAGCTAACCCCCGTTAATTTTAGCGGTTAAAATAAAACTTTCTTTTCATTTCTCCTTTTCTTCTCTTCCCCTCTTAGTGAGGGGAGTTTTTTTTGCACACCAATAGTGAATTCGTTTAACACACTTAGCGGCTCATAAGTGGCAGTCTCACAATTGCTCTGTCTAAACAGCATCGTTGCCGTGTTCGCCCGTTCGAATACGGATTGTATCCGCTACATCAAAGACGAAAATTTTACCGTCTCCAAATGTTCCTGTTTTAGCGGTATTAACAATTGTTGTAATGACTTCATCTGCTATTTCGTTAGAAATTACAACCTCAAGTTTTATTTTTGGTAAGAGTCTAGTTACAATTTCTTGACCTCGGTAGATTTGTGTGTACCCTTTCTGATTACCGAAACCTAGAACATTAGAGACAGTCATTCCTTTTACACCAATGTCCGATAGAGCGTCCTTAACAGCATTCAATTTTTCTGGTCTAATAATAGCTTCGATTTTTTTCATGCTACCACCTTTAATTTCTAAAAAACTAATTATTACTTCTTTGATTCAAAAAGAAATCACTAGATATCTTCTGAATTAAGTATAATCCCTCTCAGTATACCAGAAAAGTTATCTATTCATGACCATTATTAATACAGAAACCGGGCTTATGCCCGGTTTTGAGGAGTTTTTTTCTTGGAAGGGAAATTTTACCCTCTGTCTGGTTTTCCTGTTTGCGCTTTATCCGTTGCTTTATTGGACATTTTGTATGCTCCTTACACTAGCTTGGATTATACGTTGTTTCTCCATCCCGACCATAATCCGTACGTCCGTCTTGATCGGACTGGTGACTATAGGGTAGTTCTTCACGTTTAGGAAAGGGCTTTTTGCTCGGCTTGGGTTGATTCATGATTTGCCTCCCTTAGGTTGGAATACCTTTAGGATAACCCTACGAATCAAGAATTATGTTGAACAGCAAAAAAGATCGCACTTGTAAAAATGCGATCCAAAAGAGAGGACAAACTACATTAAAAAAACTAAAGAACCTAAACCCGTTATAAGCTGAATCTGTCGAATGTAAATAAATGTAAATATACAGCATTTGGTTAGAGATTTCATATTGACATGATTTAAGACAAATGTTAGAATCAGAGATAATGAATTAAATATTATATGCTCTTATCCGGAGTGGTGGAGGGACTAGCCCAATGAAACCCGGCAACCAGCTTTGCACGCGATGATTTTCATAGCTTGCTCAAAGCATGGTGCTAATTCTTGCAGGAGAGATTCTTCTGACAGATAAGAGGAGTGTCGATTATATGTAATTTTGGCCTCTTCTATCTTGGAAGAGGTCTTTTCTGTATCATTCTTGGTCAGAAAAGCGCATTAATGATGAGGGCACAATAAGTGTCCAATGACAAATCGGGAGGTGGGGACGTTCATGAGTGTTGAAAAGACGTACGCGGAGATCAATGCCAAGATTAAATCAGGTAAAGCAGTCGTTGTGACTGCAGAGGAACTCATCGCACTGGTGGCGGAAAAAGGTCTCTCCAAAGCAGCTCAAGAAGTTGACGTGGTTACAACTGGCACCTTTGCGCCAATGTGTTCTTCAGGTGCTTTTTTAAGTTTTGGGCACACAACGCCACGGATGAAAATGCAAAAGGTATGGCTGAACGGGGTATCCGCCTATACCGGGATAGCGGCAGTTGATGCCTATATTGGTGCGACTGAGATGCATGAAGATGATCCACTAAATAACAATTATCCCGGTGAATTTAGGTACGGCGGGGGCCATGTCATTCATGACCTTGTCGCAGGCAAACCTGTCAAATTAAAAGCGCTAGGATATGGCACAGATTGTTATCCTCGTCGAAATCTTGAAACTACCATTACCTTAGATGAGATCAATGAAGCAATTCTTTTTAACCCTCGAAATTGCTATCAGAACTACAATTGTGCGGTGAACTTGACCGATCGAACAATTTATACCTATATGGGAATGATTAAACCTCATTTGGGAAACGCCAATTTTTCAACTTCTGGACAACTAAGCCCACTCTTAAAAGATCCTCATTTTAAAACTATTGGGGTAGGCACAAAGATTTTTCTCGGTGGCGGGGTCGGATATGTCGCTTGGAACGGGACACAACATTTCCCGTCAATAATGAACGTTGAGGGCAAGGAACAGGGTGCTGCAGGGGGGACACTTGCTGTCACAGGGGATTTGAAACAAATGAGCCCAAGATGGCTCGTAGGTACCAGTTATCTAGGATATGGTGCAACGCTAAGTGTTGGGATCGGAATTCCTATCCCGATTCTTAATGAAGAAATTGCTCGGTATGCTGCCATGAAGGATGAAGAACTATTCGCTCCAATTGTGGACTATGGAGAAGCCTATCCTTCATTTACACCTGGCAATCTAGGGTATGTCAGTTATGCCGATCTAAAAAGTGGAAAGATACAGGTGAATGGCAAGGAGGTAACAACTGCCCCGTTGTCAAGTATGCCGCGAGCCCGTGAAATCGCCTCAACCTTAAAGGGCTGGATTCAGAAAGGCGAATTTCTCCTGACAGAACCAGTTAAGAATCTTCCCACTCCAGCTGACGGCTTTATCGCTCATAGTATAAAGGAGGCTTGATAAAATGTCGCCTAAAAGAATCGTTTTGCGTTTCGGTACCGATATCTCGGTTAAACCTATTGTTTATCGTTTGGTGAAAGATTATGATTTGATAGTAAATATTGTAAAAGCAGACGTCAACCCTCAAAAAGAAGGAACGATGATCTTAGAAGTGATTGGAGATCAAAGCGAAGAAGGACTAAACTATTTACGCGATCTAGGGGTTTCGGTTCAAGCCCTTAATCAAGAAATTGTGCGAAATGAAGAGAAATGTGTCATGTGCGGTGCGTGTACGGGTATTTGCCCCACCGGTGCCTTATATATGGAACGCCCGTCAATGGAGGTCCGCTTCGATGGGGACCAATGTGTTTTTTGTCAACTTTGCGTGAAAGTCTGCCCAATGAGGGCCATGGAGGTTCGTTTGTAATTGGAATTCACGGATCGTTTTTACAGGAGTGATCACCGCCAGGTGGATATGGTGCATTTTCAGTTGGTAGTGGCGGAAACTGACTTAGATATCGGGATTTGCAAAGAACGGTTTTCTACCCAACTAGTTGGTTGGGTAGAAGAGACGATCCGGGCTTGCCGCAGGCCGCTCGAGGATTATATCAAGAATGACCCTGGTTTTGCGACGGCCTTAACGCCTTACACAGTATTGCCAAATGCCCCTTTGATAGTTCAAACTATGGCGGAAGCCGGGCGTCTCGCTGAGGTGGGGCCAATGGCCGCGGTCGCTGGTGCCGTTTCAGAGGTTGTTGGGAAAGCAATTGCGAAACGCTCACGAGACGTAATTGTAGAAAATGGTGGAGATATCTACCTGCGTTCTAGCCGCATACGTAGGATTGGGATTTTTGCAGGGGATTCACCTCTGTCGAATCGAGTAGCGATTGAGGTACGTCCAGACGAAACACCCCTTGGGATTTGCACGTCCTCCGGTAAAGTAGGGCATTCGTTGAGTTTTGGCAAGGCCGACGCAGTGGTTGTTCTCTCTCCCTCCGTGGCTTTAGCAGATGCAGTAGCAACGGCTTGCGGGAACCTTGTTCAGACGACCGACGATTTAGAAAGAACCCTCGAATTTGCCTCAGGGATCACAGGGGTTAAGGGTGTCTTAGTCATTAAAGACGATCGTTTGGCAGTTTGGGGAAGTGTGAAATTGATGCCGATGAATAACTGAGAACACAATATAAAAAAAGGCTATGCAACATGAGAAGATGATTCCTGAATTGAACGGGAGTCATCTTCTTTAAGTTCCAGAAAGAAAGAAACCTCCCCGTCGGGAGGTTTAAGTTTTTGCGCTAATGTCTTTAGTTTCTATATATAACTTGTACAACACAAATTTAGCACGATTTTAGAAAAGAATCAAATGACAGTTTTTGGAACAAATCGGGAATAGCTATGAATTTTAGTGCTATTCTTATAGTTTTACAGATAGGATATAGGAAACATACTTCTGATGCCATTAGTAAAGTTGAACTTATCCAGGGCTTAGCGCCACTTATCCGAACGGAGGGATTTTGAAATGGAAATAAATCTATTGGGGTTATTCAGCAAACTATATAATGGAAATTTCCAAATAAAAAGCAGAACCCAGTCGGACTTTCCGGATGCGTGGCTTCAAATTGGAGGGAATTCTCAAACGAGCTGGAAATTTGTGAATAGACCTTTAGAGGAAAAAGCCGTTTTGGAGATAAAAAATATAACTGCCCTAAGAGCAGGAATCATCCAATCAAGCGAGGCGTCTCTTGGCGTCCTTAAGGACGAAGATTGGCAGATCTTAATGGTTTTTAAAAGTGGTATGCCTGAAACTGAGCTGCAGGCCTATTTGCGTATTTATCCCGTTAGATCTAATGGTGACGTATCGAAGCCGTGGGAATTTAACTTTCAACCGGGATTGCGACCACAACAGTTTAAGCAAGTCATAAGTGTGGATTCTGAGATTGAGTTTCTACGTTTAGAGACGGGCGTTTTAGGACCTGGTGACTTGTATATCTATAAACTAATGGCGTACCCCCTTACACCAAAACGTATGAAAAGGCGAGTAAAGAAGGCAAAGAAGAACCTTGAAGCTATAAATCATATACAGACCATCGGAGAAATAATCAAGCCGATTCACCTTGCTATGCCAATTCCTTTAAAAATCCCTGTGACAGTCCAAGCCAATGTTAATGCCGATATTCGAAATCTCACACCGACGCGAGACAGGGTGCAAATTTTCGGAAGTAGTCAAGCTCCTTTAGCAACGTCCATTTGTGGACGGGCACAAGTGGAAATTAGCGGACATGGATTTCAGGAAAGTCTTGAAGATGTAACAGCTAACCAGACAATGTCCTCCACAACAACTCGAGATGTCTCTGCTTTGCCTCGGTTTTCTTTTGCAGTGTTTAATTTCGGGACAGAGTTTGCACATGTGCAAGCAGAGCTTAGTCCTGACGGCGTTCATTGGACGGAAGACGGCAATCAATTAGAGGTGGGTCCCGGAAAATTAGTTATTGTAACACCTGAAAAGTTTCTGCGTTATACACGGTTAGCATACCAGGCGGAGGGTTTAACGACGTTAAGAATTTGGGTTCAGGCTCAAAATTAGGGGACTAACGTGGGACTTGTGTGACACAGCGCTCGGTGCTTACGACGCAGAGCAAACTAACCGTTCAAGCTCCTTCTTTAGGGAGCGGGGTGCATCCTTCGGCGGATAGTATTCTTTTAAAGAACACGCCTACGGCGATAATCTCCACTGGAGACTATCGTGCCAAATGCGCCATCCTTGGCGCAATGGCGGCAGCTCACATCCTTGTTCGCTGCCCCGTATCTGGGGTCGGGAGCTTTAACGGAAGTTTGCTGGGCTGCTTTCGTAAAGACGTCGCGCTGTGTCACACTGCGTCCCGGGCTTGGGTGGGAGAACGGAGAACGAACGGAGAACGGAGAACGGAGAACGGGGAGTTGGGGTGGACGGCACATTTCATGTGCACCGTCTGCGTGAAGCATGGGGAGGTGAGTGGAGCAAGGGGACGGTTGCTTACGTCAAGCAACCGTCCCCTCTAGAATCCCCATTTCTCACCTAATACTCTCTATTTCGCAGCTGACATGACGAACGTATGCCGAGGACGTGTGTCTGGGCCCGGAAATGCTTAAGTAGAACTAGGAGGATAATTGAAAAGATTGATTGAGCTCGGTGAATTAGGTAGGGCTTCGTTATTAGTTTTACTAGGGCTTGTAACCCCTAGTCCTGCATTTCCTGTTGCTGAGCTCGGGATAATTGGGTTTGTGGAGGTAGTTCCTTTCACCAAACTCCCTTTATTCATTAGCATTGTGGCATCGACTGTCCCATAATTGGTCAGTGGTTTTCCCTCGATACGAATCTGCACTTGTTTAATTGTTGAGAACTGAGTCAAGGTGTTGACGAGCCCATACAACGCAACTTCTGGAGAAACTTTGGAATTTGGTTGTAGAAATTCTTTACTTAAATCAATAATGCCCACGTTTTCTTTAATGGCTATACCAAGTAGCACTGTATTCGTGGGAACTAAGGCTAGCACTGTCGTTCCTTTTTCTGCGGGTCCTTTTAACCACTGCGTCACGGTTTCCTTAGCAAGACTCACGGTCTTAGGCAATATTCGTTGTTCCTTCACCAAAAACTTACCTGTCGAATCTGCAAAGTACAGTACGATTGTCTTCGGATCTGTTGTGGTTACCCCTGTCGACACTGTAGTCGAATCCGGCAGGGATGCCGTTTTGTTCCCACCAATAAAATCCCCAAATGACGTCGTAGCTCCATCCTTATTTACTAACGTTTCCAGTGTTCCGCAACCCCCAATAAAAATGAGGCTGAAGAGAACAACCCCCATGATAAAACTTGTCCAAATTCGCACTTTCATAATTTTCGCCCCTTCCCCCTGTTCAATGTTCGATGTTCGAATACCAACATCTAGCCTCTGGATAAGTTCAACTAACCTTCAGTTGATCCAGTCGTGAGACTCCCACTTCTACAAGTGGGAGTGGGAGTGGTACCCCGTGCTCCGCTACGGTGGGGTAGAGTCACCCACCGTAGTCTCGATGTTCAACTTTAGTTTGGTGAGTTCACTACTCCACTGAGTAAGTTTCCTTATCCTCACTCTAAACCTATGCTTTGTGCTTAAAAATAGTACAGGTCTATTTGTTATGCTATGTATTTTTAAACCAAAAAAATAGACAGCCACTCATCTGCTTCGAATAAATTCTGGCACTTTATAATTTATTTGTATAAAGCACAGCTTTAAGCCATAAATATGGGTATCGTTAAGATTAACGAAAGGAGCCTGTCATGCACGACATGTACCAAATTATCTGGATTAGTATGATTGCTGGACTGGCGACAACCTTTGGCAGCCTACTCGTCTTGCTGTTTGGCAAGCCAAAGGAACGTGTTCTTGCCGCCCTCCTGGCCGGAGCTGGCGGAGTGATGCTCGCAGTCGTGAGCGTTGATTTGCTTCCGAACGCTTGGAAGATTGGCCCACTGCATCAAGTAGTCTTTGGGTTTGCCTTAGGCCTTCTCTTCATGTACCTCGCAGAAATTCGCCTAAATGTCTCCGATAACACACTCCCCATGTCCCGGCGTCAACGTTTAAAAAGGACCGGACTACTCGTCGCGACCGGGATAGCCTTACATGATCTCCCTGAGGGCATGGCTATCGCCGTCAGTCAAGAAGCGTCCCCTGGCCTTGGCCTTCTTATCGCCTTTGCCATTACCTTACATAATCTTCCGGAAGGGATGGCGACCACAGCACCCTTAACGATGGCTGGAATCCGTTGGTGGAAAATCCTTCTACTGAACATTGGAATCGCCTTTTTCACGCCCCTTGGTGCCTTAATCGGACTACTAGCCCTCGAAGGCGTCCAGAACTCCCTAGCCTTCTTTCTTGCCCTCGCCGCAGGTGCCATGAGTTTTCTAGTCTTCGGAGAGCTAATACCTCTCTCGCGCGAACGACACCCGCATTATGCCCTGCTCGGCGGAACAATCGGTTTTATCTTTTTTGCCGCAATTAGCCTGCTTCACTCTACCTGAAACCGCCCATATTATTTAGAAAGATCAAAAGGGCAGACCGAGTTTTCGGTCTACCCTTTTCGGATTATTATACGAGGCTTTTGCGTCCATGCACTAGTCCTTCCAGTGAAAGTCTCTCAGCAAAAAATTCAATCTTTACTTCAGTGCCTCTTGCACAACCTTTCTTATTCCAGCCATATCTGGCTCATAATAGTAAAGGTTCGCGCCGACTAAGGGATCGTGCGCCGTAATTGCGCGTCCGGGAAGCTGAAAATATTCTATAGTATCCTTCTTGAGTCCCTTAAAGGCCAAGCCCATGTACAGCATTTCAGACGTCGTAAGATTGGTATCTACTAATTCCTGCTGTATAATCGTTAACTCCTCGGGTAATTTAGAAATATTCGAGAGTGTAAGCATCTTATCTGCGAGAGCCGAAAGCATATAAAAATGACCCTGTTGCCGATCGAAATCTCCATTTGGCAACCCGTAGCGTGCCCTTGATAAACGATACGCCTCGTCTCCTGAGAGATGATTGTCTCCGGCCGGTAAATGAATCTTCGCCTTTTCATCGTTGACTGCGTTCGGAAGATTGATATCAATTCCCCCTACAGAGTCCACCACTTTCCGGAAGCCTTCCAAATTAATTTTTACATAAAAGTTAATGTCCAGTCCGAGCAGATTGCTCACTGCTGAAGCACTTTGCAGTGTCCCTTCGTGGGCCCCGCCTTTGGCTTCTCCGAGAGCATTGGCATGATTTATTTTAGTTAAACCGACTCCCGGAAGATTTACACGTGTATCCCTTGGTACAGAAATTACGGACACCTGATGCGTATCGACATTAGCGGAGACTAGCATGATTGAATCCGTCCGAGATACCTCGTCCTCGCTCTTGTCACTACCTAGGAGAAGAATGTTTATCCAGCCTTGTGGAACTGCTGGTGTCGATTGAGTCTCTGGAGAACTCGTGGGAGGGTTCTCTGTACTAGCGTTTTGAGGTTCAGTAGATATTTCTGCAGTTGGTCGAGCTATAACCCCAACATTACGCAGCGTTTTATAATTCCAGTAGTATGCCGACCCAGCGATCAATCCTATGATTGATAGAATGGCAATCCATTTTATTTTCATTATGTTTTTAACTCCTTGCTAATCTCCTAAAAACTCGTTCCTACCTCTGAACATCATGGCGACCGCAGTTTTAAAATCGGTATCCTCTTTATACAGAGAGTATTTCATCAGAGCAAAATGCATAATTAGTAAAAATGCATATCGTTTTGAAATTGCAGCAGACAACGCCCCCCTGTCAAAAAAAAACTTTTCATTATAACTCTTAAACCATGTCGACTCTGCGTGAGAAACCTCGGCAATCTTCGCTGTATTCGAATATATCTTTAAACCCCTTTTTAAACAATCCATAATAAACAAACTATCTTCACCACTACCATACTTTGCTCCTCCCCCAAATAGAAGGGAGAAAAAGATATTGGCTTTTAGAATCTTTTCTCTTCTAAAAGCAATGTTAAAGGTGCCGTACTTTAGACAATTGTAAAACCTTATTCGTTGATTTTTGACTATTTTTATATTATCTCTACTCTTGTTGGTACTTGGAACATTGAAAAAAATCATATCTGCCTTAGGATTTTCTTGAAACGCCCTACTAACAATTTCTTCATAGTTATCAACATACGTAACATCATCATCCGCCATGATACAAATATCGGCAGTAGCTCTCATCAAAGCGTTATTTCTACTTTTCCCCACTCCCCGTTCAGCAAATGAATACATCTTTATCTTAGAATCGCTTTTCGATTCAATATAAGCATGGCTATCAGATTGGTTTATAATAACAGCCTTGCCTCTTAGATTCATTTTATCAATTATAGATAGATCCTTTTGGTGCATGGTAGAAACAAGAACTTCTATCATTTTACACTACCCATCTTTATTTCGTTGATGAAGGGTTTGTCCATCCATTGGTAACTTAAATGGCCTCTTTTTCCCATTAAAAAGAAATCGTTTAGAATTGAAGAAATAATTATAGGCTTCGTAATATAGTTTATAGTCACGTTTTTTCACTTTATTTAAGACGACTCCAAGCACCTTTACTTTGGAAATACTCAATTGCTCCTTGACCCGTTTCAAACTTGTAAACGTCGTCACGCCCATGTTAACTACCACAATGGTCGCGTCAGCTTTTGAGGCAACCAGCGCTCCATCCATTACACTGGCCAAAGCAGGTGTGTCAAAGATCACATAATCATAGTCACTGTGAACTTTCTTCATGAGTTCATCAAACCGAACAGAGCCTAATAGTCCAACTTGGTTAGTATTATCGCTACCACAAGCCAAGTAAGTCAGGTTTGGGATGTTTGTCGCACAGAGCGCATCCTCGAGCTCCATATTATCCGTCAGATAATCTGAAAGTCCTATTAAAGTACCCTGGTTCAGCCTCTTGGCGGCACTTGGTTTGCGCATATCTGCATCGACAAGAAGTACTTTCCAACCAGAATGGGCAATTGCAATAACCAAACTAATAGCAAGCGAAGTTTTTCCTTCTTTTGGATTGCAACTAGTCAAAACAAATGTTTTCATGACATTTTCGCTATTACTGATATAAATATTTGCAGTAAGCATTTCATAAGCATTCTGAACAGCTTGGTTATCATGATTATAGATATTAAACGTTTTTATCTGCATAAACATTCCCTCCTTTAGTGGATATCATGTTCAGGAATAATGCCAATTACATGCCAGCCTAGGATGCTCTCCACGTCTTCCGCTGAACGCACTGTCGTATCATAGTGTTCCGTAATATAGGTAACACCTAAGATGACTATTAATCCAGCCAAAACCCCTAGGAGGACTTTCTTGGTAGTATTAGAGATGGGAAGAACGGGGACTTTCGCTTTATCTAAAATGCCGACATTATTGCTGTTCGTTATGACATGAATCTGGTTAATAAATTCCCGTCCCATGGCATTAGCGACCTTTGCAGCAACCGTTGGATCAGACCCTACTGCACTAATGATCAAAATACTTGAATCCTTTTTGGTCGTAATACTGACCATAGACAAAAGCTCCTTTTCAGTGGTGATGTTGTCGTCTGCCACTTCCGCTAGGACTCCTGAGGTCACAGATGGACTCGATATAATGTCAGTGTATTGTAGCACCAATTGTCGACTAACCTCAATATCCTGAGGATTTAAAGACTCACCCGACGATAACACTTTACTGCGATTCATAATATAAAGCGTCGTATCCGCTTGATATAACGGCATCATGAAAACGGTGCTTAAAAAGCCTAGACCTCCGCCTAAAAGTATGAAAAGTGCAACTAACCACCATTTACGCGCGATGACATTGTATATTTTTCTAATTTCCATGCTATCCTACCTTTCACACTCTGCCTTCTAGTCTTTTCAACTACAACTCAACCCAACATCCTCTCTAAGATAATCTTTAAACCCCAGACCGCAGGCCCTGCACCTTACTGACAATAAGGGTGCTCGCTTTACGCACTTCTTCAATCTTAAACCAATATACCAGGGCACCATAAACCACAATCCCGACAGTAGCCGCACCGAACACCGTTATCGCCAGACCACCTTTGCCGGAGAAATGTTCTGCGACAATCGACAAATAACCGACAACCGCCAAACTCATCCCGATGACAGCGAGCATAAGTTGAGTTAAAAACTTGGGAATCCCCTTAAAGGCATCGCCTTCAAAGCCTTCACGACGCAACACATAATAGAGGCCGATTGTCAACAAGCTGAGATTGACCAACGATGAGATCGAATTGGCTAACGCCAGACCTCTCTGTTGCAGAGGGGCAATAAACCAGAGACTCAGTCCGATATTGACCACGACAGCAACGAAGCTTGTACCAACTGCCACCTTCATTTTTTTCAAAGCATAAAAAGCATTGAGGACCATACCGACCAGACCGCCAAAGTAAAGAGCCCCCAGAAAATACCCAATCGTCTCCACTGTGAGGCGTGTACTCTCAGTTGTAAACGCTCCATGCTCATACAATAGCCCAACCAACGGCCAGCGTAGCAAGAAAATCCCTAGGCCTGCAGGCAAGAGGATGAGACTTAATAGCCTGACCGATCGCTGAAGTCCCTCGATCAACTCCCCCCAGTTCTTTTGGGCTGCAGCCCGCGTCAGCAGTGGAAATACCACCATGCCAACTGCCACTGTAAAGATATAATGGGGCATAAAGATGAGTTTGTCGGCAAAATATAGGGCGGAAACGTACCCTTCTGGCAAACCTGTCGCTAAGGTACGGTTCACAATCAGATTGACCTGGATCGCAGCAACCGAGAGCACAAAAGGAGCTACTAGGCGCATGGTTTCTCGCACCCCCGCATCCTTAAAATCAATCTCAAAGCGAAAACGCAGCCCATGCCGAAACGCGGATGGAAGCTGAATTAAAAACTGAGCTACGATCCCTAGGAGCGAGCCAACCGCTAGACCATAAACGCCCCAAACTGATCCCAAGATAAAGATACTAAGAATCGTAACGACATTAGCCACCACCCCGATCAGGGAAGGGGCAATAAATGAAAGATTTGAGTTATTGATCCCGACCAGTACCCCCATCAGCGTCCCAAAAAACATGCTAGGCAGAAGAATTCGGGTCAGTTCCACAGTCAAGGCAAGCTGCTCTCCTGTGTACCCCGGTGCAAACAGATGCACTAGAGCAGGCGCTCCAATCGAAAAAACCACGATCATTCCGAGGAGTAACACTCCGAGCACCGATAGGAGAATATTCGTCATCCGCCACCCTTCATCCGTTTGTCCGGTCGTCATATAACCGCTGTACACTGTGATAAAGGTACTCGTGATAGAATTCTTAATCAGACCAATAAACAGGGCCGGAATGGTCATCGCCACAAAAAAGGCATCCGTCTGGGCCGTTGCTCCAAATTTATAGGCTATAGCTGATTCCCTGACAAAACCCAAGATAGAACTGATCGCTAAGATTGATGCCACAACAACGGTGTTTTTGGCCAAGAATTTCTGTGTAGACAAAATTCGATCCACCCCTACAGCTCAGATTTATCCACAGTGACGACTGGAGTGAATATGGTCAACAAAAATAAAAGATAAACGATCTGTGGTTGTAATAAGCTGCCGGATAAAAAGAAAAACATTACAGCACAAGCTAAGGATATAATAAACGAACGTTGCCTGCTAAAGAAACAATAAATAAGGAATATTGTAAACAATCCTCCCGCTATTACCCCATACTCAATGACCAATTTCGGGAATACTGGATAGTTCGCTAGATACGTGTCCGATAAATTAGTTACAGCGCCAGCCCCTAAGCCAAGCCAAGGAGAGTTAAAACTAAAGATTTTCGCCAAAGACCCATAGGGTGCAATAAATCTGATATTCGCGCTTGAGCCTTCAGAACTGAATTCATTAAGTCGATTCAAATAGTAATTATCGTTTCTGATTGTATCATACATAATTATTGATAACACAACCAAAAGTAATCCTCCTACAAAGGCCAATCTGGTGCTTCGGGTAGTTAAGACATACCGAAGCCAGAAGGGAATTGTAATGAATAACATAATAAGTCCGGTTCCTGCAAACGTACTCGCTAGGGCTAATAAATATATGGTGATTCTATACATTTTTCTAAAATAAACTATTTCTACAAGTAGGGACAGCGCTAGTATTTGAGAATAAAACGATGGCTCTAAAAAAATGATTGCATTCGATTTGTAGATTGCTGATCCATAGACTATGGGATATGAAGTATTATAGCCCATTTGGACGAAGGCTTCAGGCAGAAAACTAAAGAAATCGAAATATGGCACTCCAACAAATTCCAGTGCGATTTGCACTATCCCTATTACTGAAAACGTTACCATGAATCTTTGAAACAATATCAAGATGCGTTTGTAATCATGCGACGTAATATTCATGAAGTAAATAAACGGAAAATAAATAGCCAGTAAATAAAGCAATGAAAAGTAGGATAAATAATTTTGACATAATATGGAAACTATTAGGATTGAACTGATTGAGATAATAAGCAATATAAATCGGTAAATATCAATAAATACCTTCTTTTGCAAAATACAATAGATAATATAGATGAACAATACAATAAATACCGCCGGGACTTGTTTGGTGTAAAACGGAACAGCAATCCTCTGAATTAATAATAACAAAATCAAGAGAATCCCAATTTCACTCACCGAATTAGAGTTTGGTTTCATGGTTACTAGCCTTTCATCCATCTAGATTAGATCTATGTGATCTAAATTTTTTATACAGCTTTTCTCTAAACAGAAAGTAACGATGTTTACGAGACATATAGAAAAGACCTTTAATATGAATTAGGGCAAACTTTACACTCTTATGAGATATTTGTTGATGATCATGGATTACCAAGGCCTTTGGATTAACTATTATTCTTAGCCCCGAATCCCAAATTCTTATACAATAGTCAACATCCTCCGGAGAATAAAAAAAATTCTCATCGAAAAGTCCTACTTTCGTCATGGTGTCTCTAGGTATGAGCCACGCTGCCGAAAATGCCCAATCCACCTCCAAGATATTCTTCCATTCCGGCTTATAGTGGATATCATCATACATATCATATTGATCTATTGTTGGAAACACGGTATCTAAACGTAATAATCTTGCAAATTTGACAAGGAATGTTGGAAACTTCTGAAATGACTTTTGTATATTGCCATTAGGGAAAATTAATCTCGGACACACAATCCCCACTCCAGGGTTACTACCTAGCGAGTGTATCAATTCCAGAATTGCGCCGCCCTTCACCTCAGTATCCGAATCTAATAATAGAACAAAATTACCAGTACTTTGTTTGAGCGCTAGGTTCCTAGATACGGTAGTACCATAATTTTTCTCTAATTCAATTAAATTAATATTGCCGTATTTACTCTTAAAACTATTAATTTTATCCTTGCTAGAATCACTCGAGCCATTATCAACGATCGTTATTTCAAAACTAAGGTTACTATTTGATGCATCAGTTATCACACTGTCTAGACATCGCTCAATATATTTTTCCGAATTCCAGGTTAATATTACAACGGACAAATCTAAGGCTACAGTCATAATGCCTCTCCTTCCCAAATGAGCAATTCTAAAGAAATATTAACTACACATTGCTCCGTCTATTATAGCATTTATTCCGCCATAAATTTATATTTTTTTCATAATATCTACTTTTTTCTCTCTGCTTTAAACCTTATATTCATAACTGGTGATGGGTGGTCGCCTTAGCTGAAGTTATACTTAGAAAGGATATAACGATAAGTTTATACTTTCTAATAGTAAGAAAAAACTAGGCATTTTGCCTAGTTTTTATAAAGTGTAATTCGTTTATCATGTACCTTGAATTATTGTTGCTGCAGCTAGAGAATCGTTCGAGGATTGAATTCTCCAGTCGGTTTCTTTATTCTGGTTAAACCAAATGGCTGCAACTAACATTGGATACGTTTTTGCAAGAATCTGTCCTTTTGCATCAGTGATCCAGGCCGCTTTATTGCCACCAATTTCAGTTGAAGCGTATTCAGGAATTATTACTGATCGTTTAGAACCAGCAACTAGGGCGTTATACGGCTTGTCAAAGATTTGACGAAATCCTTGCCAACTACTCCACGATTTTGTAGTTCCCCAATTGTAACCATCCATCGAGACGTAATCGACATAATCATCACCTGGGTAAGCGCCCATATAAGACGCGCCTGAACCAACATTCTCGTTATTAACGTTATAGATAAACTTTACGTTATTGGCACCGTTATCCCGAAAGATCTTAACCATCCGCTGAAAGGCTTTTTGGTAGGATTCGTTGGTGTTCACTTTGCTATCTCCTATACACCATCCATACCAGTTACCATTAACCTCATGCAGAGGCCGAATCCAAATCTCAGAGCCATTTTGCCAAGACTTCAATTGTGTGGCAAGCTTGTTTAAATAAGCGTCCAGCATACCGTTATTAATATCAACCGTAGTATAGTGACTGTAATCACTCTTCTTCGTCTCCAAGGTCAGAAGATTCAAGGCTCCTTGTGTTTTAACGTAGTCCATAAAGCCTTTCCATTGAGAAATATCTTGATTGGTATTGACAAAAGTGTGGATAATACCGGAACGACTGCCAGTAAGTTGGTTAACATATTCAATATTTTGCTTAGATGCAGATGGCCAATCCCCCAACCAAAATCCAGTCAGTGACGTAGGCGACGTAGTTGGTGTCGGTGTCGGTGTCGGTGTCGGTGTCGGTGTTGTTGTCGTAACCGTTGTAGTCGGCGTGGTTGATACTGCTTTCTTCGGTTGCGGTCGCGCTTGAACATTCAAGCTATAACTCGATAAGGTTAAGATCGTCATCAACAGAACAGACATGAACCTTTTCATAATCGTAACTCCTTTCGGTAGCTGGCTGCCATTTTACAGGCCCTATAGCTTTGCGTCCCTGTCTTTTAACAGGTTTGCCTTTTCGTTTGAGAAATATAAGCTGTTAGAGAAATTAACTTAAATTTAAACAACAAAAAAACTTTCATTTCGGTAGCTGGCTGCCATTTTACAGGCCCTGTAGCTTTGCGCCCTTGCTTTTCAACAAGTTTGCCATTATCTATAAAAGTCTTTACAAGTATCTAGAATTAGTGTTAGCTCTAATCCTCCTTTTCTTGATATGTCCGATACTTACCTTAAGTATAGGACATTATGGGTCAAAGTCAACATATTTTTATGCGAATAATCACAGTCGTTTATTTAACAAAATTCAGCATAATAGCATCCATCTACCCATACCTATAGCACTTTTAACTGGAATTTGGCTTTGATTATTTAGTATTTGTTTATTTTTATAATAATTCTATTGTATATGCAATAAATGTAGCTTAATATTAAAAATATAATTAATATGGGGGTTAACTAATGAACAATGTGTCTTTCAAGATACTTAGAGAATTACGGATTGTAAGCAATTCAACTCCAAGAGATGTAGCAAAAGCATGTCATCTTTCATTAGCAAAAACAAACAAGCATTTTCAGGCTTTAATTGAAGAAGGCTTCCTTGATGCTAATTATGGTTTGACAGATACAGCGTACAATTTACTTGAACAATGTCGGGTTGATAATGCCATCATAATGGCCGCTGGTTTTGGTTCGAGATTTGTTCCTCTGACTTACGAATCACCGAAAGGCTTATTAGAAGTTTTCGGTGAACGAATGGTAGAGCGTCAAATTAAACAGTTGATTGAGGCGTCGATATCGGATATTACAATTGTTGTTGGATATTTAAAAGAGAAATTCGAGTACCTCATTGACAAGTATGGCGTTAAGCTAGTTTATAGCCCGGATTATGCTACAAAAAACAACCTATCAACACTTTATCTTGTACGCCATTTACTGAAAAACACCTATATTTTGTCGAGTGATAATTACATGACAGAAAATCTTTATCACTCCTATGAGTCTGAAAGTTGGTACAACTCAATTAAAGCTAATGGCGATACGCCTGAATGGTGTCTTATGACCGATAAAAAAGATCGAATTAAGAAAATTAAAATTGGCGGCCATAATGAATGGCATATGTACGGTCCCGTCTATTTTACAAAAAGCTTTTCTGACGCAATTGTGCCTCTTATAGAACATACCTATCATCAACCTGGCACTGACAACTTTTTTTGGGAAGATGTCTTAAGGTTGCACATTGATACGTTGGAAATGTATATAAACAGACAGCCACCAAATACTGTGTATGAGTTCGAAAACCTTGAAGAACTTAGAATGTTTGACCAAACCTATAATGAGAGTTCACATAACGAAGTAATGTGTATCATTGCCTCAATATTTCATGTTAAAGAAGACCATATAAAAGAAATTAAGCACTTAAAAATCGGCATGACGAACAAGTCCTTTGTATTTAAGGTCAATGATAAGAAATATATATGTCGGGTTCCTGGTGAAGGGACAGAAAAGCTTATTAATCGGGAGGCGGAGTACCTTTGTTATCAGGCAGTCATCCCTTTAGGAATAACTGAGAATATAGTTTTCATAGATCCCAAAATAGGGGTTAAAATATCGGAATTCGAATATGATACAAGACCTGCAGATATTAACAATCCCGAAGAAATACAACGCTGTATCAGTATTATTAAGAAACTCCATAACAGCGGCATAATGGTGCCACATACTTTTGATATAGAAAAAGAAATATTTTTTTACGAGAGTTTATGTAGATCTCAAAATGCGATACATTTTGAAGATTATTCTTTAGTAAGCATAAAAATGAGTGAACTTTTAACCATGCTTAAAAGTATGGTGATTCCCTCAGTATTTTGTCATATTGATCCCGTCTGTGACAATTTCTTGATTTTACCTAATGGCGATATCAAACTCATCGACTGGGAATATGCAGCAATGTGTGATCCGCTAATTGATATAGCAATGTTTGCAATCTACAGTAAGTTTGATCCTTCTCAACTTGAAACTCTAATAGAATACTATTTCGAAAACGGTCCTTCCAATGATGAACGTCTAAGAATTTATATTTATGTTGCCTTAGGAGGGTTTTTATGGTCACTGTGGGGAGGGTATAAGCAAAGTTTAGGTGTATCCTTTGGCGATTACACTCTTCTAATGTACCGCTATGCCAAAACCTATTATTTAAAAGCTATGGAATCGGTAAACTCTTCCAAGTAAATTGAACATCATTCTGATAGTACAAAAAAGCTCCCCACCTCTTAGCTCTCTGCTAGAGATGGGGACCTTTTTTGTCTAATTCTCTATTTCTTTAGCGTAGTTGTGGTATACAATGGATCATTAAACATTTCCGATAAACTAGTCGTAATTTCATAGGGAAATCTGTACACGTGCTCTGCCATCTTCTCTTCAATCGTCAATGCTTCTTGAATCCATTTTTCATTCACTGAGAAAGTTTGAGTGTTTTTAATGGACTTATCCGGATTAAAAAACTTTCTTTTAGAGACGTGTTGTTCTTCCTTTAAGCCAACAAAATTCCTGATTTCGCTTACCGTTTGTTCGTAGTTATAGATCAAATCCTCAAAGTGAACATACAGTATCTTTTTGTTGGATGTCATCTTATCATAGCGGTTAACACGTTTCCAATATTCGACAAATTCGTTCGGATCTGTAGGGAATAGGGGGCTTCCATTTCCAACAGGAGGCTTGTACCAATAATGCTTATTCAATGTAAACAGATCTCTCGCGTCTCGCACAACAATGATTGTTTTGAAATTGTCTCCAAAATAGTTGTCAATTAACTTTGAATGCTGGGGCCAAATAAGATGGTTATACACCATAACTTGCTTATTGGGTGACGCACACATATTAAAATAATCATTTATCAACTTTCTAGCTGCAGCATAAAACTCGTCCTCAGTTGGCATCGAATAATAAACAGGCTTCTTATCATAAACATACACTCTGCCCCATTTTTGCACAGGTCGCTTGTATAATATTATTGCTCCGACCTGGAGCAGTACCTTAAATAAAGAAAACTTTGTTTTAATCACGTGCTCGAACGTTTTACCCTCTACCTTATTACTTATCGAGTCGACAAACTCGTTCATCGCCTTAATATACTTGTCCGAAAGATACCCTTTATAGGACCCGAACCAACCAAAGTCATTATCATTCAATCTATGTGCACCTTCTATGAACCGATTAATCGCCATATCTGAATTGTGAGGGCTACTAAGATTTAGTAAGATTGCACCTAATTCAAATAATCCGCCTTGACTATAAAACGGAATATGCTCATACTCCGTATCTCTCTCAAGAGCACATTCACAAATATCAAACTCTTTTAATAAGTCAACAACCGCAGAGGATCCTGATCCTACAAAGCCAGTTACCGCAACGTTAAGTCGATTATTCAAACTAAGTCATACTCCTTTTCAAGTATTTATCTTTAATAAGTATATTTCATCTTAAAGACGTACCCGATCGCTCTAATGCCTTTATACACTGTATTGGAGATCATTTCCCTTTCTCACTTAAATTTATTTTAGTATTAAACATTTCCGATAAACTGGTAGTAATTTCATAAGGGAATTTGTACACGTGCTCGGCCATCTTCTCTTCAATCGTCAATGCTTCTTTGATCCATTTTTCATTCACCGAGTAAGTTTGAGTGTTTTTAAGGGACTTATCCGGATCAAAAAATTTTCTTTTAGTCACGTGTTGTTCTTCCTTTAACCCAACAAAATTCATAATTTCGCTTACCGTCTGTTCATAATTATAGACCAAATCTTCAAACTGTACATGCAATATCTTTTTGTTTGATGTCATCTTGTCATAGCGGTTAACACGTTTCCAAAAATCAATAAATTTATTGGGTTCTGTAGGAAATAGTGGCTTCCCACTTTTTCCAAGAGGAGGCTTGTACCTGTAATGCTTATTCAATGTAAACTGATCTCTTGCGTCTCGCATAACAATGATTGTTTTGAAATTATCTCCAAAATAGTTGTCAACCAAATCGGTATGCTGTGGCCAAATAAGATGGTTATACACCGTAACCCGCTTCGTTGGGGACGCACACATATCAAAATAATCATTTATCAACTTTCTGGCTGCAGCATAAAATTCATCCTCAGTCGGCATAGCATAATAAACAGGCTTCTTATCATGAACATAAACTCTGCCCCATTTTTGTACAGGTCGCTTGAATACTATCAATGCTCCTACCTGAAGCAACACCTTAAAAAGAGAAAACTTCGTTTTAATCACATGTTCAAAAGTTTTGCCGTCGACAGTATTACTTATTGAGTCAACAAATTCGTCCACAGCAGTCATATACTTGTCAGAAAAATACTTTTTATAGGACCCGAACCATCCAAAGTCATTATCATTCAATCGGTGTGCACATTCTAGGAATCTATTGATCGCCATATCCGAATTGTGAGGGCTGTGAAGATTAAGTAAGATTGCGCCTAATTCAAATAATCCGCCTTGACTATAAAACGGAATATGTTCATAATCATCTCTCTCAAGCACACATTCACATACATCAAACTCTTTTAATAAGTCAATAACTGCAGAGGATCCTGACCCTATAAAGCCCGTAACCGCAACATTCATTCGATTATCCAATACTAAGTCCCACCACTTTCCTAGTATCAATCTTTAATAAGCCGATTTCATCTTAAAGACACGCCCGATTGTCCTAAACAAAATGCTGATGTCCAGTCCCACAGACCAATTTTCAATATAGCTAACGTCCAAGGCCACAACCTGCTCAAAATCAGTGATTTCACTTCGACCACTGACCTGCCACATTCCGGTCATGCCCGGCTTAATGCTGATGCGACGCAGATGATCCATTCTATACAAGGCCACTTCTTCGAGCGTCGGAGGACGAGTCCCCACTAAGCTCATATCTCCTTTAAGAACGTTAAAAAACTGCATTAGTTCATCCAGACTTGTCTTTCGCAAAATGGCACCAACTTTGGTTACTCGAGGATCGTCTTTAATCTTGAACATCAGACCGTCCTTATGTTCATTCATAGACTGTAGATCTTGCTTTTTAGACTCGGCATCCGCACTCATCGTTCGAAACTTGTAAAGATCGAACACCCGGCCATAACGGCCCATTCGCTTTTGCTTGAAGATGGCTGGCCCCCGAGAATCTATCAGGATAGCCGGTACAATAAATATTGCTGCCACAAGGGTAATAGCGATCCCAACCAACGATCCAGCAATATCGACCAGACGCTTAACGGCATTTAGAATGGGATTTATGGGAACGGTATTAAACGTCAGCATAGGAAGCGGACCAAGCATAGAACTATTGACATGGGACAGTTGTAGATCATATAGATTCAAAATCAAGTGCACCGTGATCCCCATACCCTCGCACAAACTCACATATTGCTCCACACCGCCGTCGTATGCCTTCGGCAGGGCTAAGATCACTTCATCCACCACGTTGTTTTTTAGAATATCGCCAAGATTCTCCAATGTCCCTAGATTGAACTCATTTTCCACTGGATCTCCTTCACCCACCTGGACAACCCCGATAATCTTATAATGTAAATGCGTCTTACTCAAATATCGGTAAAATAAAGTACAGGTTTCATGAGAACATACAACGATGATCCGCGGAGTTTGACGTTTTGACCATTCGCTTTGATTGACCATGTCAAAGATCCAGCGTTCCAGAAACATAATGATCATACTAAGCAAGAGGAAAATGCCGATAAGAAGTGCACTCTTGCTGACTTCTGTTATAAAAAAGAACATGGCCACCAAACCCAATCCCGAAGCAAACGAAGCAAACAGAACATTTTTCAACACCCGATCAAAATAGTAAAAAGTCGTGTTATCATACATTCCCCGAAACGCCATAATAGACATCCACATTGGAATGAAGATAATCAAGATCCACAGATACTCTGAAATACCATATAACGTTGTCAGTTGACGAGTCACTAAATAGGCCACACCAAAAGATAGGAGCAGAAATAGTACATCCACCAGAAACTGCATCAGATTGGCATAAGCAAATTTATTCGATTTATGCATTAAAATTCATAACCTTCCATTCATATAATCTCCACAATTATATTGCAAGTTACAATAAATTTATATAGTTAATCTCTTCTAATGAATACTTATTGTAAATTACTTTTCTTTCCTTCCAAAAAATATTAGAACCTCCAATATTCTCATACTGAATATTGGAGGTTCTAAGGGAGACCGAGCGCCGTGTCACACAAGTCCTCTATCCATCCAAAAGCTCCTGAAGCTGACCCTAACTTTTTTGCCGAATTAGCCTGCTTCACTCTACCTGAAACGGCACCACTCCCCCACCTACGCCACGTGCTAAGCGGAGGAGGATTCCAAACCTTCAATAAAATTCAAGCTTAGGTGCGCTTTCCGTTCTTTCCGTTCTTTCCGTTCTTTCCGTTCTTTCCGTTCTCTCCGCACCTGCCGTTCTCTCCGCACCTGCCGCTTTTTCCGCAACGCGGAAAACAGGCCGTCATCCCCCGTTCCTCCCCCGTATCTCCCAGCCAGAGGGTCCGCGATCACACGCTCCGACGCCTTTGCGGTCGTCGTAGCCAAACTCGGCTTTAATCCTCTTTCATAGGGTCCCTTCTCGCCATCCTTGGCTACAGGGACACTTGTCCATCCTTGGACAGCGCTCTAATTCTGCTTCAGGATGTTTCCCGCCGGCAACGGCCAGGGATGGCCGATTTGCCGGGAACCCTGCCCTCTTGCATCAAAGGATTAAAGCCCTAGTTTGGCACGACGAACGCATGGCCGAGGAGCGTGTCTCGCGGACCCTCCTACTTGAGCACCCGTGCCGCATAATCCCCCATCGCCACATACCCTTTGGCATTGGGATATTTTCCATCTGTAGATAAACCAGTTAAGTATTTCCCTTCCGCATCAAACAACACGCTCGAAAAGTCCAAGGTCAAGATATTTTCCTTCTTGGCGTATCCCAGCTCCCACTCCAGAGTGTTTTTAATATTTTGTTGCGCCCCAGGGTACCCAATCGGTAGGGCCAGTATGGGAATAATGTGATTCGATTTTGCCTTTTCTACTATTGCTACAATATTTTTTTGAACCTCATTGAGGGGCACTTCCTGTATCGCATCACCGATCCCGGCAAAAATAATGACCCGTCCTGGTTTCTCTGCCACAACATCCGCGTCGAAACGGGAAAGAAGATCTTTCGCGGTCTGCCGTACCTTTCCCTTATTGACTACTGAAATTTGGAGAACATCCGCCAAGCGCTGAGTCCAGGAACGCTTAGCGTCCAGCGGATATCCTAACGTAAACGAATCTCCCAAGGCGACAATCTTTGTATTGCTAAGGGTTTGCACTGGATTAGTTACCACAGCTCCCGCTGTTCCCACAGGTTCTTTTCCGCCCTGCCCCCATAATCCAAAAAAACCAGCGATCAGCACGACAGAAGCAAGTCCCACGGCGACTTGTATTAAACGTATCTCTAATCGATATGTTCGCATAAAAATTCCACCTTTCTTATTTAAAACAGATTCTACGCCATTCTTCACTTTCCTTCTTCACGACGACAATCTTATTTTCATGATCTCATAGCACCCATCATACACCAGTACGCCTTTCATCGCATATTTTGTATAAGGATAAAAGGAGGTGCCTCTATGACTTACATCGACAAGGCCCGCGAATTGGGAGCGGCCCTGTCTCAAACCCCCGAAATTCAAGGCTTAAAAGCTGCAGAAGCTTCCATTATGGCCGATGCTCAAAGCCACGAAGCCTTTCTCCAGTATCAGGAAAAAGAGCGAGGGTTGGTAACCACTCAAATGATCAGTAAGGTCGTGCCTGAAAAGGAATCTCTAGCCCTACTTGATCTCAAAGTCCGTCTTATGAATAAGCATCCCCTGATCAGAGCGTACTTTGTCCAGCAACAAAAATTCGAAAAACTTATGGCCATGGTAAACCTAACCCTCACTACTGCGATGCATGGCATGCCCTCTGCCAATGATCTTCCCATCCCAGAAGAGTTAAAAGGCATGGCCCAGCAAATTCTTGACAGAATCGGCGGCGGGGAATCTATGGAGAAGATGCAAATATCGCCGGAAATGTTAAAAGGCATTAAACTCCCACCTGGCTTTATTCAGAAATAGTGATGACATAGAAGGGAGTGTTATTGAGAAGTGCGAGTCAACGGTTATCAGGGACCTAGTCTCGTTAACGATATCACACATCCCGTAACGTTCATAGCGTTTCTGCTTGTTCTCCTCTTAGGAGTATGGGTGACGATTCGCACTTGGTTTTGATGAAATCTCTTGAGAAAGGAGAATCGCTGTGATCAACCAATATTGCTGTACTCCCTCGCTTCCAGCGACTCCTTTCTCTTTTTCAATCTTAGTGACTAGCCCGATCCGGCGAGACCTGCCGTTTAGCCCGGTCAGCGCAATGATCTTTCCTTTGGCATCAATTGAACTATACTTTGCCTCAATGATTATCGTTGGTTTGGATGTACTGATGTCATTTCTTTTTAAACGAGCCTTGGCTCATCCACCGAACCTGGCACGCACGACTTCAAATCATTCTCCCGTAACTCTGACCTTGGGACAATTGAACCAGCTTGTGCAATCAGCCATTAAAGAGCAAGTTCCTATGCCTTCACCCGTTTCAGCTGCTTCATCCGTTCCTGGGCAAGGCTCCGGGCCTGTCGGTCCGGACGAACCACTGTTTCCTGACAATTTAAGTGTCTCCTTATTCATAACCGCTCCGTTTGCGCCTTTTGACGGAAGCCCGGATACCTCATTTACGGTACCCTTATTTGAAGTGCCAGGAGCACCAGGCAACCTGCTTATTGCACTTGGTTTAATGATTGCCCAGTTCTTAGTTGAGCGAGCTGGAGTAGGAACTCCAGATGGGACAGGGAACGGAGGGAACGCCAATGCCCCTGCTAACTCGATCCCGTAATCCCGCTGTTCCTGTGGCTATACCGCAGTGCCCCCCATCCCCGCCGAGTGGATACTTGGATCCTAAGGCAGCAGCTACGTGGGATTATGGCTTTAAGCGACTTGTTCCACTTTTACAGTCCCCGCCCGTTGGAGCGGGTATTTTGGCGATAACCTTGTTCTTCTCTATCAGCTTTTTTTCTAATGTCCTCTTAGATCAAACAACCATGGCTACACTGGGCATTACAGTGACTTTAGGAACGTTTGGGATCCTCGCCCTGGTTTTACTCGTCCTATTTCTAATCTAAACTAAAAGCTGGCAAAGCATGGAAGAATGCACCGCTTTTCAAAAGCAGAAGGGTAGATAATTCTTAGAATTATCTACCCATTACCTTGTTATAATTACGAACTCATTGCTGGTTCGGCGGAGCAGTGTTCGGAGGAGCAACTATGCCAGGGCCAACGCCCATTTGATTCAAAGATTGAAGAAGTTCTGGACTCATCGGGGCCACTTCCGGAGTTGCTGCTGGTTTCTTTCTGCTATTAATAAATCCGGAAATCTTACCCCAAACAGTCGTTGCAGTATTTTTCATAGGATTTAGAAAGGCCATCATTCCCAATGGCTCTTTAACTTTTAAAATAATCGGACCCTGCGGAGCCTGGCCGAGCTGTGCAGGATTTTCCACTGAAATTACGACACGACTGTAATGATGAAGTGGAACCTGACTTTGGAAATGAGCCCGATAAACCCCATTCCCGACTGACCTTAATACCCCAACCAAGAATCCTGTCTTGCCCTTGTCATCCACCAAATATGAAGCATACATTCCCGTTTGTCCTTGTCCTAAAAAGGTTTGAGGTGGCGGAAGATTGGCAACCAGAAGAAAACTATTGTCTGGTGAGATCGTAGCCACACCATTTCCGATAATCCCTTGTTGGGCAGCCTCCAAAATAAGTTGACGCGCTTGCCCTTGATAATAAGCTTGGTTTTGATTAAATCCCATGACTTGATTATATCCCCCCTGATTATGCCCTTGCCCCTGAGAGTACATTGAGCCTTGGTTGTATTCACTCTGTTGCGGCGGGATAAAGCCTGTGCCTTGAGCAGGTGGAGGGGACTGGTATGGTATCCCTTGATGAGGCGGTTTCTTTGCCCCTATAAATCCCCCCCGCGAGTTCTGAATTTGTCCATCCTTTTGGAAAAATCCACTCGCTTTAAGTCCTGATCCCAGAGTATTGCGAATAGTACCTGGGGAGTATCCCTGGCCTAATTGACTATTAGGTAACTGCATAGGGAACCCCTGAGGTTCAAAGGTTTCATAAGGATCATTTGGCTCATCCCCACCGAACTTCACCATGCTCCCCTCCTTTATTCAATTTATTTTAATGTAACTTTATTACATGATATGATAGCGTAAATAGAAGGGTTCTGAATACCTCATGTGGGCAAACTAATTAATTGAGGAGGCAACCATGCCTGAAAAACTCCCCCCATCGATTACTAATAACATCTCCCGTCGGGGCTTCTTTCGCGGCATCGGCGGATTTATAGCAAGCCATTGGCTCCTTTCTGCACTACCCCTTGGGGCTGTAGGCGCTCTGGGCTATGCTAGGCATGATACCCTAGCTCTAGAAAGGGAACATTGGGATTTGTATTACCCCAAGCTACCGTCTTCATTAGATGGAAAAACGATTTGCCAGCTCAGTGATTTGCATCTGGAAAGCCTACAAATCCTACCTGAAAGTATCGAACAAATTGTGATGGCTCAAAAACCGGATCTACTCGTAATCACCGGAGATATCATTTCCACCCGAACGGATCTCGACAAACTAGAGCTCTATTTAGGTGGACTTACGGCCACCTACGGAAAATTTGTTGTCATGGGTAACAACGATTACAGTAACCTTTCGCACACCCTTTTCAAACGATATCTACAACAATTTCAACGCTTGGGATGGACTCCCTTAATTAATGATGCTTCCTATCTACCGGGCCTTAATCTCTGGATCATCGGGGTCGACGACCCTGCTACCGCACATGACGATGTGGATTTGGCGTATACAAAGGTAACCTCCACTCCCTCCCCTTCTCCCTCCCATCCGCCCTTTCGCCTCGTCTTAGCCCATTCCACAGATTGCCTCGACGATGTGGCTAAAAACGGAGCAAACCTTCTTCTTACCGGGCACACCCATGGTGGGCAAATCCGCTTACCAGGACTTCAACCACTCATCACCAATACCTATCTAGGAGATCTAGGGTTCTACGAAGGGTATCATGTGATTAACGGTATTCCTCTGTACATTAATCGGGGAATTGGTGAAAGCTTTCTACCATTACGGCTTAATGTCCCCCCGGAAATTGCTTTTTTCACCTTGCACCAAGGAGACGCTCAGGCGAAACACCAAACATTTTAAAGCCCTGGGGAGTCTCACGATTGGATTAACTGACGAAAAGTTGAGAATTAGAATGCTATCAGGCATTCTTTTTTCTTTCTTATATTTGCCATCGTTTAGAAAAATATTAATAAGACAAATTCCTTAATTCCATTATATTCATATAATGGATTATCACTGGTAAAGGAGGAAATTGAAATGGCATTTGATAATGGTGGAGCTGCTTGCTGTTGTGATCACGGTAAAGGATTTGGTGCAGGTATCGCGGCTGTTGTAATAATTATTCTTCTACTCATCGCAATGGGTATCGTATTCTAAACTAGCAAATCAGAAAGGGGAATTTTTGATGTACGGAATGGGTAACGTTGGAATGGGTGGAGCCTGTGGTCATGCTCCAGTTGCCGGATATGGCTATGGCGGCGTTGGCGCAGGAGTTGGTGTAGGAATTATTGCTATCGCAATTTTGATTCTTATCGCATTAGGTGTCATCTTCTAAAAGTAATACAATTGTTAAAAGGCTATCACCCATGTTGAGGTGGTAGCCTTTTAAACATGCTAATCTAAGTGAACTCAGGAAGCGTCTACTCCCTCCCAACAATTTCAGGAATCCCATGAATAATTCTAGAGGTCAGTGGGTATACTAAAATTATGCTACTACAAACAAAATCTCTCTTCCATTTTCTCCTTAACTACACAAAGAGCTAGGACGGTATATTCCTTCCTAGCTCTTTGTGCGCCATTTGCACTAAGCAGCCAAAATCCCGCAACAATGTTGCGGGATTTTAGTTGTCCGTACCCAAGAGAGTCGGCCCCTCTTAAATTGAGAACGTATGGTTCCCAATTCGTTTAATAACAGCTCGACTCTTAATCCAACGATCTGTGGCGGTACTTGGGTTGTAATAAAATAATGCTCCGTTCGTTGGATCCTGGCCGGCTAGTGCTGCTTCTGCCGCCTTATAAGATTGATCATTAGGGTCTAGATGAATCTGCTTGTCATCGACTGCTGTAAAGGCTCCTGCTTGATAAACGACCGCCCGTATTGTTTTCGGAAAACGGGGATCTTTCAAGCGATTCAATACAACCGCCCCAACGGCTACTTGTCCCTCGAAATGTTCCCCTCGCGCTTCACCATGGATGACGCGGGTTAATAATTCCACGTCCTCTTTGGAGACCAAACGTCCTAAGCCGCGAGAGTGAACCTGGCTTTCCGTTATAGAAGGCGGTTTTAACGCTGCTACTTTTTGAACGTTTTCTATAACATCAGGAACCTTCGAGGGGGGGGCAGGGGCAGGCTCAGGCTCAGGTACCTCTAGGTTTACAAAGATGTCGAAGGTTGGAATTATTGACTTTCGCAGTTGAGTGATGCTCGCTTGAGAGTAAATGGATTCTACCTGGACAATTCGTCTCCTTAGAGCATTTACCCACCAAGACTGGGAAGGATCAATTGCGTAATCCGTCTCTATAATATCTTCAATTTTTTTAGATTTCTCCTTCAGCACTCTACTCGGGACCCATAAGTATTGTCCTTCTCTGATGTTGTCAGGGCTTTTCACCTTGTTAAGTTTTACAATTTCGGCCACTGTTGTTTGATGGTTTTGAGCAAGTTCCCATAAGGTTTCTCCACGCTGTACCACGATTTTAATATTTCCATTTATTGCATCGCCGGACTCATTGGAGCTTCCTTGCGCTAGAGCAGGAAAGATGCAGGCTTGCCACAGAAACAAGCACATTATCCCACACAAGCAAATTGCCGAAGATTTACGACATCGTCGGTCTGGTAATAAAATATAAATCACCTCTTAAAGTTTAGACTATTTCTAGTCTTTCCCAATTGAGGTGAGTTTTATAACAACACGGTATTAATGACTTTGATAAATGTCCTATTTACTAATCATTGAGCATATCCAAACAAGCATGTACATATATTTAGAACGACTAACAAGAGGTAATCGCCGTGATGGCCCGAGCCCAGAAGCTTTAAGTGAGGTGTGACTAATTTCTATGAAGACTATCTTTAAAAACTTCTTATTATCTGTTACTACTCCAGAACGCACGCAGCTCAGTGAGGCGGAACGCTTGATCGCAGAAATTGAAGAAGCAAAAAACAAGATACACTATGCTTGGAACCACTTTGAATTCGCTGCCCCAGAGTACGTGGAAATTGCAGTGCTTGAACTACTCTTAGTAGAGACGCATTATAGCCTCCTCAATAAACGTTACCGCATCATGCTGGGGATCAACAAACCACCTTTTTCCTTAGATGGGCACCTTCATCATCATGCCTTCTATGGGGCACTTTTCAGTGCTTCCCCCCATTTATCGCATAAAGCTTAATGGCAGGTGTTTCCTCTTCTAGGTCAGCACAGGGCATATCACAATGTTCGTTAGGAACATTATCCAGGCTTTTTCCGCAGTAAGGGCAATCCCAGTTCAGTCCACTATAGGACGAGTATGATCGCCCTTCGCAGTGGGGACAGGTTCTTCTGTTCACTCAAGTTTACCTCCTTGAATATTTTCACTTATCGATAGTCTATTCCACTAAAATGAAAATAATCCTCTACCTAAATATCCTTAACATTCTTGCAATTATTACAATATGCGCGAGTTTAAGCTAATAATTACAATCTAATATCATCAGCCCTTTATTATTGTTGGCAAAACTAATAATTAGTCTAATCTATATTAAATTCGATAGATAAATATGATCTTTTTGTTTATCCCATCAAAGAACCCCCAAAAGTAGTTCAAGTTCTACTTTTAGGGGTTCTTTGATCTAATCATGAGATTTCCACAGTCACGTAATCGGTTGTCAAGTCTAGATGGTCAAAATTAGTTGAAGGAGTCACCTTTAGGACTATCGTAGCCCCTTCAACATCGAATGCACCATCGCCTGATGGTCGATTTCCTCTAACGGACGAGGATCACAAAAGACACGTTGCTTGCAGAACTGATCGACTGTTCCCATAATACAAAAGGTGGCTAATTCTTCATCGAGGTCAGATCTAAATTCACCTTTTTCTTTAGCCACTCTGACCATCTCAGTATAATGTTCCTGAATAGCCGCTTGCGCCGCAAGGTGATGAATACGCATTTCTTTCGATAGTAATTTAACCTTCAGAGCTATTTGAACTATATCCATATGACTGCTCAGAAATTCTGCATTATAGCGAGAGCAATTTGCGATCTTTTCCTCGATGGCATCTCTGTCATCCATACTTTCCTTCAGCCCTTGGCGAAATTCCTCGACACTGAATTTCAGAATTTCTTCGAATAACCGTTCCTTGCTTTCAAAGTACTCGTAGACAGTGCCTTTACCTATTCCAGCCTCTTTGGCGATATACTCCATCTTCGCGCCGTCGAAACCATGCTCAGAAAAAACTCGTATTGCAGCTTTAATGATGTCTGTATATTTTTCTTCTCGCGCCACCGTAGTATCATCTCCTTTTTAGCTTAAGTGCTTTACATGCCAAGCATTTCGAGGTTTGAGCTCCTTTGAACCTCGAACCTCGAACCTCGAACCTCAAGCTTCAAATCTCGAACCTCACCACTAAGCTGTGTGCGTAGTCGGATGCGTCGTGATACGCTTTTCCTTTTTCAGCTTCCTAGAATCCCGAATATCTTCAAATATAGTATAAATGACTGGTACTAGTAACAAGGTTGAAAGCGTGGAGAGTGCGAGTCCAAAAATAACCACCACTGCCATCGGAGCCATTGTTTCTGAGCCTTCCCCGATACCTAAGGCCATCGGCATAAGACCAAGGATGGTTGCGAGGGTTGTCATCAAAATGGGGCGCAAGCGAATCGGCCCGGCATTTTCGATAGCCTCTTCCCGTTCCTCTCCTCGTTCTCTACGTTTAATAATATAATCCACCAAAACAATCGCATTACTCACCGCAATACCTACTAAAAGAATCAACCCAATAAATGAAGGTACGCTTAAGGTTGTTCGGGTAATAAATAGGCCCAACATCCCACCGGAAAATCCCATCGGTAAGGATAGAATGATCGTAAACGGGTGTAATAAGGATTCGAACTGGGCTGCCAGAATCATGTATACGAGTAAGATTGCCAGTATTAGCGCGAGTCCCAAATCCTTGAACGAGTCCATGAGTTCTTTATTTTCCCCAATCACTTCATACGTATACCCATCAGCGATCTGGTACCCTTTTAGCTTAGTTTCTATATCGGTCGTGACACTTTTTAAATCTCGATTAATGATCTGACTCGTGATATGGACGACTCGGGTCTGCCCCGTGCGCTGAATCATCACTGGACCACGTCCCATCTGGACTTCGGCCACTTGACTTAGTGGAACGGTGATCCCAGACGGTGTGGGGATCGGAGTCTGCCCTAAATTTTCCAGACTCGTCTTAAACGTCTCGTCTCCACTCAGTACGACATCAATTTCTGTCCCTTCATAACGATAGCGAGTCGCGGTAGTTCCAGAAATTGTCCCCTTGACCGCCTGGGAAATCTGAGCAGCTGATAAACCAAATTGTGTTGCATTGGCCCGATTGATCTTGACCACGACCTCTGGGACCCCTTCAGTCATACTTGTTTTAACTTCGCGGGTTCCATCAACCGAAGCAACAATACTTTGCATGTCTATTCCGATCTTCTTAAGTTGCTCGAGTTCCTCTCCTTTAACAGCAATGTCGATAGGGGTTGTCGATCCTCCCATTTGCATAGTGTCTGTGATTGTAACCGCAATCTCCACACCAGGAATGTCCTTAGTCAAAGAACGAATTTCATCGCCCACTTGTTCAACATTGCGACTTCGAGTCTTCAAATCCACCAGTTGGATACTGACTGAGCCGGTATTCGCGGTATCCCCTCCGAGTGAAAGTCCCCCGCTGGTGCCAATTTGGGTAAAGGCAGATTCAATCTCGGTAATTCCCTCAAGCTTGCCTTCAATCTTCGTCACCACATCTTCTGTCTCCTGAAGTTTTGCCCCGTCCGGCAGGGTCGCCTTGACCGTTAATTGCCCAACGTCTGACGCAGGCATAAATTCTGCACCTAAGCTAAAAGCAGACGCACTTGAGACAATAAAGACCACCGTCGCAATCGCCATTACAGTCTTGCGATGATGCAAGCCATAGTGTAAAAACCTCTTATAAGTCGCTTCAACTCGCCCAAACATCCTGTCAAACCAGCGACTAAAGCGATCAACAAGCCCTTTAACTCCGGTACGACCTTCTGGAATAGCTTCCGCTTGCATAAGCTTCGCGGAAAGCGTTGGAACCAAGGTCAGCGACACGAGAAGTGAGGCCATTAGAGAGATGGCGAACGTCATAGCTAATTCCCGGAAAATTGTAGCCACGATTCCTTGAACAAAGACGATCGGTAGAAAGACCGCCACCGTGGTCAACGTGGAGGCGAAAATAGCCATCCCAACCTCGGACACTCCTTTAATGGCAGCCTCGAATTTAGAGTAACCTTCTTGACGATGTCGATGAATGTTTTCCAAGGCCACGATATTATCATCCACCAAACGTCCCATTGCCAGAGTTAGTCCTCCGAGGGTCATCATATTGATCGTGATGCCTGCAAAATAAAGACAAGCAAAGGTTGCCATCATGGCTATCGGAATTGCTGTAGCGGTAATAAACGTTGTTCGGATATTATGGAAGAAAATAAAAACTACAACAATGGCTAAGAGTCCTCCCATGAGAGCTTCGTTTTCCACTGTTTTAATGGATTGCTTGATAGCAACCGACTGGTCCATCACTACATTAATTTTTAGATCGGGGTATTCTATTGCAAATGCTTCGACGGCAGCATTGACCCCATCTGACACTTCAACGGTGTTCGTCCCCGATTGTTTTTGAATTGAAATACTAACACTTTTTTCACCATTAGATTTAGAAATTGCGGTAACTTCTTTATGTTCTAAGCCTACATCCGCAATGTCCTTTAATCTGATCTGCCCTCCCTTAGGCAGAGGAATTAAAAGTTCCTCGATCTCATTCAAAGATTGGAACTCGCCGGTCGTCCGGATCGTGAGTTCCTGGGTTCCCTTTTGGACCTCCCCCCCTGGGGCATTTAGGTTTTCTGAACCAATCAGCATGGCTACGGAATTGATGGTTAGGCCATAACCGTTCATTTTCTCCAAATGTGTTTTGATCTTAACCTGATCTTCATACCCTCCGACAACCGAAACAGAGGCTGCACCGGCCACCCGTTCGAGCTGAGGTTTAAGCTTATCCTCTGCAATAGCCTGCAGCTTTGCGAGGTCTGCATCATGTCCACTAAGGGTCAGAGTCACAACCGGCATTGACCCTAAGTCGAGCTTCATGACCATTGGAGCGCCAGCTTCAGAAGGCAAACGACTCTTAATCTGATCAACCTTCTCCCGCATTTGGAGGGTCGCGAAGTCCATATCTGTCCCGTTCTTGAACTGCGCTATGACAACTGAGGTCCCCTCAGTCGTTTGAGACGTAACCGTATCAATATTTGGCACGGTAGAAACGGCTCCTTCAAGGGGACTGGTAATGAGTTTCTCGATTTCCTGAGGACCCACCCCAGTATACTGGGTCACAACGATTGAAACAGGTATCTCGATGTTCGGCAAAAGATCGATTGGCAGGCGGGACATAGATATACCACCCAAAAGAATGATAACAAGCATGGCCATGATGATTGTGACTGGGCGCTTAACCGAAACTTCAGCTAGCTTCAAGACTCCTCCCCTCCCACAACCTTCACCTTGTGGCCATCCGCAACTAACGTTTGCCCCTTAATGATCACCTTGTCGCCCTGATTTAACCCCTTGAGGATTTCGATATCTACGCCGGTATCTAGGCCCGTAACGACCTCTTTAACTACAGCTTTATCCCCTTCTACCACATAAACAATGGTCTTTTCGTTCTTGAGAACGACAGCCTCACTCTTAATGGCCATAACGTCCGCCTTCTTTTCGGTCGTAAGTTGGACCTTGACAAACATCCCCGGCTTGATTAATCCCTCGGCATTGGCCACTAAGATTTTGATGGGATAAAGATGGGTTTTTGGGTCAGCGGAAGGACTAATATTATCGATTGTGCCTTTAAAGCTGCCCGTTGACACCGTGGGAACCGTGACCTGAACAAGATCTCCCTTAGTCAGGCGATTCACCAAATTCTCTGCCACACTGAGCGTACTATACAGGCTATCCTTATTCGTAAGGCTCATCGCCGGTTGCGCACTCGTGGCCATGTTTCCAACTGTGACATTGACCTGAGAGACAATACCTTCCACTGGTGCTGTTACGACGGCGTTACTTAAGGTCTCCAAGGCCTGATTATATCCTACCTGCGCTTGGTTGAGCTGGGCTTCTGCCAGCTTGAGAGTGCTGTCCGAGGTCTGCGCTTCGAGCTGTTCGACCTGACTGGCAAACGACGATTCGAGTTCCTTCAACGCAAGTTCCGCTTGGTCGAGTTGAACCTTCGCTACCGCGCCAGCATCATAGAGCGCCTTCGTGTTCGCTAAATTTTGCTTAGCATTCGTGATCTTTTCCGTAGCGAGAGCCTTTGTCCGTTCAAGGGACGTTTTTCCGGTATTCCATTGTTCTTTATTCTTCTGATAACCTGCCTCGGCCAACTGAAGCGAGGCTTGCATCATGCCCACTTGTTTATGAATATCGGTCGCGTCCAGTCTGAAGAGGACAGCACCTTTAGTAACGTTGTCCCCCACTTTCACGTTGACCGACAGAACTTTCCCTGCAATCTTTGGAATCACAGAAACATCGGTATCGGAAGAAACCATGCCGCTGAGCGTGGCCGTATTGACGAGCGTCTGATTCTCGGCAGTTTCCACTTCTACTGGAATATATTTTTCTTCTACCACTGTAGTAGGCTTACTAGAACTACAGCCCGTTACTACTCCAAACGCTATTAATACCGCGAGTAGGATCACTATTTTTCCTTTTTTGCCCGTTTTATCTGTTTTACCCATTTTCTTTTCCAATGCCCTTTTCCCCCACCTATTAAAATTTGTATGTTCATGAACATCTATAACCGATAGTATATGAGAACCGACTGTTCGGTCACCCTCTATTTATACATGATATCCTTCTGGAAATCAATCCTTTAAGCCGCTACTTTCAACAAAATATCTGGACCACTTCACTGGAAATATTTCTTAATTTTCTCTAGAACTCCCTACACTTAGACCTTTTGTTGGCGATATGATAGAATACATCAAGTGTGTTAATAAAGAAAGGAATGATCTTATGCTAAAAATGCACAAAGCTCATCAGACTACTAACCTCAGCACTGTTGCTGTGGCTGCCCTTGTTGGAGGCCTAGCTGGAGCTGTAGTCGGCCTAATGTTTGCACCAAAGAGCGGCAAAGACTTACGTACAGGACTTTATAAAAAAGCCGACGATGCCCTAGAACACGTCGAGGACGTTACAGCTCATCATGCAGGCGCATTAAAACAACAGGGCTCGGATTTGGTCTATAAAGGTAAAAAATTAGCCGATGACCTCCAAGCCTTTATTCAAGAATCCCTCAAGATGAAAAAATCCGGGTACATCCCCATAAATATCAGTGATACACCTACCGCAGACCCGCTCCAAACGAAGCCTGAGATAGATCCTATAATCCTTGTTCAAACGGAAATTCCGCTACAAGAAGAGTGAACTCGTACAACTAAAGATAAAATAAGTAAGGGCACGATTTAGAAGCATCGTGCCTTACTTATTTAGGGTTAGATTATTAAAGGCGCGATGCTTCGTGCCCTTATTGGTTACTTTTCGTCTTTCTTTTCTCGGCCACGAATCTCATTCCATAGCTCGATCACTTGTTTAGCGGCCAACAAGAAGGCTGTAACAAAACGCAAAGGATTCTTCCTCAGATCCTCAAGGCTAACAGCCACCTCATTGACTGTACCGCCCAAATGGTCTGTGGTTACTCTCGCAAGGTTGGTCATGGCTTGCACATCATCAAGCATACTCGGCAGATGAGTATTAACAGCCTGGATCGACTGCTTTGCTTCATCCGTCAACTTGCGAATTGAGCGCACCCAAAGCATTAATTCAATGCCCAACACCCCTAAAATGATGGTGGCCACAAGTACACACACTTCATAAATCATAAATCATCCTCCATTTCATCTTTAGTTGAACGAGTTCACTTGTCTGTTGTCTACAGATATCTTCTTTCATCAATCACACATAGCAGAATCAGAACCAATTGGGTTCTGTCTTATCTCTCTAAACGCATTGTACATTAGACTAAAGCTTCGACACCTTACACCCTTTATCCTTCGACCCTTTGCAAAAGTTCCTTGTAAACACAAAAAATGCCCTTCATATAAAGGCATTTTCATGCAGAATTCATTATATCGTTATGCTTCATCTAAATCGCCTTTCTTGTTGCAATTACATTCCCTAGAGCATTAATTGTCCCTTCAAGATGACTTGCTTTAAACTTGAGACTATCGATTTCTGCGCCATGTACTAAATTGTTATGTTCAATAGCCTTAACAACTAAGAATATTTCGTCTTGTCTGGACTCTAGTCTATCAAGTCTTAATTCTATTCTATCAAATCTTGATTCTAAACCCTCAAATCTATTGAGTAAGAGCCCGAACATTTCTTTAATTTCTTTATCCATCTTTTCACCACCTCTCTTCTAAATTATACCAGCTCTAAGATGCCTCATCAAGATGAAGATTCTTTAAATCCACCCCCAGGCTGCGTCCCTCCTATTGTGCTTGAATATCTTAACTTTATAATTAAGTAGGGGCACGATGTATCGTGCCCCTACTTTGTGTTGTTAACTGTACGGATACAGAAAGTTATATACTTTCTGTCTAGGTATCAAAATTTATGAAGTGAACTCGTTCAACTAAAGATAAACGAACTTCATAAAAGCAAGTCTTTATCCGTTTCGTTTATTATCCCTACCGCGTTGTGCTCCGGCAGCGCCTCCACGCACATCATTGCCTTTGCGACGAGCCCAGGTGTCCGTCTTCTGTCCATAGCCGTCTCGATTATAATTCCCCTGTTGAGGTCTTACATTGTTGCCCATGCTTCGTCCGCGCATAGGTGCAGATTCCGTCAAACGAACTTCAACAGCTTCTGGTTCCTTGGTTATGATCTTTAACGCAGCCGATAAAAGGGTTACTGAATCGTGTTCTGCCAATAACTCTTCTGCGACGCTTTTATACTTTTCAATATCTTCTTCTGCTATTACTCGTACGATTTCGTTCATAGTCAGACGTTGCTGACCTTCGACCGCCTCGACGATTGTCGGAATAGGCTTACGTACGATCCTCCGCTTAATAACCTGTTCAATAAGTCTGAGCATACCCATCTCACGAGGTGTAACTAACGTAATAGCGAGACCTGATTTTCCAGCTCGACCTGTTCGGCCGACCCGATGGACATAACTCTCTGGATCTTGGGGGATATCAAAGTTAAAGACGTGAGTCACTCCACTAATATCTAAGCCCCGTGCAGCCACATCCGTGGCGACCAAAACTTCGATTGTTCCATCTTTAAACTGACGCAAGACACTGTCTCGCTTGCTCTGAGTCAAGTCTCCGTGAATTCCTTCTGCAGAATAACCACGCTTGCTCAACGCCTCAGAAAGTTCATCCACGCGACGTTTTGTTCGAGCAAAAACGATAGCTAAGTCCGGCGATTGGATGTCAAGAATACGGGATAACACATCGAATTTCAGTCGCTCTGATACTTCTACATAATGTTGCTCTGTATCAGATACTGTGACTCCCATAGCCTTAATACTGATCAGTTCCGGTTCCTTCATAAACCGCTGAGCAATGTTTTGGATCTGCCTCGGCATGGTTGCCGAAAAGAGCAGGGTCTGACGTTCCACTGGAATTTCCTTGAGAATCGTTTCGATATCGTCCAAAAAGCCCATGTTGAGCATTTCATCTGCTTCATCCAAAACAAGGATTTTAATATCATTAAGACGAATGGTCTTTCTCCTCATATGGTCCATCAAACGTCCCGGAGTAGCTACAATAATGTGAGGGCGTTTCTTCAATGCCCTGATCTGCCAGTCGATCCCTTGTCCGCCATAAATAGGTAAGGCATGAATCCGCTTGAATTGCCCGATCTTGTTTAATTCTTCAGCCACCTGAACCGCGAGTTCCCGTGTAGGAGCCAAGACAATCCCTTGAACTTGTTCGGCATTCTCTAGGATTCTCTCGATTAAGGGAATTCCGTAGGCCGCTGTTTTCCCTGTTCCAGTTTGAGCCTGTCCGATTAGATCCCGTCCCTGCATTGCTGCGGGAATTGTCTTTTCTTGAATTGGAGTTGTTTCTTCAAACCCCATGTTAATGATTGATCGAATGATCGGTTCACTTAACCCTAAATCTGTAAATGTTGCCAATTTTTTTCATACTCCTTTTTGTATAGTAATACTATTAAGTTTTCCAAATGCGTCTCTATCTATAACCGGCGCAGAAAAGTTTCTTTACTGCGGAAACAGACCATGTCGCGATCGCGCGTGAGGCTCGCCAACGGGGCAAATAGACGCTTGTGGCACTCAACTATATATTATAACACACTCTTGGGTATTTATACACTTTCAAATTATAAAAGTGAACTCTTTCTAATAATCAAAAAGGCCTCTCGCCCAAAAACGAGAGACACCTTTTGATCTTTAGTTTGGAGAGTTCACTTGAGAGACTAGTTTCCCGTTGCTCTTTCTTGTAAATCCCACAGAGCCCAACCATAAGCTGGAGGTCGTAAGCCCTTCAGTTGTTCATCACTAGCGTGTTCTTGAATCTCAAGGGACTGAGTCTTTGCAGTGCCCAGACTATTCGTACCTTCGATCGTATGGGCAACTGCCACACCGCCTTCAGTCATGACTAGACCTTTAACATCACGGATCGTAGAATGAATGACCAGCCAATAGGTCGTATTCGGGTTCAATGTCACGTCCGGAACCACTTGCACCTCAGATAGCCCATGGGTTTCAAACCTTGTAGGGGTTCTTGCACCCGTAGAACTGTCAATCAGCTCAAGGCTAGCACTAGTCACGCTTTGCCAATCGACCGCACCGTTAAAGAGCACTGTGAACTTTTTATCGAGGGGTATCCCCGACAATTCATTGACTTTGCGATAACTTGGATAATAACGCGCGTAACGATCTAATGGTTGGTCGGTGGACACCGAGTTCACTGAGTTTGCAAGTTCCCCCCAGGACGCCCAATAAGCGGTCGTTCTAGCCTTGGCGAGTGCCTCCGCTTCACTCGATAACATCAGTTCCGCTGACTTTAGCGAGTCGGCTTGCTTGATTTCCACGTCGGGAGTAACCCCAACTTTATTGATCTCATGTCCAAGCGGGGAGTAAAAGCGGTTAACCGTCATTTTCAGCACACCCCCGTTGGAAAGGCCAAACATGCTTTGTACTGTCCCTTTTCCATAGGTGGTGGTTCCCACAAGTCTCCCCTTCTGATGATCTTTAATCGCAGCCGCTAGAAGCTCTGAAGCACTGGCGCTGTTTTCATTGGTTAGAAAGATGACCGGTTGGCTCAGAGTAAAACCGTGATCTTGAGCTTTATATTGCTTGACAGTCCCTGCTCGGTCTTTAATGCTGACCACAACATCTGGTCCTATAAAATAACCAGCTAGGTCAAACGCTGAACTCAAATATCCTCCCCCGTTATCTCGTAAATCCACAATCCAGCCATCAACCTTTTGGTTTCTTAAGCGGTTGACCACCGTTTCAAACTCCGACGCAGTATCACTCCCAAACGAATTCAGGTCTAGATAGCCGATATGTCCATCCAGCACGTCTCCCGTCACTGTCGGTTCTGAAATTTCTTTACGTGTAACCGTGTAAACGTTAGTCGCCGTCCCTTGCTGCACACTAATTTGGACCGTGCTGCCCTCAAGACCACGCAGGATGTTCACGGCTTCCTCTGAAGAGAGACCGGCCAGAGATTTCCCAGCTGCCCGCACAATCAAATCTCCCGCTTTCAGTCCAACCTCTTCGGCTGGCGAACCAACAATGACAGATATCACTCTCACGCCTGCAGCCTCCATGTCGATATGGATACCTATTCCTGTAAAGTGCATATCAATGCTCCCCACAAAGCTCTGGTATTCCTTTGGAGAAAAATACATCGTATGGGGATCTCCGAGCCGTATCAGCGTCGCGTCCACAGTTGGGGCGTTTAGAACCTCTGCTGAAACCGGATCCACATAATCGTTTTGAAGTAATGAACGAATCTCTGGCAAAATATTGACGTTTGCGGCCAGAACCGTTGTCGAAGTAGTCAGCATTAATATTAAGACCAACATAAGGTTTAATAAAATGTGACCTATTGAATTTTTTCGTAAAAATCTTCTAGACATCTTATCTATGATCTCCCCTCTAGAATTACAAATCTCATTCTAGTTAAGATTCGACACTCTACTGGATTTACCTTTGGCCTTACTTTGAAAATTCTATCCCCTCCATTGAGGCTGTTCCCTGGCTATGCAAACGTGACTATTTCTTTGACAGAAAGAAGGAATTCTGTCAATAATTCGAGAAATAAACGGGAAAGGAGGAATTCACTTTGACAGTCACAAAAAAATACCTATTCCTTATATTTATTCTTGTTAATCTTCTGCTATTCGCCGAAACGCCAAGGGCTGACGCTTCAACATCTATTAATCGAATTGCAGGCTATGACCGCTATCAAACAGCTGTTGCCATTAGTCAAAGTGGCTGGCCCGACGGGGCAGCTACAGCCATTCTTGCCTACGGAGAGAACTTTCCAGATGCCTTAAGTGCTGGGCCATTAGCTCATAAGTACAATTCTCCAATCCTGTTGACAGGCTCTTATACTCTGAATGAAGATACTGCCCAAGAATTAAAACGTCTTAAGGTTAAAAAGGTCTTCATTGTCGGTGGCACTGCTGTTGTCTCGAAGGCTATTGAAACACAACTTCCCCAGCTTGGTATTACTGTTGTGCGGCTAGCAGGTCAAGATTGCTATGAAACATCTCTAAAAATAGCGCAAGATGTCGGTATCAGCAAGGGTGTGTTTGTAACCACTGGTCTAGATTTTCCGGACGCACTGTCCATAGCACCTATTGCTGCGGCCAAAGAAATGCCAATCCTTTTGGTTCCCAAGGATGACCTTACTACTATACAAAAGGATTATTTGAAGAAGAGTAAAATTCCATATAGCTACATCGTGAGGGGCTATACCGAAATAAGTGACAATGTAGTCAATCAATTCCTCAATGCAGAGGTTATTACTGGATCAGACCCTTACGAGCGGAATATCACCCTCATCAAGCGGTTTGCTAGTGATCTCGATTTAGACAAAGTATATGTAGCAACTGGTGAGTATTTTCCAGATGCGCTTACCGCTTCTGCCTTAGCTCAAAAGGGGAAAAACCCCCTTATCTTACTTAAACTTGACACGATTCCCTACTCAGCCCTTGCCTTCATTCGCTCAAACCTTATCTCACAATTTAACATTTTAGGCGGACAAGGTGTCATCAGTGCCACGACTGAGTCGGCGCTCAAGGAACTACCCGCTCAAATCAAGTCGGTCTCTGATGTTACTGATAGCGTACAAGAAAAGCAAAAATACGATCCGCCGAAAACCGTAACAGTTATAAAGACGGACGGCTTATCCGTAGAAGTCCCTGTGACCTGGAGTCTTTCCTCAGTGAATACCCTTCAATCTGGCACCTATAAATTCGAAGGAGCTCTAAAGAATTATAGTGGCCGTGTATACCTAAATTTGACCATCTACCCCTTCATCTCGAAAATCAACCCGGTTTTAGCTGAAATTATCCTTGGAGATTCCTATAGTTTTCCCGATACGGTTATTGCAACATTAAGTGATGGTAGCACAAGTAGTTTTCCTGTTACTTGGAGCAGTAATATCGTTCCTCTCAATAAGGCCGGGACTTACACGTTCCAAGGCAAGGTTGAAGGCTTAACCCTAACTGCAACCTTAAGCCTCAAAGTATCTGAAGATGCCAAAATCGATTTTCCTGATCAAGAGTTAAAATGGATTATCGCCAAAAAGGTTGGAAAACGCAGCTCTGAGACAATCTATAGGAGTGATGTTATTGATATTACCACCTTATATGCAAGAAGTTCAGACATCACCGATTTAACAGGCTTGGAGTACTTAACGAATCTAAAAACCCTTGATCTCGAATATAATAGTTTGACTAAAGTTACCACCCTTACAAAGCTTACTCAGCTCAAAACCTTGAAGCTGAGTAATACCGAGCTTAAGGATATCATCGCCTTAAAAGGGTTGACCTCACTCACGTATCTAGATATCTCCGATAACTATATTAAGGATTTTGCGATACTGAAAGATTTCACAAACTTAACCACTCTTTATCTGAAATATAACGAACCAGATCCATATATCGAAAATTATACTCCAGATTATAGCCCCGTTAGGTCATATTATAAGAATCTAACTAGGAAGGATTTTAGTTTATAAGAATCGTCGAAATTCAGTAACCTCGTTCAACTAAAGTTGAACACTAGCTCACAAAAATGCCCTCCCATGGTAGATTTTATTCTACCATGGGAGGGCATTTTATTTTATGACCGAGGCATACCTTTTAGAAACCATTCATAATTGAGTTGCGCGTTAAAGACTTCGATCTGCTTTGTCTTCACTAAATTTCCTTGGACCTCATAATTCGCAAAGGCACTATCCAGCTCCAACCTTGTAAGCATCCCTAGGCCCATTCTTACTTGAGCTTCAGTCAGTGCCACTCTTTTATCTTTCAGCGTCTGCTCTGCTACTCGTAGATCACTCTGCTTTTTGGCGATATCCTCCATCATAGAATTATAATCTGATCGCAAGCTGTCTTTTAGCAGTGTAAGCTTTAGAGTTGCATTAGTTAACTCAAAATTTGCCGCTTTATACTGATTAGAGGAGATTCCGTTATCCTTCTTAACCCGCTCTAGAGTGGACTGGAGGATCACAAGCTGTTGCTCCTGCAATTTGATAGTGTAACTATTCTCCTGAGCTTTCTCCAAATCGGTAGCTTCATCTTCCACAATGAAGTCTTGATCGACTAAGGGGATGTCGCCCATTATCAAGCTATTCTGCTGATCGTTGAGCACGTTTTTCATTTGACGCTCAAAAAGCTCTTGCTGGAGTTTAGTCGTTTCAAGTTTGGTCTGAAGATCAGCTATCTTAGTTTTAAGATCATTCATAGCATTGTAGGTTATCATGCCCAGACTCTCTTGCAATTGCATTGCGGCCAATTGATTTTCAAGCGTCTTTATGGACAGAGAGATGTCTGCAGAAGTTAATTTCAACTGATTACTTGCTATAAAGATACTTTGTGCCATGCGCACCTGAGTATCATCACTCAACGAAGCTTGAAGATCAGTTATTACCTCATAGGTAGGTTGATCAACAACATTTCTCTCTAATAGCTCGATATTATCTAGTAAAGCGCGCTTTTCGGCGCCTAGTCCTAAAATTATTTGAAGGTTCCCTGGGATGGTCGAGTCTAAACCATCCCTTTCGTCATCGATATCTTCAAGTCTATCCTTCATATCCTTTATCGTTGACTTCATTTTTGAGAAACCAAGCTGGCTATTCAGCCTCATATTTTCGTTAATACTAACCTGAATATTGTCTTCCATAACAATACTTTCAAGCTCGTCAAAGTTTATACTTCTAGTCGCTGTGTTTCCTGAATCAATAACCTTTTCTTGGATTAGTGCTACTGTTGATTTATCAACAGAGGTCAGACCTTTTAATATTGTTCCATAAGTCACAATGTTGTCCGCTTGAACCCCTGTAAAGTATGAAGCTTTCAGGGCATTAAGAAGTTGCACTTGTGTCGTTGCATCCAAGACGGCTTGTACAGCTGTTTGGGCACCTGTATCAAAGGTTACTCCCCCTACCATCCAATTTCCAGCTGTCACGCTAGTTAGAGCGGTCACGAATTCAAGAGAAACGGCCGCATCTCCAACTTTTATGTTAATCGGTTTGAGGGGTACAACTGTACCATCTGGTTTCTTGACTATAATTGTGAATCCTTCTTTAGCTTTCGTAACAGTTGGCAAAACTACATCAACACCCTTAGTGCTTATTCCAGCTACTGATGTAACCTCTATCACTACAGGGGCCTTATAAGCAATCGCAGCAAGTACATCCGCAGGAACCACTGCTGTGCCGCCCAAAGCAGTCATGACACTTTTAGCAGTGAGTTTACTGTTCACAAAAGTCGCTGCAGCAGGAACCGTTCCATCCGTGAGAACAATCGCCGACTTAGTCTGAGCTGCAAGCGGTGCCCCAGCAAGAGCATCAATACCCGTTAGGCCACTAGCCAAGTAGACATTCTCATATGCCAGGGAAGCGTTGAAATCTTGAAGAATTTGGCTATTTGTGTCATAAGCTGTGTAGCCAGCATGACGCGTTGCGCTTGGCAACTTTGCCTTTACACTATCGCTGATGATGCCTGTTCCACCAATAACATCACTTGCTGTAATGCTAGGATTAGCCGCCAAGAAGGTTGCTACGCTATCAGGAAGGGCATCTTTGTTGGTTAGAAGAATTGGTTGATTGGCAGCAGAGGCAATTGCCGCTATAGAAAGTGCATCTTGCAAGCCGTTTGCGACAGCTACTTTCGTTACTCCAACCATTTTCGAAGCGATGTTCACTGATGTAGCAGCGCGGTCAAATCCACCGAGAGGGGTCACCGTAATATCCATATCTACTAATTCATTGAGAACTGCTTGACTGATCACAGCAGTTCCGCTGGTTACATATACCTTCGTTACCTTCAGTTTAACGAGTTCAGCTTTGGTCGCAGCGTCAAGCATATTTCCAGCCCCAGTCAGAAGGATCGGTGCTTTTAAGTAGGAAGCTAGCGGACCCGCAGTTAGAGCATCTACCATGCCATACGAAGCTGATGATGCAAGAATCGCTGTACCAGTCCAACCAGTTTGATCTGCAATCTTTACTGCGGTTTGTTCAGCAGTTGTCCCTGCTAAGCGAGTTGGGACTGTATCTACTGCAAAAGCGTTAAAAGGAACCACTGTAAGGGCCATACCAGCGATAGCTAGTGAAGCTAAAGCTTTTTTAGTTTTTTTCATGGTATGAATTTCTCCTCCCGTTTTTAGACCTCTTCGATAGCTTGTGAAGGAACGTCCCTCATGATTATGTGGTTTCAACTGTTTGCTCTAAAATTAACATGCCTGATAATACGGATACCCAAGTATTTTTTCATGTATACTTCCCTTAAATAATACCTATGTACTTATTGTAGTTTGACTAATTTCTGATGTCAAATGTAATTCGAGGTAAGTATGTTTAAAGCCATGTCATATTGTCCATGTAGTCGCCTCTTAAAATAGGTGTGAGTTGAGATTTGAGGGGTTCTGATAGGTCTTTCAGCCTATGATCATCAATCTTCAAGATGTCCACCGTATCTAATTTAAGTTTGGCCGCTAATTCCTTAGCTGTAAGGTTCTGATTTTTTCGAAGCTCTTTAACAGTTTTCTTATCTTTAAATTTCAGTCCAAAAAACACGATAACTCTCCTTTTCGCAAGGTTATATCAAAAAGCAGGATTGACTCTCCATATTCTATCATAAACTTTTGGAATAGACTGCAAAAAGAGCCCTTTACCATATATGATATGCTCCCCTTAATAAGGTAGACAGACTAAATAATAAAAATCTGTTAACTTTAAGGGGAGCATGTCATTATATAGGCGAAAGACTCTTTTGTTTAATTATCTCTTATTTAACTGTAACCTGCTTTAATAATTTTCCATCTTTGGCAACAATGATATCAATCGGTCGGTCAGGATATTTTTCTTTAATAACCGCACTATACTTCTTGATAACTTCGTCGGCAGACAGTACCTGCTCATTATTAATTTGAATATCAACGTTTACAGTACTTTTTTCCCCTTCTACTACTTGAACCATAACCTTTTCAATGCCCTTTTCTGCTTCAAGTTTCTTTGTTAGATCAACATCACTCTCTAGTTTTGAAGTGTCGACTTTCGATTCTGCCGCCGGAGTCTTATCCGGAGTGGTTTTAGATCCCGAACAGCCCGATATTAAGAGAAGCATCGTTATAACACCGATAATCGTTAACCATTTATGTTTAGACAACGTTGTATCCCCTTCCTACCCGTTTCTAAGGGTGAGTTTAACAGATACAGTCATAAATGTAAAGTTAATGACTCTGGGGTCAGACCTCTTTGGTTTGACCCCTTGGTTTGCTTTGTTTCCCTTTGGTTTATACTTTAATCGAAAAACTCCGTCTTATGTGTTCCACTAATAGTCAAACTAACACCACCTGTTTTGGCACGTATCCTGAACTGGCTGTCGCTCACCTTTTCTGCGACTGCATTTAAGCTAGTCCCAGTCAGGAGTGTATTAATTCTCGTGACAAGAGCCGCCATACTGGCAAAGTTTTGGGTTAAAGCTATCGTCGCAGTCTTCGTCCCGTCACTCACGGTAAAGTTACGGTTACTACCCCAGCTACTATTGGAGGTATTGGTGTTGAAGAAATAACTCCAATCGTTGCCTCCTAGCTGTATAACTGCATCACCGCCTGTTACAAAAGTTCCTATGTCAAATGTGTCTCCACCCCAACTTGCAGCATATAGTGTCCTGCTATTAATGTCAGGAGAAAAATGCATTTGGATATAACTTTCTACTCCTGAGCCAACTCTTTGGGCGGGTGTAAATGGGGAATCTGGATCATAGGGAATATTCCACCATAAATCTACCAGAACGATGTGTCCCAAGCCATCACTTACGGTAAAGATTTTTTTATTTGCACCGCTAAAGTCTGAGCTACTTATCGGTTTGCTTGTGAGCTTGGCTTGTGTTGGCGCAACTGTACCGAAATTAAGATTTGTAAGGGCTTTGCTCGTCACAGATACCAAGGGCATGGCACTGACTTCGCTGGAATAAGAACTTTCATCGCTTGTGCTAACCCCTTTAACTACGAAGTAATAAGTCGTTCCGTTCGTCAATCCTGTTGTGGTATAGGTTGTGGCGATAATACCCGTGGCTATTTCTGCGTACGGTCCGGCGCTGACTGTTGACTTGTATACTTTATAGCTTGTTGCTCTGGTTGCGGCGTTCCAACTGAGTTGGACTTGGGTGTTGTCGGATACAGCCGTCAGTCCTTCCGGTATACTTACACCATAAACTAGCAAAGCCATCGCATCATTAAGAGCAGTTGTTCTGGCTCCCATCTCTGCGTTTGTGGTGACTGGTAATGACAAGGCTGCCGTCCTGGCATTCGTAAAAAGTGTCCAGCTGGCTGATGAATAGTCCGCTTGAGCCTTTGCTCCGACTGCACTAACGGCTGTGTCCATGGCTTCTTTATTCTCGAATTCTAGCGCTGCTTTGGTTGTACCAATCGGGGTTAACGCTGCATCCACGGCGGTCTGTACGGCATTGTTATTCGCTTCGACCACGATCGCTGCTGCGATTGCGTCTGCATAAGCCGTCCAGGTTGCTACCGGGTAATCCGTTGAGAGTAATACATATGCCGGTGTTGCATGATTTGCTCCCACTTCTGCTGTGATTGCTGCGGTGAGGGCGGATTTGTCAACCGCTAACAAAGCCATTGCTTCATTAAGAGCAGTTGTTCTGGCTCCCATCTCTGCGTTTGTGGTGACTGGTAATGACAAGGCTGCTGTCCTGGCATTCGTAAAAAGTGTCCAGCTGGCTGATGAATAGTCCGCTTGAGCCTTTGCTCCGACTGCACTAACGGCTGTGTCCATGGCTTCTTTATTCTCGAATTCTAGCGCTGCTTTGGTTGTACCAATCGGGGTTAACGCTGCATCCACGGCGGTCTGTACGGCATTGTTATTCGCTTCGACCACGATCGCTGCTGCGATTGCGTCTGCATAAGCCGTCCAGGTTGCTACCGGGTAATCCGTTGAGAGTAATACATATGCCGGTGTTGCATGATTTGCTCCCACTTCTGCTGTGATTGCTGCGGTGAGGGCGGATTTGTCAACGGTAATCACCGTAACTTCTAGTGTACCTGTCACCCCAGAAGCTGGATTAGTTGCCGTTATGATTACTGTTCCTTCTCCAGTTCCCGACAGCAATCCGGTTGCACTTATCGCTGCTGTCCCCGTACCTGGCGTAACTGTCCAAGAGATTGTCTGATTGGTAGCATTTACTGGTATCACTGCCGCACTCATCTGCAGAGATCCACCCTTTACAACCACAGTAGCACTGCCTGCTCCGGTAACAGTAACTGCACTTACTGGTACAGAATTACTGTTACTGTTACTGTTACTGTTACCATTACTGTTACCATTACTGTTACCATTACTGTTACCATTACTGTTACCATTACTGTTACCATTACTGTTACCACTAGGTGCTGGAGTTGGTGTAACAACCGGAGATGTCTCACCGCCAACACGCCCGCCTCCGGTAGGAGTTGTCCCGGTACTTCCCGCGTCAAAATGCGTAATCGTCGATGAAGGTGGCACTACTATATTCGCCGCCGCATTGGCAACGACGTTCGTGATGGTCGTATTCGCCCCTAGAGTAACACTCGCCTGACTATTGACTACTACCGCGTTAAAGTTACCTTGTAACGTAACCGTTTCACTAGGGTTATCCGTTGTGATTGCCAGATTCGAGATATTAGAGCCAGGTGCCGCGATAACCGTGACCCCACCTCCCACCACTATGGTATCTGGGAAGGTCCCCCTTAACTCGACGATGGGAGGAGCTCCGGATGTTTGTGAGGAATAGGTGATAGTAATCGTCCCGAAAAATGAACCATCACCAGCTTCGAAGATAGCCGTTGAAGACGATTGAGTTTGAGTAAAGGTCGTGCTTCCCGACGCATCAATATGGACATTCGGACTACTACTTTGGACGCTCAATAACTGTGCTATTACGTCCATCAGATTGATACTGTGTTCCGCTCCTGAAAGAATGACAATGTTGGTTGCCCGGACATTTTCCAACGTTACAGACCCTTTGTCCCCTGGATCGAGAAAGATGGTTCCAAGGACGGTCACATTATTTAAGGTAACGTTATCTCCTTGAACATAGATGCTATACTCGGTCTTAGCATTCTTGACAATGACCTTGTTCCCCGTCACTTTGAGGGTTCCGTTCAGTTGCTCTAAGTTTGCTGGATCAGCAGACCCTTTGACTGCGCCATCTACACTGATGTTTTCCGAAGGTGACAAGGCGGAAAGGATGCTAGAGGGTACGACGGACTCACCGCCTAGCCCAATCACATTGGAAGAGAGATTTGATTGGGCATACTTTTTGCTCGCTTCTGGTAGGGTTTTGCCCGTTAACAGGATCAGTGAGTTATTTTTTACGGCCAAAGGCGCACCCGCCAAGGCATCGACCAATGTTTCTCCGTTAGCAACGTAGGTGTTTTTGTTCTTAAGTGCCCCCGCAAATTGCTTCAGCACTTCAATGTTCGTGTCATACTGGGTTTGACCGTAATAACTTGCGACGGTTCCCGGCAGTTGCGCCTTGACCGTTTCGCTAACGACGGCCGCTCCGCCAATAATATAGGTTTTTGTGAGGTCTGCTTTAATTCCATCGAGATAAGTTAAAACATAGCTAGACAGTGTGCCTCCACTGGTATAAAGAATCGGCATCCCTTGCGCCCCAGCGATGGGAGCAATCGACAAGGCATCTGAGCCGCCTCCACCCGTTACGACAACTTGGCTAATTTTAGCGCCCTGTTCGGCCATGGCTTTGGCAATATTTACTGAGGTTTCCGAAGCATCATACCCGCCCAGAGGTTTGACCTCCGTAACCGTGGCAACCGTTTTCACAGCATCGATGACACTTTGTTTAATCACAGCCGTGCCGCTGGTAACATAGACTTTCTTCACTTTAAGTCGGATTAGTTGATCCATGGCACTCTGGGATAAAGTATTTCCCTCGGTTAATAGGATGGGTGCTTTCAGTTTGGCTGCTAACGGTCCAGCAGCTAAGGCATCGATCAGGTTTGCCGACATACCCGCAGCCAAGATAGCATAATCTGACGTTTCCGTCCAACCGTTTTCAGCAATCTTGGCGGCAGTTTCATATTGGTCATAACCCTGACACTCCGCACGACTGAAGTCGGCGGGTTCTTAGGTACGAAGACTTCCCTCATACTCTCACTTACAGGCATGGT
>MCHG01000088.1_pt1 | contig 61211 bp, 51 predicted proteins | sample 787351 | NCBI WGS metagenome assembly MCHG01 (sample SAMN05430296, study PRJNA330682) | permafrost metagenome | biome: Cold desert; feature: permafrost; material: soil; isolation source: enrichment culture inoculated with soil incubated with H2/CO2 at 20 degrees... ... | reverse complement strand
TAACACACTTTAAAGTGTGTTAAAAGGACCGTCCCCGTTACACGCCGTCCTCAAGCTTGGATAGCCCTAGCTAACCGTTGAATACCTTCATCGATAATTTCGGGAGTTGAACAGGAGTAATTCAGACGCACCTCGGAAGTCAACCGACCATCTGGATAAAATAACGCACCTGGTACATAGAGAACATTTTGCCGAATAGTCTCCTCTACGTAGTCAAAACTGTTATTGATTCTTTTGAAGCGCATCCACAGAAAGAGCCCTCCCGAGGGAATAATCATCTCTACGTCGTCTCCTAAGTATTTATCGATGGCCTGGACCATTGCATTTCTGCGTTCTTTGTAAACCTTGCGTAATTTCAAGATATGCCCAGGGAGCAAGCCTTCATTTAAGAATTCCAGTACCGCACGCTGTGTGAGGTTATTACTGTGCAAGTCCACACCTTCTTTGGTTTGACAAAGGTGCTTAATAATATCTGGGTTAGCGACAACATAACCGACCCTCAATCCAGGGGAAAGAACTTTGGAAAATGTACCAAGGTAAATGACATTATCCCCTAGTTCTAAAAAATTAGGAAACCCCTCTCCTTCAAATCGCAAATCGCCATAAGGATTATCTTCAACCACCAACAAGTCATAAGCCTGCGCAACACGCAAAAGTTCAATCCGTCGTTCAAGGCCCATAATCTTTCCGGAAGGATTTTGGTAATTGGGAATAATATACATAAACTTCGGTTTAACTAGTCTTAGCATTTTTTCTAGTTCTTCCGGGATAACCCCCTGATCATCACACGGTATCATCATCAACTGAGCTTTAAAGGATTGAAACGCCTGAATCGCCCCTATATAAGTAGGCGTCTCCACAAAAACAACGTCCCCCGGGTCAAGAAAGGTTTGCGCTAACAAACTCAATCCTTGCTGACTACCTGTTGTCACCGCTATCTCCTCAATTGTGACTGGGTTACCCTTGTGCTTATGCTGCTGTGCTAACCACTGTCTGAGCGGTGGATGACCCGCAGTCTGGGCATATTGCAAGGCTGATTTCCCTTGCTCTTCAAAAACGCGTTGAAAACAGCGCTGCAAGGCTTGATCCGGAAAAAGTTCCAACGCAGGTAATCCCCCGGCGAAAGAAATCATACTGGGATTCTGCGCTGCTTTTAACATTTCTCCGATAAAACTTTCACCCGACTCTTCCATCCAACTTGCGTACTGCATCAGATTTCCTCCTCAAGATTTTCGCTTCAAGTTTTTTCCGTGAAACCCACTTTAAGTTTTGAGTCTCACTAACACGCTGCTCTAACATATTAAATTCGACTTTTTGGAATAAAATCCTGCCCCGAAAATTATTTATCCTCTCTTTTTGCTGGTAACAATAATTATACTAGATAGTTCCAATGTACAATGATGAATTTATAGAGTACACTTATAAGGTACCATTAAAAGATCAGCTGAGATAATCTAGGTTCACTAGTAGAGCACTGAAAGGGAAAATCGTAACCATGACAATCTTTATCCTTACTTTCGCTTTATACGCATTTGCGGGTTGGGTCATGGAAACCCTGTACCGTTCGGTCCCACTACGCAGGTTGGTAAATCCTGGATTCTTAACTGGCCCTTTCCTACCGATCTACGGATTGTTCGCAACGATGGTGATTTTGTCCTCAGGGCTATTATCCGTCCTTGCATGGAAATGGCAGTTTGTTTGGTTCGTTTGTTTAAGCACTGTGCTAGAATATGCAGCTGGTTGGTTTTTTGAGCGTTTCTTTCATCTGCAACTCTGGGACTACCATGACACCCCCCTCAATCTTCATGGTCGGATAGCTCTTCCCTATTCTCTACTTTGGGGAGTCCTAGGCCTACTGTTTCATCATGTCATTCATCCTGCAGTTCAAATTTATCTTTTGCAGATTCCCTTTACAGCCAGTACTATTTGGGCAGTTATATTGACCACTTATGTTATTTGGGATATTATTCACTCAACCCTATTACTTCGACGTCTTGAGAATTTTATTGCTGTATTTCAGGAACGATATGAACGATTGGATCTTACACCGTTCCAAATGGCCTTTTCTCCGTTTCGGCGCCTCCTGAATACCTATCCCAAGATGCGCCATACTCTAAGTGAGAAAATGGATCTACTCTATGCAAAACAAGCGGCCCTTGAAAAATTCTTAAAACTTCAACGCAAAAAATTCTACGACCCTGATAGAGAGCACGACCCCCACACTTGATTAGGAAGGTGAAACAATTGAGTTTAGCAGAATATATTGATGACATTTTAAACCACGATGAGTATAAACAGTTGGCTTCATATACGCATCACCGTCCATTTACAACCTTAGAACATTCCATCCGAGTTGCTCAAATTGCTTATAACTGGTCAGTACGGCTAGAAAAGACAATCACGCTAGATACAAACGCACTCATTCGAGGTGCGTTGCTACATGACTTTTTCCTGTATGATTGGCATCACCTTAGACCCGACGGGGCAAGATGGCATGGTTTTCGCCATCCTCGTATTGCCTGCGACAATGCGGAACGTTGTTTTATCCTAAATGAAAAGGAAAAGGACATTATTTTAAGCCATATGTGGCCGCTCACCATTCGCATGCCCCGGAGCCGGGAGGCTTTTCTCGTTATGATCGCTGATAAAATGGCCTCAATCCAAGAATTTAGATTTAAATTCAAACGGACCCTACCTCCCTCTGAACGGTACACTTCTCTCCGTCTTGTAAAAAAGAGTAACTAAAGAAAAACTAGGTTCTGCTTTGATAATGACTAAAGTGAGAAATGGCATGCTTGTTCTAGCATGCCATTTCTATTGTCAACCCTTAGCCGTTTTTCATAGCTTATACACACTCCTTTAGAATATTCACCAGACAAACTAATATCGAAGAAAATGCAGAGAATCTGCAAAAATATGTAGCTTTTGGAGTAACGCTGCATTAAACTAGAGTAAGGATCCTTCTTTAACATCAAGAAAGTTGATACATGCTTGGATTCCTTAGTATTGAGTCCGTGGGAGGTTAACCGTTGACCAAGAAATACTTTTCCTTTATAACCTTGCTCATTTCCCTTGCTATAGTAGTCTTTCTTTATCCCAAGCTACAGGACCCTGCCGCTTTAAAGGAGTTTGTCTCACAGTGGGGATTACTAAGTATTATTATTGACCTTGTTATCATTATGATTTTGGCTCTTTTTCCTGTGATACCGTTTGTTTTAATGGCTGGGATTAATACCCTTCTTTATGGATGGGTCGGTGGTTTTTTGCTTTCCCTTTGCGGAAGTTTATTAGGTGCCTCCTTGGGTTTTTGGTTAGCTCGCACGCTTGGACAATCGTGGGCGCAACCAAAGATGTCGAAGCTAGGAAAATGGGGCACTCTGCTAAGAGGGAATAGCTTTTCCGTTGTACTTCTCTCGAGACTTATTCCAGTACTACCCTCTGCAGCAGTGAATTATGCCGCTGGTTTATCCCTTATGACCTTTCCGTCGTTCTTTTTGGCCACACTGCTCGGTAAAATACCCATGATTGTTTGGGAATCATGGGTTGGGCATGACTTATGGCGAATCTCACATCATCCTGGTAGGCTGTTATTTGCCTTAGCCATCGGCGTTCTCGTGTTTGGATCAGTCGGACTCTATTGGTATTTTTCAAAGAAATTTCCGAGGGAACCTCGCTTGCAGTAAAACATTTAGCGACTACGAAGACCAAAAGCCCCAACAGTCTCAATGAGACTGTTGGGGCTTTCGCTTATATACTCTATAAGGCCAGGGTAACTCAGTACCTAGCAAATACTTTTGCAATTACGCTATACCCAGTTGCATTGGGATGCCCATAATCCAAGCCGATTAGTAACCGTTCTTTTCCTCTTATCTCTCGATCTACATAAACCACCACTAACCCATAACGGTTTGCCCAAGATATAACTATAGCATTAGCAGCGTCAATAACTCCCTGTACTAGGTCTTTATAATGGGCGTAAGGGCCCGCTGGCAGAGGATTATACAGAGTAGCCACTTTAATAATTGCCCTAGGATTCAGCCGCCTAAGAATTTCTCCGATTAGCACAAGAGTTTTACCCAGATTACCCAAAATCATACGTAACAGCGACGGGTTGATCGATTGATTAGTATTCCTTATTAGACGCAGCAAATCATTAGAGCCAATCGTGATAGTGATCAACGATGCCTGAGAAACAAGCTGTCTCAAGCTGTAATTAGACTGTATTAACTCAAGTAGTCCCTGTGTCGTTAATCCATTTATGCCCAGATTTTGAACACTCAAATTCGGATCGTGCCTCCTAAGAAAATTACCATAGACAGAAGGAAATGAGAATCCGCTTCCAACACCATACCCTGCAGTAATTGAATCTCCCAACGCCAGATAAAAGCTCACGCGTATCACCGCTTTCAAAACATTCCTATTAATTACAGTATAGGTTATGTTTACCACTATACATTGGTCACTCACTGGACATAAACCTTAGAAATAATGGGAAGCTAAACACTAAATGCCCGCACTTGAGGAGAAAACTAAGGAGGAATTACTGATTAAAGCTTGGGAACTTATCAAAAAAGGGAATACTTCATCGTTTTACGCAGCCCTAGGCAATCTCTCCCTGGTTATTCTTAAGGGAATAGCGGCTTCCTTAAGCGGAAGTGGCGCTATGTTTGCAGAGGCAATGCACACTGGCGCTGATGCCATCAACCAAATCTTTGTCTTTTTCGGGAGCATTCTTGCTGAACGAAAACCCACTCCCCGCTTCCCGACGGGCTTCGGACGTCTTATTAATGTTTTCTGCATGGGTGCTGTGATCATCGTTACGATCATGGCTTATGAGACGGTTCTCGAAGGGATTCATTTGATCCAACACCCCGCACCCATCAGCAATTTGGGGTTAATTTTCTTCAGCCTAGCTTCCTCCATGGCTATTGATGGATTTGTCTTACTCAAAGCTATGCGTGAAATTGCGCGAGAAACTCGTTCACAAGGAAAGGGATTTGCGCTAATTCTTGTGGCGTTGAAAAATGTCAACCGTGCTTCTCCAGCCACTCGCTTGGTCTTCTACGAAGATTTGGTTGCTACCTTTGGCGCTATACTGGCCCTCGGAGCAATACTCGTGACACGTTTCACGTCTATTAAAGCCTTAGATGGATTCGCTGCGATTATCATTGGGCTTCTTATGGGTGGAGTAGCTTATCGAGTTGGCTATGACAACATGGTTGGACTCATCGGCGTTTCTGCTCCGAAGGAAGTTGAAGACAAAGTCTGCCAAATCATTTTATCCGACTCAGACGTTACAGATATCAATAAAATGCGTATTCTGCAAGAAGGTCGTTATTATCATGTCGAAAGCTACATTGAACTTCGTCCTGGCTTAACCTTGGCTATAGCTGACAACATTAAATCTAGAATTCGGGATCAGCTTTTGGCTTATGATGATATCACAGATGTTACGTTGGGGATTATTGAAGATACTGGCATAAAGGATTGGCGACCTACTAAACCTCCTACTGATAAAGAAAAGAGCTAAAACGCACCCTCTCAGGATATCGTAATAGCTCTGCCACATCAAACTAAGCGTTTATCGTAACAATAAAAGGGAGTTTCTTTTCCCAAAAAACTTATCTCCCCAATATAGTTGTAACCACATTTTAAAAATAGCGCCTTCATATTCTCATTGATAGAATTAGTGTCTGTTTTTAGATAAGCGATATTGTTTTTGAGAGCTAACTCCTCAGCAAAATTCATTAGCTCACTTGCAACGCCCTTTCTTCGGTACGCAGGATCGACAGCCATTCTATGGATCACTAGAACGTCCCTACTAGAGGACCAATCGAGCCCAACATATTCTACAGGCTCAATCTTATTCACACAAACAAAGCCGACAAGCCTTCCATCTCTTTCAGAAATGTATAAATCCCCTTCTCTAATATCTGCGAGGAAATCCTTTTCCTGAGGATAAAATTCATCCCATTGAGGATTGTGGTAGAAACGCATTTCACGTACTACCAAGGTAATAATTTTCATGATGTCGTTAATATCTTGCAATATAGCTTTTCTCATGAGGACGCCCAGAGATACAACGATGCAACAGAGCCATAAGGCGAATACCTTTTTCTGTAGCGCTCAAACTTTTCCTTTGGCACCTCTTTTAGGCCATATAAATTCATCATACCTCGACAGATTGCCAGATCCTTAAAGCTCAGAACATCAGGACGATTGAGGGAAAATATCAGGAGCATCTCAGCGGTCCAAACTCCCACTCCGTATAACGAAGAAAGCTTCGTAATTATTTCCTGATCCGGCAGAGTATGAAGTGCTTTGAAATCTACTGTTCCTGATATTGCTGCATCTGCGATCCCCTTGATGTAGCTGGCTTTTCTCTCTGACATCCCACAGGCTTTAATTTCAGACATACCCAGCTGCGCAATACTTTCTGGGCGAATAGTTTTTAAATTATTTTTTTCTGGACTGTTACCTTCTGGTGTAATACCTTCTGATGTAATACCTTCTAGTATACACAGTCTTTCCCATACCGTTTCGGCTGCCTTTTTGGAAATCTGTTGGCTAACAACGCTGGAAACCAAGGCCGTGAACGGATCGGGAGTAATCTCACGCTGGATTATGCCGATTCTATCGATGACGGCACCCAGTTTTTTGTCTTTGCGTTTTAAGAAGTTAATTTCCTTTTGTCCATAGTCAAAAATTGGCATGACTTTTCTCCTATCAAATGATCATCTATTTATTTATACATTTTGTATATTTTGAAACCCTTTCCCTAAGACCTCATGCGCCTCACTAACAATAATAAAGGAATCCGGATAATTCTTCTTCAGATATGTTCTAAGTTTTATGAGCTGTGTTCTATCCATAACCGAATATATCACAGAATTTTTAACGCCAGAGAACCCACCTTGGCCTTCAAAAGCTGTGCACCCTCTGTCTATTTCATTAATGATATATTTTTGAATAGACTCATTATTATTTGAAAAAACGATTACAGCCTTTACAGAAGTAAATCCTTCGAGAACTTTATCAATAATAAATCCATTTAGAAGAACACATACCACGGAATACAAGGCCGTTGCAATACCAAAGGTTAGAGCAGCAAGGAAAACCACAAAAAAGTCAACTGATTGCATGGACTTCCCCATATCTAAATGAAACGATTTATTTAAGATCTTTGCAATAATATCGGTTCCTCCCGTAGATGCGTTTTGAGAAAAAACGATTCCTAGTCCTGTGCCAAGTAATAATGTCCCGATGATTGCTGAGAGTAATACATCATTTGTAAGAGCCTGCGGTTTCATAACCACTTCTATTAACCACATGGTTCCAGACACACCGAAGCTAGCATAAATCGTCTTAGTTCCAAAATTGCCGCCTATAAATAGAAAACCGATAATAAATAAAACGACATTCATTACAAGCATCAACATTCCAATCGGTAAGGAAGGCATGTGATAGTTAATAATAATAGCAATACCTGTTATCCCACCTCCAGTTATATGAGCTGGTACATAAAAATACGCTATTGCACTACTAACCAAAATAACGCCTAAAGTTATTATCAAATATTCTTTTAAAGTTTCTTTCATACCAAGTACCTCTTCTTGTTTTATAGGCATTATAACACAATCTGATATTCAAATCGCCTGTCTGTTGATCACTGCTCTTTCACAGACCCATCGCGATACGCCTCCAAAAGACTCTTCAACGTAACCATATCCGCTTTGAGCCTCACCCCTATGTCCGTGTCGCCCACCAGCATGCGGGCTTGGTTTTTCTCGATGAATACGCTAGTGGGCATTATATCCAAGTCCTCACAAATGGCACGTTCTTTGGATTGGAAGGGCTCGTGGGACACTAGGTGCATCCCCTGGGAATTGAAGATGAGAGTGTAACCGGCAATACCCGTCTGTTTCTGATACGCTTTAGCAAACCCACCGTCGATGGTGATGAGCTTGCCATTGGCTCTGATTGGCACCTCGCCCTCAGTGACCTTAACGGGCACATGACCATTGATGATGTGACTGGTGGCTGCATTCAGACCGAATTCACCCAGAATACGCATACATACCGACTCGTCGTCGCGCAAGGCATAATAGGAGTTCTTCACTTCTTTGTGCGTCTCTTTTTCTGCAATAAAATACCGCTCGAAGGTGGCCATTTTGCTCTTGCCAAACAAGGGTGAATTCGCACCGCACCATAAATACCACACCACATCCAGTGCCTGCGCCTTCTCCTGAGAATCCTGGGCGTAATACGCCTTTCTGACCATTTCATCGAAGCCATCCAGCAGCGCCTTCCCTCTGAGAGGTCGACCACACAACTCAAACTCCTGAAAATCGCCCTCCTTCGTCAGTGGTATACACGCGTGATAGAGCAGGTTACCATTGTGGACCTTGTACATACTGCCCTTGTCGATCAAAAACCGCGCATGCTTCTGAAGATCCGTGGAATGCTGAACAGACGCCTTGAGCTTGTCGACCACATTCTGTTCATCCTTCGTCAGCTCATAGGGCTGCTCTGGATTGACCGTAGGGAAATCAGCATCCATCAGTTGGTACACTTGGCCGCTGAGGGTTACGGTACCGGCCTGGAAGTCAATTAGATGCAAGAACTGTCGATCAGCCAGTTGTAGTTCTGGGCGCCGCATAATCAATTGTCCTTCCAATTTCATCTGGATCACTGCAATGGCCTTTTGCATCCGCGACAACAAATCCAGGTCCTTTTCCCGCAAATTAGTCTGTTTGACTTTCACTTGAAATGTCGGTGCGTATTCCCCCTGATAATGGTCGAGCGCAAGGCGCACTAGTGGCGTTAGGTTCAAGCCGTAGCCTTCCTCAATCGTCTCCAGATTCGCATAGCGAAGCGACACTCGCAGCGCGTCTGCCATACACACCTCCGAACCGCATGCAGCGCCAATCCAAAGCACATCGTGATTGCCCCATTGGATGTCCACCGAATGATGCCTTCTGATTGTATCCATCACTTGATGCGCCCCATAGCCGCGGTCGTAAATATCGCCAATAATGTGCAGATGATCCACCACCAACTTGCGGATTAGCTCCGCAAGCACAACGATAAAATCATCTGTGCGATTAATCTCGAGTATGCTGTCGACAATTCCTTGATAATAGCCCTGTTTCATGACGCTGTGCTCATTTTCGTGCAAAAGTTCCTCAATGATGTACTGAAAATGCTGTGGTATTGCTTTTCTCACCTTGGAGTGCGTATATTTATAAGCAGATTGCCTGCATAACCGGATCAGGCGTATCATAACGATCTCGTACCATTCCAGCAGCGCAGTGTCCTTCGAATCCTGCGAAGCATTCTCCCCAGGTTCATCTTCAGAGAAGTTTGCTAGCGCGCTTTTTTGCAAGGCTATTTTCTCCTGGGGATAGTAAACTAGTGTCGCTAGTTCCTTTTTCTGTGCATCTGTCAAGGTATCGCCAAACGTATCGTCGATCTTGCGCTTGACCACTCCAGAGGCGTTGCGCATAACATGGTCAAAGGCCTCGTGCTCGCCATGAATATCGGCCAAAAAATGCTCTGTGCCCTTAGGCAGATTGATGATCGCGCTGAAATTCACAATCTCCGAACTCACTGCCTCCACCGTCGGGTATTGTTTAGAAAGTAGTTTCAAGTAGTTCAAATCATACAATACGGACTCACCTCAATTACTGTATTAATTGTCTTTTTTTCCTCACGACACTAATCCTTGTAAATAACTATATAACAGATTAACGGCAAAACATAGAACATTATTATTTTATTAGAGACGCCAATATCGAGGCTTTACTGCCCTTTAGCTCAGGCAAATTATCATAGTTTTAATCTCATTTACAACTGCTTTGTGCTATTGTCAGATTTCAACAGTATCGTCTAACATCCCGAGAAATTGCGACGCCTTTAGCAGCATCCATTAGCAGTCTTTATCATTAGCCATGCTTGGTTTTGTCAATTCCAAGTAAGTTCCTTCTTGCCCAAGCTTTCATATTTATTAACCGTTCTCCATCGTCTCCCTGCTCAGGAAAGGCGCTTTGCAGTATTGCGCTACCCTAATTGACAATTAGCTACTGATGAACTAATCTATAGACGAAATACGATAACGAAATACGATAATGGCGGCGATAAAATGACTAGTGTTGTCAATAAAAGGTTGTTTCAAGGTTTTATCTGTTTACATATTTTGCGCCACGCAAATAATTTACCTTTTTACGGAAGCTGGATAATCCAGGAGTTATCGGAACATGGATATAAACTAAGTCCGGGTACATTGTATCCTATTTTACACAACCTTGAAAAGGAAGGACTGCTTGAACATTATGATGAAAATGTTGGTGGTAAAATCCGCAAATACTATGTTATTACCAAAGCTGGCAAGGCTGAACTTATGGAAGCTAAGAAATATTTGGCTGAACTAGTCAGTGAGCTTAGAATTTCAGAGGGGAAGGATGACATTGTTTGAATTTATTGATGTAAAATATAAGGATATATTAGACTTGCCGAAGTTATTTATTGAAAAAGGAAAGATCACTACCCTTGTTGGGGCAAGTGGCAGCGGCAAAACAACAATTTTAAGAATGTTGAACAAAATGCTTTCTCCGACACAGGGGAGGATTATGTTTAATGAGACTGACCTAGTCAACATAAATACCGTTACTCACCGCCGACAGGTTACTATGCTTTCACAAAACCCTGTTGTGTTTGAAGGGAGTATAAGAGACAACTTGAATATTGGACTAAAATTCCAAGAAAAGAGTTTATTAAGTGATGAAGTGTTACTAAGTATGTTAGAGAAAGTAAAATTAAAAAAAGCACTTAATATATTACCAAGTGCCCTCTCAGGAGGAGAAAAACAAAGACTCGCCTTAGCTCGGGTGCTTCTTCTTAATTCAGAAATATATCTACTTGACGAACCCTCTGCGGCTTTGGATGATGAGACGGAGGGAACCATTATTCAAATGGTAACAGAGTTTGTCATAAAAGAAAGCAAAACACTTGTGATGGTAACTCATTCAAAAGCAATGACTGAGAAATATTCTGATAAGATCATCGAGATATCAGAGGGTAGGTGCAGTAGCATCAGGGGGTGTAATGGTGAACGGAGTCATTGATTTAACGGCTTTCCAAGTTGCGCTGGCGTATATTTTCGTCTTAATTGTCCTAGTATTTATGAGGATTCTAGGAATCAAACGTGAAAAAGAACTTATTATTTCTTCTATCAGAATGACTTTACAACTTATACTAGTTGGTTATGTACTAGTATATATATTTGACAATCCCAACCCCTTCATTACTGGAGGAATCATTATTGTAATGGAAGTTTTTGCAGTTCATACTGTGCTTGGAAAGCATAAAGACAAGTTATCATTGCCCTTCAAGAAGGTTATTGTTTTTTCCATGAGCATTGGTACCCTATCGTGTCTTGTGTACTTTCTATTGATCGTCGTACGCATTTCTCCCTGGTACAAGCCACAATACTTCATTCCAATAGCTGGCATGCTTATTGGAAATTCGATGACAGGGATATCACTAGGAGTGAAATTGCTTCTCGAAGGAATGATTACTCAAAGAGCTTTAGTCGAAGAGGCGTTAATACTCGGAGCAACGCCGCAGGCCGCTACAAAAGCCATAATTAGCAACGCTTTTGATGCTGCTATTATGCCGACGATTAATTCAATGGTCGGCATGGGGATAGTCTTTTTGCCGGGAATGATGACTGGTCAGATTTTGTCAGGCACTGCGCCAACAACAGCTATTGCGTATCAAATAGCAATTATGCTTGGAATTTTAGGAGCGGTAGCCCTTACAGTAATTCTAATGATACAACTTGGCTATCGCACATTCTTTAATAAAGAAGCGCAGCTTCATTAAAAGAGTGGCATTTACTTCATAAAACAGTTTTCCCCTATGATTATTTGACGACGATAAGCAGTTCTCCAGCCTTGACCTGCTGTCCTTCCATGATATTCACGGAACTTACAATCCCTGCAATAGAACTCGTTATCTTTGTTTCCATCTTCATGGCTTCGACAACTGCCAACGGCTGGCCCTCTGTTATCTTGTCCCCTTCTTTAACCATCAACGTCACGACAGTCCCTGGGATAGGGGATCCGATTTCACTCTTATTGTCAGGATCCGCCATCTCCGTCATGTATTCTCCGGACTGGCTAAGAATGTTGATATTGCTCCAGTTCCTGTCCTTGATTCTGATTTCTCTTCGGTTCCTGTTGACTTCAAACACGAGGGTTCTGTATCCCTCCAGATCCGGCTTCTTAATGGAGCGGAGCTTGATCATTAGACTCCTTCCTTCAGCGACTTCAGCCTCGATGATTTCTCCCTCGTAAAGGCCATGGAAGAACACGTCGCTTCCGAGCCTGCTCAAGTCTCCGTAGTCGGCAACAATTTTCAAGAATCCTTCAAACACTTCCGGATACAGGGCATAGCTCAAGATATCCTTCTTAGTTGGTTCAAATTCAAATTTATCCCTCAGGTGCTTGGCGATACTGTCAAAATCCTCATCTGGGAGCAGTTCGCCTGGACGCTCGGTTATCGGTTTTTCTCCCTTCAGTACCAGCTTCTGGAGTTTCTCTGGGAATCCTCCCATCGGCTGGCCCATCATACCCATAAAATAGGATACAACGGAATCAGGAAAGGCCATATTCTCAGCTTTTTCGTATATATTCTCCGGGGTGAGGTGATTCTGGACCATAAATATGGCAAAATCCCCAACAACTTTCGAGGACGGGGTGACTTTCACGATATCCCCCAACATCTCGTTAACTGTCTTGTACATTTCCTTGATTTCGGTGAACTTATGCCCGAGTCCGAAACTTTCCACCTGAGGCTTAAGGTTGGAGTACTGCCCTCCCGGAATCTCATATTTGTAGAGTTCAGCCGATCCCGATCTCAAGCCCGACTCGTACTTGCCATAGACTGGTCGTACCGCTTCCCAGTAGTCTGATACCTTTTGGATTCCCTTGAGGTCAATGCGCGGATCCCGTTCTGTATTTTTAAGCGCTGCGGCAATCGAATTCATGGCCGGTTGGCTCGTCAGTCCTGACATGCTATTGAACGCAGTGTCCACAATATCTAATCCCGCTTCCACAGCCATAAGAACCGTTGCCACTCCATTACCAGTGGTGTCGTGGGTATGGAGATGTATTGGAATTCCGATCTCGTTTTTTAAGGCGCTGACCAGCATGTAAGCTGCATGGGGCTTCAGGAGAGCTGACATGTCTTTTATGCCCAGGATATGTGCTCCGGTCTTTTCTATCTCTTTCGCGAGCTTGATATAGTAATCCAGGTTATATTTTTTCTTGCTGCTGTCGAGGATATCCCCAGTATAACAGATGCAAGCTTCAGCGACCTTCCCACTCTTTAAGACTTGGTCAATAGAAACTTCCATGCCCCTCAGCTCATTGAGGGAGTCGAAGATTCTGAAGACATCGATGCCTGAGACTGCTGACTCTTTAATGAATTCCCGGATGACATTGTCAGGATAGTTCTTATAGCCTACCCCATTCGCTCCTCTTATGAGCATTTGGAACAGGATGTTCGGGACTCTTATCCGCAGTTGCTCCAGCCTTTCCCACGGAGACTCCTTGAGGAACCTGTACGCTACGTCAAACGTTGCGCCCCCCCACATTTCAAGAGAAAATAGGTCCTGACCGTAGACCGAAGTCGCCTTGGCGATCTTGATCATGTCCTTGGTCCTCATCCTTGTGGCCATCAGAGACTGATGGGCATCCCGCATGGTCGTGTCTGTAAGCAACACCTTCTTCTGATCTTTGATCCAGGTGACAAGCCCCCCTGCACCTTGAGTATCAAGGATCTGCTTGGTTCCGCTCAGATCGCTCGGACTAATAGCCTCAATTTGGGGCACCTTGGGGACATCGTATTGCAGCTTTATTCCCATCGTCTCGTTGACCACGACATTACCCAAGAATTTCAGGACCTGACTTTCATCATCTGTGTTCTGGGTGAGCGAGATCAGATCAGGATTTTCCTCAATGAAACCAGTATGGCATTCTCCGTTCAAAAACTGCGGGTGATTGAGAACATTGATCAGAAATCCGATATTGGTCTTGACTCCTGTAATCTGCGTCTCGGTTATAGATCGGATAGACTTCTGGATGGCATCCTGGAAACTCCTGGACCAGGAGATGTTCTTAACGAGGAGGCTGTCATAATAAGGACTGATTTCCGCTCCAGTGAATCCGTTGCCGCCGTCCAGCCTGATCCCGAATCCCGAGCCAGTCCTGTAGGATTCGATCTTCCCCGTGTCAGGAGCGAAATTATTCGACGGATCCTCCGTCGTGATCCTGCATTGAATGGAATACCCGTTGAGCATGATATCCTCCTGAGAATTTATTCCGATCTCAGGAGAATTTAGGGCGTATCCTTGGGCGATAAGGATTTGGGACTGCACGATATCTATCCCTGTAACCATCTCCGTAACCGTGTGCTCAACCTGGATCCGTGGATTCATTTCAATAAAATAATGTTGTCCCTGGTTGTCTATCAGAAATTCGAGGGTTCCCGCACTCCTATATTTTACAATCTTCGCAATCTTCAGGGCATCCTGATAGATATTATTTCTAATTTTCTCAGAGATAGAAAAAGCAGGCGTGAATTCCACGACCTTCTGATGCCTTCTCTGAATTGAACAATCCCTTTCAAACATATGAACTATATTGCCGTACTTATCCCCGAGGACCTGCACTTCGATATGCTTCGGTTTCTCAATGAATTTTTCCATGAAGATATGATCAATGCCGAATGCTTTTTTCGCCTCGCTTTTAGCACTTAAAAAGGCAGACTCCAGCTCACTCTCGTCTCTGACGATCCGCATTCCCCTTCCGCCGCCTCCAGCAGTTGCCTTTAGCATCAGGGGGTAACCACTTTCTGCTGCGTGCATTCTTGCTTCATCCACAGTTTTAACATCCTTCTCATAACCCGGGATGATCGGGACTCCGATTTCCTTAGCGACGATCTTTGACTTGATCTTGTCTCCCAGCCTGTCCATCATCTCCGCCGTAGGCCCGATGAATTCAATACCTTCCTGCTCGCATCGCATGGCGAATTCAGGGTTTTCCGACAAAAAGCCGTATCCTGGATGGATGGCATCCACGCCCTTCTTGATTGCTAGGCTGATGATCTCCTCAATATTCAGATAAGCATCAACAGGACTTCTGCCTTCACCGATGAGATAAGCCTCATCGGCCTTGCTTCTGAAGAGTGAATATTTATCTTCGTTGGAATATATAGCAACAGTCCTTATCCCCAGCTCATTGAGGGCTCTGAATACCCTAATCGCAATTTCGCCTCTATTCGCGACCATCACCCTTTTAAATTTACCCATGATGTCTTCCTCCATCTCTTATTTGTTGCGCTCGAACTTCTCCGAGGCAGTTGGTGCCATGATTTTCTTATGATTAATGACATTAAACCTATAATATTCAAACCTTTAATTATGTATTAATACTTAAAGATTCACCTGCCAGCATTTTTTCTGCTAATGGACAGCTCCTTGTTCCCGCAATCTTGGTAAATGTCCACCATATAGACATACTAATAATATATCCTGTTGAATATCCAAAACAACTGGTTACTATGATAACACAAAAGCTATCAAACTAGCCAATGAAAAAAGCCCCTACCTCTTGCAACATGCCCCCACCCCTGGGGTGAAGGAGCTTTCGCCAAAGCAAACGCTGAAAAAGCCCATTTTTCTAAGTATCGGATATTGACACCATCCTATGATCTCTTCTTTGAGTTTAGAATGAATAGGTTTGTCATTGGTCATTACCCTTTTGATGCTAACAACGATGTCAGAAACATAACTATATATTTTCTATGGAAATAGCCCGTACTGGTGAACCATCAGCATTTCTATTTTTCAGTGGCATAATACTTAAAATAAAATACTCATTGCTAATAGAATCTAAATTTGTTAGGTTCTCAATAATGATGATGTTCTTTGGCATTAATATTTTATGAACTGCAAAAGTAGTTGATTTTATATCATCAATTGAAATTGCGTCAATACCAATGCCCTTTAAATTAAATTCTGACAACCATTTAGCTGATTCTTCACTCAAAGAAGGAAAACCTTCATAATAATTTTTATCCCCCCAGTATTTACTCCATCCTGTTTTTAGTATTATGAACTCGACATTCCTTATTTTTTCTTCGTAGGGCTTTAAACTGTCAACATCTATTAATTTAATTTTCCCATTTGAAAAGTCCAGAATAGTAGCATTTCCTATAAAATGTTCTATGTTAAAATCATCTAAATAAGGACCATTACTCAACATATGCGCAGGGGCATCTATATGGGTTCCAGTATGTGAGTACATAGTAATTTTCGCCTCTCGAAAACCATCCATCTCTAATGTATTTGCCTTTTCAAAAATTGGCTGTTCAGTTCCTGGGAAAACTGGCATATCTGAATCAATGATATGCGTCAAATCAGTGATTTTCATAAAGGCTCCCTCCATAGTGCGCATAGTTTAACCGAACTGAAGCAACTTCGGCCTGTAACCTTATCTTTTCATTTTCTATTGAGGCCTGTCCCTAAGCGTATGATTCTCACTTTCGAGGTCGGCAATCTTGGCTTCAGTTCCGCCAGCTACGCTAGTCGCTGGCGTGCAGCCGCCTAATATTAGTTGCAAGACTAAACCCAATACGACTAATTTAAGAAATCGCATAGACATGCCCCCTAAGTCATACATGTTTATCCATAAATAGTTTGTAGCTTTTCGTTCACTCATTCACTCATCCGAATTGCATTCATCCATGCTATGTTTAGAGAATACTTGATTGCACTAGTCCCATTATGGCTAATGTGAGCTAGCATTTGTATAGGATATCCTGCGTTTAATAAGAATGATGTGCCATGATTATTTATTTCCCAAAGCATCCTCTAGCGCAGACCTTAACTTAGGAAACTTAAATTTAAAACCAGCACTAAGAACTTTCTTCGGCACGACCCTTTGTCCATGTATCAACATTTCCGCCATTTGTCCTAATGCTATTTTCAATAAAACCTCGGGAGTTGGTAACCAAGATGGTCAGCCTTAAAACAATTCTCCGCTATACAAAGTATTTCCTAATCCACTATGACGTCAAAGTATTTTATGGTTTGGTCATCAAACGGTGCTAACATTACCGTACCATTTGTTAACTCTAACAATGTATTTGTTCCATCGCTCCAGGTCAGTAAAGCATTTTTAGCATTCGCAAAGATGAAGAATCCAACAAAAATTGTTTCACGCGAATCATTTCTTATTGTTGAAACCGAGTAACTCATAGGATTATGAGTTACGTCTGATGATGTAGCCTAAAACAAAAAAATTTTTTTACTATGATTATCCATGCAGAATATGGAAAAACAATCTTTAACTCTTACCAAAAACTTGCCTTTTTGTACTTTCAGGGTATTAACGACTCGTTTAAAGTCTTCTCTTGATTTTTCCGTTTTTATATCTGATAAATAGGATTGTATCAGTTCTTCTTGAATCTCTGGAGTGAGACCATTTACAGGGTAATTTTGCTTATCAGCTGCTACTTCAAATTTAGGAGTTTGGGGTATAGAGTCATTTTGGTCTGGCTGCAAGTTACATCCGCTAACTACAAAAGAGAGGATAACAGTTAAGATAAGAACACGTCTAAACATAATACTTCTCCACTCATTTGATAATCGCTCCAAAAACATTATACTACATATTTTGGCAACTAATACAATAAGCGGTTCGCCATATAGTTCTAAGAACTCAATATAAAAGTAATAATTACGAATTTCGTCTAAAGTAAGAATTTGGATTATTAGGAGATTTTTATAAAAGGGTGAGCTTAGATCGTCCATCAGCATTGCACTACATAGAAAAAGAAGCAATATGTCAAAAATAGTGTGTTTTTCGTAGACGAAGAAACAGCAATCGCGGCTGGATATCGTCCATGTGCGAAATGTATGACGAAAGAGTATGCTGATTGGAAAGCAAAATAATACCAGTTCATTTATACATATTTATTGATAAATAAGTACACTAATACAGTTAGGATCAGTAATGTAAGCGCATGTTTTGATGGATAAGTCTGTAGTATATGATATTGGCAAGCCGATAGTAACTGAAAATATACACAAATATATCCATTAAAAAATTTGTCATAAAGGAGAATACTATCATGAGCAACTATAACGCAGTATTAGCAAGAAATACGGAAAATGCTCCAAAAGGCATCGGTCCATATTCACAAACTGTAGCTTTCTCTCATTACAATAATCTTTCAGCTCAATTACCCATCGATCCAAAATCTGGCAAGTTGGTAGCTGGTGGTGCAAAAGAGCAGGCTGAACAGTGCTTTAAAAATATCAAAGCAATTGTAGACAGCATCAACCATGTAATGAGCGATATTGTTAGAATCACTGTATTCGTTAAGAATATCAAAGATATTGACGCTGTAGACGAAGTTTATAAAACATTCTTCCCAAGCTATGTTCCTACACGGACGATAGTCGCAGTTGCAGCTTTGCCTATGGATGCTTTGGTGCAAATTGAAGCACTTGTTTCAAACGGTGAAGGTACAATTCCAAACGCACCACAAGCAGGCGACCTCATAAAGCTTACAAATAACACGGCTAATGCGCCAACATGTCCTCTATCTACGCAAGCTGTAGCTTTTTCTCATTACAATAATCTTTCAGCTCAATTACCTATCGATCCAAAATCCGGTAGATTGGTAGCCGGTGGTGTAAAAGAGCAGGCTGGACAGTGCTTAAAGAATATCAAGGCAATTTTAGAAAGTATCGACGTTCCTTTTGACGATATTGTTAAAATTAATATTTTCCTTAAAAACCTCTCGGATATTGAAGCCGTTAACGAAGTTTATACAACATTTTTCCCAGACTCGGCTATCGCCAGGGCCGCAGCCTATGTCCCTGCACGGACAACAGTTGCAGCTTCAGCTTTACCTATGGATGCTTTGGTACAAATTGAAGCAGTAGTGTCACACGGAGATGGTACACCCCCACAAGCTGTTGAAGACAGGCATGGACTCATCATAGAAGCAAGCAATACGGAAAATGCACCAAAAAGTTCTCTATATACACAAACTGTAGCTTTTTCTCATTACAATCACATTTCAGCTCAATTACCTCTAAACCCCAAAACTGGTGAAATGGTAGCTGGCGGGGTAAAAGAGCAGGCTGGACAGTGCTTAAAAAATATCAAGGCAATTTTAGAAAGTTTCGACCACGTTATGGACGATGTGGTTAAAGTAAATATCTTCCTTAAAAATATCGCAGATATTAATGCTGTAGACGAAGTTTACACAACATTCTTCCCAAGCGGTGTTCCTGCACGAAGAACAGTTGGCGTATCAGCTTTACCTAAAGATGCTTTAGTCCAAATCGATGCAGTTGTATCAAACGCTGAAGGAACACCTCCAAAAACATAACAGGCATTTGTTGGTAAATACAGGAACGATCTCAAATGAAAATTGAGATCGTTCCGTTTTTTAACAGCGCAAATGAAAAAGCATCGACCTGTCACTGGTGTCACTTTGGTTTCTATAACCAATGATTACTTTTAATATTTAAAATTTTACATAATAAAATGCCAGTCATGGTAACAAGACTAGCATTAAAATCCAAAAATAAGGAAAATTTCTTAATCTCATTAAGCTGTTTTCTATTCTTTCTAGCAAATTATCAGCTGCAATCTCTGAGAAAAGCTTACCTGAGATATAGTCATAAATCTGTTCTAAATCTTTTATATATACCTAGTAACCACACTCATTGTGGGTAAAGTATACTGCGGCAATATATGTCAGTTAGGACTATTGCAAAAAATATCGGGGTTGGTAATACAAAAACTTTGGCAAGGGATGGGCGGTCAATCCATGAAGCTTTGGGCTAAGAATTACTAGGCCTTAAGTGTGGTAATGGGCCTGCTTTGTAGCAGGTAAAACTCCCCTAAGCCATAGCTCCACTCGATATCTTGAGGTACTCCATTGAAATGCTCTTCTATCCGTAGACATAGACAGGCCAGTTCCCGAACCTGTTGGGAGGTTAAACACCCTCGGGGAGGGCGCCCAGTACGAATGAAGGGTGAAGGCGATTGTCCCTTCTTCGGAGCAGGAGTGAATTTAAGAACTGCACCATCAGGACGTCTGGCAAGCCATTGATCAGGAATAATTTCTCCTTGAACCAAAGCCTCCCCGACACCGTGTGCAGCATTAATGATCAGCTCACTTGAGTCATTTGAAAGAGGGTTAACTGTAAAGACCACTCCTGAGACCTCATGCGGTGCCATTTCCTGAATGACTACAGCAAGAGCGACTTCACTCTCTCCAAATCCTTGTAATGAACGATACTGCACTGCTCGGGGCGCCCAAAGTGAAGCCCAGCATTTCTTTATGGCATCGAGAACTGCACTTTCCTCTTGGATATTAAGATAAGTTTCTTGTTGACCTGCAAAACTTGCACAGGGTAAATCTTCAGCCGTAGCCGAGGAACGAACAGCAACTTTAGGGCTTCCCATTCTTCTATAAGCTTCAAGGACTTCTATCGTTACTTCATCAGGCAAGTCAACCTTTTCTAAATCCATCTGAATCTTAGAAGTTACATCGTCTAAAGTTGGTAAGTCATTGACGTTAATTTTCGGTAAATGGACTTTCGTTATGCAACGACGGTACCCTTCAACGGTTAAAACAAAGCCTTGGGGTACTTTCATTCCTGCTAACACTAATTCACCTAGATTAGCCCCTTTTCCGCCAGCTAAGGATAGGTCTTTTCTTGTTAATTCTTGAAGTAACCGTACATATTTCATCGCATTATTCTCCATTTAGCTATTCAACTATTCTCAATCTAGGACTTGAAGCTTCCCTGCGGCTCCGTCCACACGGACACGTTGCCCATTATGCAATAGTTTTGTTCCATTAATCGTCCCGACGACCGAAGGAAGTCTGTATTCTCGAGCAACGATTGCTGCGTGGGATAATGCTCCACCCGAATCGGTGACTAGAGCTATCACCTGCGGAAATAGTACCGTCCAAGTCGGAGTAGTAAACGGGCAGACTAAGACCTCCCCTTCTTGAACCAAGTGGAATTCCTCAGCTGTATGAATAATGCGCACGGGTCCTTCTGCAACGCCTGGGGAACCAGGGGTACCAAACAACTCTCCCTCAGAAGATAGCTCCGCCGACGCTTCCTTTTGCGCTTCAATATGGGAATATTGTTTCACAAAAATCTTCATACCCTCCGCTACAATTGAAGGAAATACATCCCAAGGTGGTTCAATAGGCTCTTTTCCAATTGTTGTTGGAGGTACTAACGAGAAATTTTTGGTATGCTCAGCCTTCCTCTCGGCTACCAGGCCTTTTAAGCTATCAAGGTTGTAATTTCCCCTTAGGGCTGAGAGTAATTCGTCTCGGTATAGAAATAAAGTGTCCTCCGGACAATCTAGAATACGATCCTGAACAAATCGTTTACCAGCCTCAATTGCATCATAACGCGCATGACAAAGGGGAATATTCGATAGAATGTAGTCATGGATTTCGGTTAATGGTTGAGCTTGCTCAGCTAATACCAGCCAGGCGATGAACTCCTCTCGATCCTCTCCAGTTAAAGTGCTACGGAGTTCATCGATCCGCTGAAGCCGGAACGCTTGAAAATCAGAGTCTTCGGTCGTAGGGTCATACTCTGAGTCCATTAACGCTTTGATTATCCCAACCACCACCTCTGGCATTTCTCTCCACGTAGGTTCAAATTCAAAACTATCTACAGGACGATCTCCTTCAGCTTCTAAGAATTGATCGAGCTCTCCCTTAAACCAAGTATTGGCTAACTGCTGAAGTGCATTTTCACTGGGTAAAGACAAAATATCTCTAACTATTGGGTCAGTAGCAGCACGGCGTGCCAAGGCTAATAGACGATTCGTCGCGTTAAATACTGTTGGATCATTAATCTGAACCAACTCGAAGGCTTCAAAGTCTGTTAGATTATGAAGTCTTTTACAAACCTCCAGCCAACGCCCACGAATGTACATTCCGATCATGACAACTTTTATATGTGGATTCCAGGACCAGCATAAAAAGTCATAGCATTGATCAAGGTGATTGGCCAGTTCTTCTAAACTCGCGTTTGCGCGATCAAAATTTCGGATCGGCTCGAGACGCCTCTGAGCTTCTGGCTCCCATACATCCTTCCAAGCATGGACGTGATTCTCAAACCCTTTTTCCTTAAGAAATCGCCCAAAACCTAAGACCCGGCTTCGGAGCTTCGGATTAATCCTCCACATATGAAAGAGAAACGGAAACCGCTCCATGATCTGCGGAGTATCTCCCCCAAGGGGTTCAATACGTTGAAAGACATAGCCATGGAGAACAAGATAGGCACATTTAAGAGAAGGCATTGACCATTCCTCATAAGCACGAGCTGATCCTACTTCGACAGGAATCAGTCCATAAGAGACAAAAAGCGGGTGAACCGGTCTCGGCCAATGAATATTATCTCGCCTCCAATACCCCTTAGCTTCCCAAAGAGACATTACTTTTCTACCTCCCCCAATTTTTAGATTGATTTCTTACTGTTCTATCAACGCACCTGATAAGTAGGTGTTTACTGCGGATCGAAGAGCGGATAAGAGGTCGTCTTGTTTACCATAATGATACCATCTCACCATATGAACCAAATATAACCCATCAATATCGTGAGCTAGATCCTGTGGACGTCGTTCTCTCGTTACAACTCCAGCATTCTGACCACGTTCGAAGGCTTCTGTCACCATCCTCCGGAAGAGAGGCCCTTTCGAATGTTCTGGCGTTTGTCCGCGCTTCATCTTTTCTAGCAGGGTAACCAAGACGAGTTCTGGTCTTTTTAGTGTCCACTCAACGGCACTTGTAATGAGTGCCTTAATCTGATTATCTGTTCCTGGAGTGGTTGCAAAAAAATCGTCAACTTGCTTTGTCGTTAATTCTTCTGTCTCGTACAGTATCTCAAGTGCTAAATCTTCTTTTGACTGAAAATAATTATAGAAGGTTCCCCTTGCTACCCCGGCTGTGCCAATGATCTCCTCTATTGTTGTTACCGCAAACCCATTAGTCCTGAAAAGCTCTTCGCCGGCTCGTACGAGGGCCGATTTTACTTCCGCCTTTTGTTTATCTCTTAATTTCATTACAATCTTTCACCTCAATTGTAGACGTAACTGACTGGAAACAGGTATGTACATATGTCATTGTATATACACTGTATATATAATAATATATGTACAGTGTATATACAAAATATACCACTGTCAATAAAAATGCTTAAGCTTTTTTGAGACATTTAAAAATGATTCTATATATAGTATCATTTTCATTTTAGGGTATAATTCATAAGTTCACCCCCCGAATTTTGTCGACCCCAACGACCCCTTCATAAACATAATTGTACCGATGGGCAACCTTACAACGTACACTTCGTCGTTGCACGATTATTTTTTAGTAAGACGTAAAATTGTTAGACCCCGTTAAGTATGTATCTTAAAGTTAAAAACCGTCGTGGCTTCGAATGTACAAAAAATAATAGCGGTTTATCTTGATAATTACATTAGATTAGGCGAAGGAACGCAAGTAGACGATTGGGGAAATAACTGGAAGGAAAAAAGTCTGAATGATGTCATTAAGTTTTTCAGGGATAAAGAACCCGACCTAAAATATAGAACTAAACTTGACATCAATACACTTGGAAGCGTACCAAAACGAATTAGTTATTAGGGGATTAAACATATAGAAGGACGGTCTTTCGACCGCCCCCTACTTGTTACATTTTGAAACGAAAAAAAAGCGACCCGCGAAAGGTAACAATTCTTTGAAGTATATTTATTATTTTGAAAGAATCGTTTCCATCGCCATGAACGCGTTGAATTCGTCAACGACGTCTTGCGGCGCCCCGTCCAACAAATGCCAATTATTCATTTCGCTTACGAAGTACGGTGAATCCGCGAACTTCGGTTTTGGTGTAATCAAAATATCAACCCCTTACAATTCAGTATACCGAATCCAAATGCCGCCCGCAACTTCGAAAGTACCTTTAATTCGCGTTGTTCGGCGGGGTATCATAAAGGATACGCTTTCAGATAATAAACCAACCGAACGATTACATTACGAAAGAAGGTGATTGCCATGATTGAACGTAATGATATACCCAATAGACTGACCAAGGAAAAATCGCCGTACTTATTACAACACGCTAATAATCCCGTCGATTGGTTCCCTTGGGGCGAAGAAGCGTTTGCAACCGCCAAGGCGGAGAACAAGCCAATCTTCTTGTCTATTGGGTATTCATAGAGCCAATCCACGTGAACCTGTCATTGATGTCACTTTGGTTTCTATAACCAATGATACTTTTAATTTTTAAAACTTTACATAACAAAATGACAGTCATGGTAACAAGACTAGCATTAAAATCCAAAAATATTTTTAAAATAGACTTTCATAGTTTTGAGCACCATAGAGAATACGCATAACAACAAGCAGTTTTTCCGTCTCATCCACTAAATAGAAAGCAATATAATTATCAACTATTAGTTTACGATACCCTCTATTCTTTAGAGGCTCATCCAACACAAAACTACAAGAATAAGGAAAATTTCTTAATCTCATTAAGCTGTTTTCTATTCTTTCTAGCAAATTATCCGCTGCAATCTCTGAGAAAAGCTTACCTGAGATATAGGCATAAATCTGTTCTAAATCTTCGTTTGCCTTTGGGGTGAACTTTAGGATGTAACTATTTCCTGACATATTTATTCCTCAGCTTTTTAAATACCTCTTCTCCGTCTAACAGAGGAGCACCTTGTGCAATCTGTGATTCAGCCTCAGCAAGCTTCTTGTAAACATCAACTAGACCAAGCTGACGCTCATAGGTTTCAATACTCATTACCACCAAATCACCATAGCCGTTTTTAGTAATAAAAATTGGTTCGCTCTGTTTATGGCATATTTCAGAGATTTCGTTTGTATTTCTCAAATCTGTTATCGGTCTTATTTGTGGCATATCATCCTCACCTCGCACTTTAATTACATAATTATAGCATAATAATGTACAAATTACAAATTCATAAAACCTCTTACCCCATAACAAAGCAACTACTTTAGCCATGCAAGGTACACGGCTTGAGCAGGTTGTGCTTTGTTTTCTGTTGAAAAACTACGGTCTCGACGTACGATGATATTACTTCATTGTAAGATTCTCAACACTTCTAATGTCGGTAGCTCATTAAATGTTTAGCCTCTATAAAAGCACTCTCATTCGCTCCCCTAATTACACTTTTGGTAAAAGAGAGACTGTCTCAGGCATCATGAAAAGACAGCCCCTTTTTAACCTCTTGAACTAATGAATACTGTGTCCATGTATTTCACAAAACACCATAATATGACTACGATTCAAAATGTGCCCAATAGATTATCCAAGGAAAAAAGCCCATTTTCCTATCTATTGGGTATTCGTAACCTATGCCGACTTGCCACTGGTGCCATTCTGCTTACTATAACCATACATAAACAAAAGGGGCTGTCTCACAATAGAAATTCAATTTCTATGAAGAGGCAGTCCCTTAATCTTCAATATGTACCTTGATCCAAGTCAATATATCCTTTTCCCTCATAAAACCTTCTGCTGTTTTGAGACCCAGTTCTATTAACTCTTAACTCCTCGAGAGCCTCTTTATTTTCAGTAATGACAGCATCCATAAGATTTTCAATTTCTTTTTGTTCGTTTATTTTTATAAACTCAATAAAATTAATAACTTCCTTCTGCTTTTCTTCGGTCAATTGCCCAAATTCCACTAATAACTTTTCTGCCAGGTTCATAACGGTTACACCTTGCTATCAGTTTTTACAATCAAATTATAACATAGATATACCCAAATTTTAACTAATCTTATCTATATACCTAGAAGCCACACTCATTGTGGGTAAAGTATAACTGCAGATAGAAGATTGGATAAAGCTCATAATCACTTCAGCTGAAGACAGAGTCTTTAAGGCTAGTATCATTTTGTAGTGTATAAGAGTCGTTTTGACAAGTCGCTTTATCCTTACAACGGCAATGCTTGCTAAGACAGGTTCACAAAATATCTAAAAACGACTTGAACGTCATTTCTTATAATTAAGAATTTGCGGGGGCATTCGCCCCCCCGCCCGCTACCTGATTGGTTAACTCTTACATGTTTAAAAACTCCTGGCAGCCCTGACGTCTACTTGGTTTAATCCCTTATCGACAGCTTTATGATTACCATTCCACATTAACCAAGCTTGTGCATCATACTCGTCGTCCTCCTCGTGCTGAGTAGAAGACCAACACATACCTTTGACGAACTTTCCAATGGCTGCACTATTTAAATACATTTTTTCCAGCTCGTCTTTTGATGGTAAATACCAATCTTCGTAGCCACCTCCCCTGTAGGCACGTGCCAGCCCTGCTGCGTGATCGGTACTCGCACCAAATACTGCAATTATTTTATCTGTGTTTGCTGCGCCACTCCCTATTGTGGCAAGTGTTCCTGGTATTTCCCCCGTTAGCTCAGCATGATTTGAGGGTAATGGGAAATTAGGATTAGTCTGATAAACAGTGTCACGATTTGTCCAAGCTATTCCATTCATTTGGTTTGGATCTGTTAGGCCAGCTACAGACGCGATTAGTCCGTGCTGTTTATTAGGATCATACCCAAGGTCACCCGATTGTAGAAGATAGGCTACTTTTCCGCCTCCATAGCTATCCCCAATTTCTAAAACTTTTGTCGGTGCCGGTGTCGGTGTTGGTATCGATGATGGTGTCGGTGTCGGTGTCGGTGTCGGTGTCGGTGTTAGTGACGGTGTCAGTGACGTTAATCCCTGTATGACAGTATCAGAAATTATTCCTGTTCCACCAAATATATAGACTGTGCTTGCCTTTGCTAATCTTTGTTGATAATAACTTTTTGTATTAGCAGAAGAATCATTGTTAATGAGAATAATAGGTTCTGAGATTTTAGCACTATAAGCTGTACCAGTCAAAGCGTCAGCAAATCCTTCTCCAGTTGCTACACATATGCTATCCGTTTTAAAGACACTATAGAATTTTTGATTTATAGCAATATTCCTCGCATATTTATCTCTACCTACAATTCTTTCTGGATTTGGTAGTTGATTAAAGACATTATCACTAATAATATCCGAAGAGCCAATTACATAGGTTTTAGTAATCACTTTTGATGAGATATATGATTTTACTGAATCAGGTACGGAATCTCTAGACACTAATATAATTGGTATTTGTTTCATTCCAGCAATGGGTGCTACTGATAACGCATCTGCATAATCTTCACCTGTGCAAACAAATAATGTTGAACGAGTAGCTATCTGTTCTGCTACTCTAATTGCTGTATCGTATTTAGTTTGCCCTGCAATACGAGTTAACTTTATCCCCATTGCTTGTAGTTCAGAATCAATCGATGAAGATATTACTCCAGTTCCACCAATAATAATTACATTTTCCACTTGCAAAGAACTTAAAGTTTGTCTTGTTGTTGAAGGTAAGCTAGTAGAAGTTGTTAATAAAATTGGAGCTTTGTATTTTTGGGCTAATGGGGCAGAAGCTAGTGCATCAGGGAAATTTTCGCCATAAGCAAGAATTGCATAATCTGACTGTGACCATCCAGATTTAGCGATTTGCGAGGCTGTTTCGTAACGATCAAAACCTGCTAGTCTATTAGTTGTGGGAGACGTGTTGGCAAGGGTAGTTATGGCAAATGAGACAATGATGGCTAAGGATAAGATTAAGGATTTAATAAATAGGCGTTTTTTCATAGTTGTTTCCTCCTCTTATTTTTTGCTGCTTACACTTATTCTAGTCATATAAGTTGTAACGGACTTAACTATGTCAAGTCCGTTAACGGTTAACCTTGAATTGTTTATAATCCTATCATAAAATATAAAAAAACAATTGCCATCTGCATCAAATGTATGTTTTTCGTTATGAACCGTAAAAGCATTACTAAACTTGACAATTAAAGAGCATAATAATGGATAAAATTAGCATTTTATGGTATAATATGATTTGTTATTTATTTCTGTTAAACAAGCAAGAATATTTTTATGTTACAAATTGCTATATGTGATGACAATGACATCGCATTATTACAAATGAAATGAAACAAATAGTTGAGAAGTTTAAGTCTTCTCTCATATTTCAAAATGCTGTAAATGATTGAGCTTGTCATTGAGCCGCGAGGTATATTGCAGAACAACCAGTTTATCTTTTATGCATTTTTCCATGCTAAAAGCATGTTATGTAGAATATTCAACGTTATGGAGGTTGAAATGATAAGCACAAACAAACAAGCCAACAAGCTAATTGACGAAAAGAGTCCGTATCTCTTGCAACATGCCCATAATCCAGTCAATTGGTATCCTTGGGGTGAAGAAGCCTTTGTCAAAGCAACCAGGGATAATAAACCAATATTTCTAAGTATTGGGTATAGTTGTTGCCATTGGTGCCACGTCATGGAAAAGGAATCCTTTGAAGACCATGAGGCCGCAGCAGTACTCAATCGCTACTTTGTCTGCGTAAAAGTTGACCGCGAGGAACGCCCTGATGTTGACCATCTGTACATGGCTTTTTGCCAAGCCCTTACTGGAGCCGGGGGTTGGCCGCTCACCATTATAATGACACCGGATAAAAAGCCATTCTTTGCTGGAACCTATTTTCCGAAAACGGAGAAATATGGTCGGCCCGGTCTTATGGAAATCTCTGAACAAGTCGGGACTCTCTGGAAGAATGGCGAAGATAAATTGCGAAAGTCGGCTAATGAGATCGTATCTGCAGTTCATTCTGGGCGCACTAAGACAGATAAACCTACCAGCCAACCTGGTGCGTTTGCCAACGATGTTTCTCTACAAAATGGAAAAGGCTCCCCTTCCGAATCATTTCAATCATGGGCAAATCAAATTATCCAAAAAGCCTATGACACCTTAGCCCACAGCTTTGATACGCGATACGGAGGCTTTGGCAGTGCTCCGAAATTCCCCACGCCGCACACCCTAACGTTTCTCCTTCGCTATGCAGAGGACCATCCGCAGGACAAAGCCCTCCAAATGGTTCACAAAACTCTTGATGGAATGGCTCAAGGTGGGATTTTTGATCACATTGGATTCGGTTTTGCGAGGTATAGCACGGACGAGAAGTGGTTAATACCTCACTTCGAAAAAATGCTCTATGATAATGCCTTACTTGCGCTAGCATACTTAGAAAGCTATCAGGTCGAGCACCGCCCAGAGGACGCCCAAAAAACGCAAGAAATTTTCACCTACGTCCTTCGAGACATGACCTCACCAGAAGGTGGTTTCTACTCCGCGGAAGATGCCGACGCTGAAGGTGTGGAAGGCAAGTTCCATGTTTGGACTCCCCAAGAAATTGAAGCCATCCTGGACAAGGAAACAGCCTTAAAGTACTGTGCTGTCTATGATATTTCCTCTGCTGGTAACTTTGAAGGGAAAAATAATCCTAATCTATTACTTGGAGCTTTAGAGAAAATTGCCCTTGATAATGCCCTTACCAAAGATGAGGTTTTGAGTTCCTTGGAAAGCGCACGTCAAAGCCTATTCGCCGCACGTGAGAAACGAGTCCACCCGCATAAGGACGACAAAATTCTAACCTCCTGGAACGGACTTATGATCGTTGCACTAGCGAAAGGAGCACAAGTACTCGGAAACAACTCCTATCTGGAAGCCGCAGCCAATGCTGCAGAGTTCATCCTCACCCACCTTGTACGTAAGGATGGGCGACTTTTGGCTCGTTACCGAGAAGGGGATGCTGCCTACCCTGGGTACTTAGACGATTATGCCTTTTTCATCTGGGGGCTCTTAGAGCTTTACTCAGCTAGTGGTAAGCCTCAATATCTGAAAACTGCAATCCATCTCCAAGGAGAACTTGAGCGACTCTTTACGGATGATGAGGGAGGAGGGTACTTCCTTACTGGATCAGATGCCGAAGAGCTCATCTTCCGTCCGAAAGAAAGTTATGACGGAGCCCTCCCTTCTGGTAACTCGATCACTGCGCTCAACCTTCTTCGTTTAGCGCGCCTTACCAGCGATCAACGCTGGGAAATGAAAGCCGAACAACAACTTCTCGCTTTTCGCCCGGTTCTTGAGGAACATCCCTCAGGATTTACAGCCTTTCTCCAAGCCTTACAGTTCGCGCTTCACCCGAGTCAGGAATTAATTCTAACTGGTTCACTCGAAAGCGGCTTCCTTCCTGAAATGCGCCAAATCTTCTTTTCCGAGTTCCGTCCATACTCTTCCATTCTTTATCAGGAAGGAAGCCTCCCTGACTTCATTCCTTGGACTAAGGATTACCCCATTGATTCAAGTCATGTCACTGCCTATCTTTGTCAGAACTTCACCTGCCAACGCCCAGTTCAGCTAATTGAAGAATATAAAATACTCTTAAAAAAAACATAGATATATAACCAAATAGGCCACTCTAATTGAAGGGCCTATTTGTCATATATCTATGTTTATCATGGTCTATAACGTTCAAAACACCCATTATGAGAGGGTGTTCCAATTTGCTTCTGTGTTACCTAATTATCGATGTGTGACGTATAATCAGCGATTATCCACAGCAATGATCATGAGGGAGGGATACTCCACAAGATTAATATCCGTCGGGGCTGTTAGAGGTTCTTCACCCTGGTAAAACACTCTTACTAAAGGGCGATTAGGAAAAGCTGGGTTTTGTTTCACTACATTTCCTCTTTGCCCATTACTCAAAAGAATTCCCGAACCGGAAGGATAGACAGCAATATGTTTCCTAAAGACCTCCAACACCTTCGGATCAAAATGTACATCTGATTGAGAGACAATGTACTCGTAAGCCTCGTTAGGTTCGATTGCCTTCCTGTAAACGCGTCTACTCGTCAGAGCTTCATACACATCAGCAATCGCGGCGAGTTTTCCGTACTCATGAATTTCGTTGCCTTTGAGCCCTCTCGGATAACCAGACCCATTCCATTTTTCGTGGTGTTGAAACGCAACATGGGCGGAAAGTATACTAAAATCATTATTTCTTCGCAGAATGTCAAACCCGTAAGTTGAATGTTTTTTGATCTCTTCAAATTCCACTTCCGTCAGAGACGCTTTTTTATTGAGAATCTCTTCTGGGACCTTGATTTTTCCGATATCATGCATAAGAACACCCATACCAAATTCAAGCAACTTATGCTCAGAAAACCCTGATGCAATACCCAATACAAGCCCTATAATAGTTGCATTGACAGAATGATGAAAGGTGTAGTCATCATACCCTTGAATTTCTGTTAAGTTACCCAAAATGTCAGAACTAAACAAGAGATCATTGAGCATTTGCTGAATCGTTCCCCGAACGCTAGCCGCCTTTAACGAACTCTCATCACCGCTCTCAATATATTTACTAACGTTTTCTATGGTTTTATAAGCCGCTTCACGAGTCTGGCCAGTAATAGACATATGGAACTCAACATCTTCCAGTCGATCATCCTCAATAAATAGAACATCATACCCCATGGCCATTAAACGTCCAATATAAGAAGTCGTCACACTAACGCCTGCTTGTAATAAAATCCTACCAGAGGAGTTTATTACAGGACGTGCTAAGACTGATCCTTCCACAACATAACGAGTGTTTACCAAGCGCATGAATTCTCACCCTATCCATTTTTAGTGTCACAAATAGCATAAATGATTTAGTTCGTCAAAATTCACTGGAATCCTTCTGGAAAGGAGATGTCTACAAAATTTTCCCTTAAGTCCTATTACATTATATTTGATCGCGACCGGTACAATAAATTAACCAAGAACATCAAAACGCGTTCATCATTCTTTAACTGCCCTTCACTGGACATTTCACGTTTAACTTTGGCAAGATATTAGTATCCAGTTTTTACAAAACAGTTTTAACCAAAACACGATTCTCCACGTCGACCAAGCCCAAATCTGTCAACTTTAATTCTGGAATTACAGGTAGCGAAAGAAATGCTAGGGTCATAAACGGATCGACCGTTTCACTAATTCCAAGACTATGTGCCTTCTCGTGTAACTCACCAAGTATTGTAGCGACCGCCTCAGCTTCTTGATCCGACATGAGACCTGCAATCGGTAATGGAAGCTTGCCGATCACCTGATCCCCATCCACTATGCAGAGACCTCCTCCCATTTCTACACAGGTCAAAATGGCAAGATTCATTTCTTCATCGCTCGTTCCCACGACCACTAAGTTGTGCGAATCATGGGCAACCGTTGAAGCGATGGCCCCTTTTTTCATGCCCAGTCCCTCAACAAATCCAACACCCACGTTCCCTGTCTCGTGATGCCGTTCAAGCACCGCTAGTTTGACAACTCCTTGGGTCGGGTCTATGTGAACAAGTCCATCCCTCACAGGAAGTTCTCTTATCAAGGCCGACGTGACCAGCGAATGTCCCTGAACCTCAATCACCCGAACGCGGGCGACACGAGACGATTCGGTTTCCTTATTGGCAAACACTCTGAGTTTCGTTGGGGACCATGTCCCAAGGTGTACGCTCTCTGTGAGTCCCTCGTTACCAATGTGCTGAAACCGTGGGCGTTCTCCTCTTTTACTTTGTCTAACCCCTCGCCAGTAAACTTCCTCGATATCGAACTGTTCAAGGTCCTTCAAAATAACAAAATCTGCTTGGTACCCAGGGGCTACTGCTCCCAAGTGAGGGAGCCCGATGGCCCGCGCCGCATTAATTGTTGCCATTTGAATAACCTGTATAGGATCCATGCCTGCCCTAATCGCCAAGCGAACAAGGTGATCAATGCTCCCTTCCTGGAGTAGATCAATAGTATGACGGTCATCCGTCACTAAGAGGCATTGTCCCGAATTCCCTGAAGTGACCGCTGGCAGAAGATCTAAGAGATTTTTAGCAGCGCTACCTTCACGAAGCATCACATGAAAGCCCCGTCGTATGCGCTCTCTGACCTCTTCGGCTGTAGAACACTCATGTTCAGTATGAATCCCTGCCAAATAATAAGCATTAAGGTCCTGTGGAGATATTCCTGGAGCGTGGCCATCAATAAAGCTTACAGGAAGTTCCAACTTTTCCACCATGTCTGGCTTTGCTTGGATTACTCCCTGGAAATCCATAACCTCCCCTAATCCAATCACCTTTGGGTGAGCAATGAATTCAGTTAAATCTTTAGCCCCTAAGCGAGCGCCCGAAGTCTCTAACTCCGTCGCCGGAACACAGGAAGGAAGAGCAACAAACGTGTTAAACGGTAATTTATCCACACAATCAAGAATATAACGAATTCCTTTACTCCCAAAGACATTAGCAATTTCATGAGGGTCTACAATAGCCGTAGTAACGCCGTGAGAAAGAAGGAGCGAACAAAACTCTTCCGGACAAAGATGCGAGCTTTCAATATGTACATGTCCGTCAATCAACCCAGGAACAACATAGCTTCCACACAAATCAAGTTCCTTTTCCGCATTCTCGAACGTCCCAATCCCTACGAAGTTTCCTTGATGAATTCCGATGTCCGTTTCATGGATTTCTGCCGAGAAAACATTAACCAACCTAGCATTTCTCAGAACCAAGTCAATTTTTACAAGACCCCGGGCCTCATCCATCCTCTGTTTAAAACTCGACATACTACTCACTCCTTTTGCAAGTTCGGGGACGGTTCTTGGACTTGCATCAAGAACCATCCCCGAGCTTGTAACTCTATGAATCAAAGATCCGCCCCTTACCTCTCTTTGCTTCCCCGACAAGCACCTCAGTGCACTATGGTCACCACTCTAATCTCGGACGTACTAGTCGAGTCCTTGGCTCCTGGGAAAGTCAACCGTCCCCCTAAGCTTGCACAGATCTTACAGAAACAAGACAATTCACATGAAATGTGCCGTCTCCCGAGCACACCAGCCTGCACACCCCAAACACGAAATGAAGCACAAGAACCGTCCCTAAACTTGCACAATCTTACAGAGACAAGACGGTGCACATAAAATGTGCCGTATCCCAAGCACATCACCTTGCACCCAAACACGAAATGAAGCACAAGAACCGTCCTTCTGCTTCCTTTGCTTCGTTCGTTCTCAGCCCGGGACGCAGTGTGACACGAGCGCGAGGTCTTTACGTAAGCAGTTAGCAAACTCCGTGAAAGTGACCGACCCCAAATACGGGGCAGTGCCCAAGGACGGGCACTGCCGCCAATGCGCCAAGGACGGCGCATTTGGCGGGGACCCCGCTCCCTAGAGAGAAAAGCTTTCACGGCTAGTTTGCTCTGCGTCGTAAGCGCCTAGCGTTGTGTCACACCAGTCCTAGCCATGACTCGACTCAAACTCTTCGTCGCACTCTCTTTAAGCCTTGGAACATCTATCGTCAGAAGCCGCCGGTCTTTCATCACGATTTGCCCATCCACCATTGTAAGGCGTACATCGGCTGCAGTCACCTGATAAACCAACTGCGAATAAACATCCACATGCTCATTGGGCCACGTGTGTAAGCCCTGCAGACTAACGACTGCTAGATCCGCTTTTTTCCCAACTTCCAAGCTCCCCAGATCATGTTCATGCCCAATAGCTCGAGCACCGCCAAGCGTAGCAAGTTCAAATACACTCTGTGCTGGCATGACCGTCGGTCCATGTAAAGGCTTTTGAATCAGGGCCGCGTGTCGCATTTCCCTGAATGCGTCCAAATTATTATTGCAGGGTGCGCCATCTGCACCTAGGGATACCTCTGCTCCACGTCTCATCATTTCCGGAATCGGGGCTATTCCCGAGGCTAGCTTGAGGTTTGATGATGGGCAATGTGAAATCCGTGTCTTGGTCTTAACCAAGATGTCTTTCTCTGCTTCATCCAGCCAAATGCAGTGAGCGAGGATGAGTTTCGGTCCCGTTAAGCCGACCTTATCCAAATACATGATATTGCGCATCCCGCGAGTGCTTTCCACAATCTCAATTTCTCCACGATTTTCTGAAGCGTGCGTATGCACAAAGGCATTTTTTTCTCGAGCAACCCGTGAAACTTCTCTTAATAAGGTATCGGTACAAGATATAACGAAACGAGGTGTGAAAGCCACTTCGAGGCGTCCATTCCCTTTACCGTGATATTGCTCATATAAATCCACGCTTTCTTGGATGGAAGCGTCAGTCGACTCCCTCAAAGAGCTTGGTATATCCTTGTTACAATCATCCATCATGACTTTCCCAGACAGGGCCCTTATTCCACTGGCGAGAATTGCTTCAAAAGCATGTTCTGTGTGATGAACGGTTTCCATATCCACAATCGTCGTTGTTCCACCGAGGAACAATTCACCTATCCCTAGTAAAGCTGAATCATATACGGACTCTGGATCATGCCCGCCTTCTAGTGGCCAAACTTTTAATTTAAGCCAATCTAATAGCTCTAAATCATCTGCCTGCCCCCGAAATATGGTCTGACAAAGATGAATATGGGTTTGGATCAACCCAGGAATGAGCAAATCTCCTCGGAGATCGATCACTTGATCGGCAGGTTCTTCAATGACTCCGCCGATCGCCACGATTTGTGACCCATCAACTAGAAGATCGCCCTGAATAATTTCACGCTCTGCGTTCATGGTGACTATCTTGGCATTTTTAAAGAGAATACGCATCTCTTCTCCCCCCTTTTCCTTTCTTGTGAAAGGATCGTTCCAAATCGAAAGACGCATGCCTTTCGTTTTCGTGCCTGATGCTACTTGCCCAATGTTTTGAACACCATTGAGTGGTATTGATCTTAATTAATGGCTGCCAAGTATGAAGTGTACGATAAAGAGACCTGTGAAGAGATACATTACTAGATTATTCTCCTTATACCGCCCAGAGATCAATTTGATGATCGTATAAGACATGAAACCAAACGCGATACCTTGAGCAATGGAGAACGTTAAAGGCATCATCACAATGGTCATAAACGCAGGTAAGGCTTCTGTAAAGTCATCAAACTTGATATTAACTACGTCACTCATCATCATGACGCCCACCAGTATAAGAACGGGAGCAGTTGCTTGTCCGGGAATCAATAAAATAAGCGGTGCAAAAATCAGAGATACAACGAATAGACAGGCGACTACGACTGCAGTCAATCCAGTTCTTCCGCCCTCGGTCACACCGGAAGCACTTTCAATGTAGGAAGTGACAGTAGGCGTACCTACCGCTGCTCCAAACATTGTCCCTACTGAGTCTGCCATTAAGGCTTTTCCAGCACGAGGTAAATGACCGTCTTTGTCCATAAGGCCTGCTTTACGTGATACGCCAATCAAGGTTCCAATATTATCAAATAGATCCACTAGGGTAAAAGCAAATAGAATCGAAATTAAACCATAGCTTAAAGCTCCTAAAATATCTAGTTCAAACGCCACCGGAGCAATTACTTCGAACGGATTGGTGACTGCTACAAAACTAGATAGGCCCGTTGGGAGTGGGGAATAACCCATCAGCATACTAAAAAGTGTTGTAATTACAATACCGAACAGTAAACCACCTTTGATCTTTCTCGATATGAAAAATCCAGTGACGATCAAACCAAAAAGAGTCACAATCGCACTCCCTGACTTCATGTCACCTAGTTTTACAAATGTGATGGCATCTCCAACAACAATCCCACCATTTTTAAGACCAATAAACGCAATAAATAGGCCAATACCTACCCCAATGGAAAGACGAAGCACCTCAGGAACGCCATCAATAATCCATTCCCGAACCTTCGTGACGGTCATCAAGAAAAAGACAACGCCTGAGATGAAGACCGCACCTAGTGCCGTTTGCCAAGGAAGTCCCATGCCAAGAACGACGGTGTACGTAAAGAACGCGTTAAGCCCCATACCAGGTGCCAAGGCGATTGGGTAGTTCGCGTACAAACCCATAATCAATGTGCCGAAAGCTGCAGCAATCGCAGTTGCCGCAAACGTCGCATCTACAGGCATCCCAGCATCCGCAAGAATGTTAGGATTTACAAACAAGATATAGGCCATGGTTATAAACGTAGTGATTCCAGCCACAATTTCCGTACGCACATTGGTACCCATTTCTGTCAAATGAAAGAAGCGATCCAATATTCCACTGGGTTTATCCTCTGGAAGCTTTGAATCTTTTGAATTTCTTGTATCTGTTGACATGAACAGCCCTCCAATTAAATAATCTTTCCTTACAATCTGTTAATACCCTGTCTTAATCATTTATCCTAAAACTGAAATCTAGCACTCTGACTAACTTACCCCAATTCCTCCTTTTTCACTTCTAGCGCACGCAGAATCTTTTCTGGTGTCGCCGGTAACGATGTGATCCTTACTCCCACGGCATCGTTGATGGCATTGATGACAGCAGCTACCGTCGGAAGCATCGCAGGTTCACCGAGTCCTTTTGCGCCAAAAGGACCAGTGCACTCAGGGTCTTCCACGAAGAATGCTTCTATATCAGGCACATCTAAGGCCGTGGGAATCAAATAACTGGAAAATGCGGGGTTTTTAATCTTCCCCTCGTGCAGTTCAAGCTCCTCAAGCAAAGCATACCCAATCCCTTGGGCCACTCCACCGGCAATTTGCCCTTCCACTTGCGTAGGGTTTAAGGCTTTTCCGACATCATGGACTGCCACTACTTTAAGAACACGGACCAGTCCTGTTTCCGTATCAACTTCAACCTCGGCTATCTGGCAGCCGAAAGCATAGGGCCAATAAGGGGCTCCCTGACCAGTTTCTGGATCAACGGGCGTTGAACGAGCCGTCGAGCTCTCAGCACTGATAAAGCGTTCTCCCTGCAAACGAGCTTGAAAGACCATGTCCTCCAGAGGCATCCTGCGTGTTGGATCACCCTTCACCCCTATAAACCCTGCTTCTAGTTCAATTCCTTCCGCGGTCGGACAGGAAAACTTGTGAGCGGCATAATCCAGTAACCGAACTTTTGCTTGTCGAACCGCTTTCAGGACTGCATTCCCAGTATTATAGGTTTGCCGAGTTGCTGCGGTCGTCCCCGAATCGGGTGTTGAATCTGTGTCTCCTGTATAGACACAGATATCCTCAGACTGGAGTCCAAGTTCTTCTGCCACGATTTGGGCATAGATTGAGTTGCTGCCCTGACCAACATCAACTGCCCCAGTTAGGACTGTCGCGGAACCATCATCATGAATTTCCACAAAAGCACTCGAGACATCAGGAAAACCATTACCGTAACCCGTTCCGTACCATGCACACCCTAGGCCAATTCCTCGCTTTTTCATGCTATTGCTAAGATTGTCGCTTCTAAAAGTGGAAGTTCCCGGCTCTGTCTTGGTGGGAGTGGACTCTCCTATATCAAGCTTTAGTTGAACGATTTCACTGTCATCTCCTCTCTGGATATACGGTGAAATTTTTGCTAAACATTGGTCAAGTGGGACACTACCAGTCAGCACTTGTCCAGTCGCAGTTGTACTCCCCACTTTAAACATATTGCGCAAACGGATTTCCAAGGGGGAAATCCTTAATTCTTTAGCCAAGAGGTCCATTTGACTCTCATAAGCCAGAACGGTTTGAGCCGCTCCGAAACCACGCATGGCCCCGGAAAATGGGTTGTTAGTAAACACTGCATAACTATCAATAAAGACATTCGGTATTTCATACGGCCCGGTGGCATGTACGGCGGATTTGCGCAGAACATTGATACTCCAGGAGGCATAGGCGCCCGCATCGCCAATAATTTTCGCTTCCATAGCCACCAGTTTGCCGTCCTTCGTCGCGCCTGTTTTATAATGCATCTTCATCGGATGACGTTTGGAATGAGAATAAAAGGATTCTTCCCGGGTATTCTCCATTTTAATCGGTCGCAAGGTCGTCCAGGCCAATAAGGCTGCCATAATCTGTAGTGAAACGTCCTCGCGCCCTCCGAAAGCTCCTCCCACAGCCATAGTTTTAACCTGCACCTGACTAAAGCGGAGACCTAAAGCGTGCGCGATTTCGCTCCGATCATAGTGAGCGTATTGAGTTGCGGTCTGCACAACCATGTGCCCGCGTTCATCGACATGAGCCAGTACTGCCTCTGGTTGCAAAAACGCATGATCGATATGCTGAGTAGTATACTCTTGCTCCACCACCACGTCTGCCTTAGCCCAGCCTTCTTCCATGCTTCCGCGACGGATCGGCATGTGGTAGAGGACATTGGTCGGACGAAGCTCTGGGTGAAGAGGGATTACGCCAGGTGTCATGGCTTCCTCTGGGTCAAACACTCCGGGCAACACCTCGTAATCCACTTCAACTAGTTTTGCTGCAGCGCGAGCAATTTCTAACGTTTCAGCACCGACCACTGCAACTGGGTCTCCCACCATTCGAATATACTCTGCTAGAACAGGTTGGTCGCGGAAAAGGACTCCATGCGAGTTATTGGGGACATCCTTTGCGGTCAAGACCGTCACCACACTAGGTAGTGCCATCGCCTGATCAATAAATACATTCTTAACTCGGGCATGAGGATGTGGGCTACGGACTACAACTCCGTAAAGTTGGTCCGGCAAATTTACATCCGCGGGGAACTTGGTTTGACCGAAAACTTTCCCCCAAGCGTCTTCTCTTATAACCCTAGAACCTACCACTCTAGTGTTCATTCTTTCCCCTCCTCAGCGACACGCTTCACGGCACGAAGAATTTTATCATAGCCTGTACACCGACAAAGATTCCCGGACATGGCGATACCGATCTCTTGCTCACTAGGGTGCGCGATCTTGTCCAGTAAATTTTTCGCGGACAATACCATGCCAGGAGTACAAAAACCACATTGAACTGCCCCTACCTCTACAAAAGCCTTTTGAACTGGATGGGGAGCGCGCCGATTTCCAACCCCTTCGATTGTGGTAATGTCACACCCGTCAGCCTGAGCAGCAAGTAGCAGACAGGAATTAACCGTTTTTCCATCGATGATGACGGTGCATGCCCCGCATTCCCCTTCACCACAGCCCTCTTTGGTTCCCATAAGCCCAAGGCATGTGCGCAAGACATCTATTAAACGTTCTCTTGGGTCGATTTTCAAGGTATAGGGTTTCTTATTTACCAATAATTTAATCTCCATCACACCTTCGCCCCCCCTTCTGGAATGAAAGACACCACTGCCTCCCGAAAAACCCCAGAAACTGCGACTCGTTTATATGGTGCTGAGGCTCGCTCTCCTAGAGCAACTCGCACAACCTGTTGAACCTCTTCGACCCCTTTTTCGATCCAAGCCTCATTTAGTTCCTGACCGCTTAATGCTAGACCAAGGGCTTCACTCAAGAAAGCACGTCTGCCCACCGCGCCTAAAGCAACGCTAACCTTCCCTACCTGCGAACCCTCCACCTCTATGGCAACAGCAACACTTAGGCGAGCAATAGCTAACGCTTGTCGTCGCCCAAGTTTGGCAAATCCACTTTTCAAACCCTTCCGTGGGATACGAAATCCTCGAATGAGTGTATCCTGAGACATAAGCGGAATTCGACTGAGTAAGCTGGCTAACGGAATAATCTCCTCGCACTCTCTAGAAATTAGGTGTACTTCTGCCCCCAACGCCAGTAACGGTGGTAATCCGTCAGCCGCTGGAGAGCAATTACCCAAGTTACCACCCACAGTTGCCTTGTTTCTGATTTGAGGGGAGCCCATCGTTTGACATGCCTGCCACAGGGCAAAAGCATTATGAGAAACGAGACTATTTTGCCCGATTTCGGCAAACGTAGCCATACTTCCGATGTCTAGATAGTCGTCCGTTTCTTTGATTTCGCGTAGTTCTGAAATCTTCCCCAGATCGATGAGGGCCTTGGGCTGGACTTTACCCGTCTGCATGTGTAATACAAGATCCGTTCCTCCAGCCAAAAAAGCCGCCTCGGTTGTCCGGGCTATTACCACTGCTTCACTCACGCTCTGCGGTTGAAAATACTTCACTTATTTCACCCCTTTTATATTTAAACACACAAAAAAACAACCCTATCACAAAACCCTATAAACCATCCCTGGCTCATAGAGAAGCAATTACGGTTGCCTCGTAGAAACCCTTGATCCCATTATCAAGGATATATGAGTGACACTAACAATATTCAAATTTTCTAATTATTAGCTTACATTGTTACTATTCGCCATCTATTTCAATTATCCTATCTATTTAAAATATATTTTTATTACCATATTTGCCTTAGTTTTCATCTTCGTTCTTCTTTGGCACACAAAAGCCTAAATATCCCGTCTTCTAAAATACCTAGCAAGATGTTACCTCCAAGGGTCCGAGCCTTCTCAGTAATCGTCCAACAGTATTCCTCAAGCCCACGAGGATCGATATCCCCAATTTTAACCTGTCCAGCGACTTGAGTCTCTGTTCTCAATAAACCTCTCAGAACACCAGTGCATGGCGAAAACACCTCTTCAGATCGAACCCCATCATCGATCTCACCCAAACAATCTCCTACTGTAACCTGTTCTCCAATAGCTCGCTTGGCTCTAAAGATTCCGGCTTTTGGGGAATAAAGAACACGATCCCCGGATATACCCATTACTTCTCCCGGAATACCCGTATTCGCCTGGGCAGTCCCGTCATAGATCAGCCGCCCAAGATAATGCCCGCGGTTTGTTTCTACGACAACATCGACATCGACCCCCGCCGTGAAACCAGGCCCCATACCAAATGTCTTAAGTGCCATGCTCCGTCTTGTACCCAAGTTACGTTTTGCCATAATTGCATCCACCAAGACCAATGGATTCAGGGATGACAGACTCTCCAACTCAGGGTCGATCAAGACAGGAATTTCTCCAGCTTGCCAAGCCATTTCGCATTCTCTAGGATTTTCAATACGCCGCGCTGGTACCCCTTCAACCTGCCAACGTCCTTCCGACACGGCCGTTCCAAAACAAACTGGCCACCGAACCATAAGAGGCTCAGCGACTTCCGTCATGACCACTCTAAACCCGGCCTTCGCTAGAACCCAGCCAACTCCCGTTGCTTGTTCTCCAGCTCCACGAACTAATACCACCGGGCCATTCATGAATAGTTTGTGCTTCATCTTATTCCCCCCTTAATCGTGAATGATTCAAGCGCGTAATATTTGATCCAGCAATGCCTTGTATTGCTCTGGAGTATCAACATCTTGAGAGAAACTATCCTCCACTGGACACTTCTTCCACCGATGAGGGTAACGGTATAAGACCTTACGCCCGCCTTGTTCTCCTCGAAGTTCTAAAAGTTCAGGCGCATACTTCCGATCAAAAAACACGGGTGATACCGCCTTATCCCCATTAGTCGGTACCAGGAATTCTGGATGATTCTGCTGAACCTGCTGCAGGCAGTCTGCAAGTCTTTGCGCCGTAATCCCCACCTGGTCTCCAGGTAGAAATCCGATAGATTTGACCTCGCTGTTTAAGTCCTGTAAACCAAAGCGGATCGTCTCCGCGAGCGGCTTGGGACTTGGCACTTGAATCCAAGTCCCACCGTATGAATTAAACATCTGAATACAGTCTTCTGTGAGATAGACTTCCATAGAATGTCTTGCGACAACGTAAAGCTCAGCAGCCACTGCGATCGAAGAAATAGAGGATACGACACCTAACGAACGTTGCTCTTGAAGTCTAATTGCCTCCAGGACAGTCTGTACAACATAACCAAGCACCGTCGTACCCTTCCAAGGCATCACAAGTTTATCTTGCCCCATTCGGGTCGATAGACCAGCGGCCATTACCACAAATCGAACCACTGCAGTTTCCCCTCCTTGGCATCCCCCGCTGCTATTCTCAAATGCTTTGGCCGATATTCTAGGTCGTTGACTTCCCTTTGGATTTTTGACCACCTGTTGTTTAAGTCAAGCAAAGGCTCCAATAACTCTACTGCCTTCAATAACACCGATAAATCCTCGCCCCCTGCATTTTCCCCGTGACAATTCAGGAGAATAACCCAAGACATTTGTCCATATTGGGGAGCGAAAACAGGAGATCTCAAGAAATAACGCCAAGCCTTCTCGGCATTCCAAACGTGTCCAATTAGATCAGAACAACCAGCCGGTCTGTGGACATCCTCCGCTTGAAGGACTTTCCCCCACAAACCACCATCCAACACTAACACAGCACAATCCGATCGCTGAGGAATTTGCGGTTCATGGGGTTCCCAGCATTTTAACTTGAGCCCCTTAGCCCCATCCCCCTCGATCACCCAATGCAAGTTAGGGACGGTTCTTAGACTTGCACTTGCGATCGCGGCCTCGACTGCTTGAACTGGAGGACCAATCCATTTCCCGCTTTTATCCTCGACGGCGACATACCAAAAACAAGCCACTGCCTGTTCATGAGCTGGTGGGCTGGGACTTTTCCATACCCTCATTGATTCTTCGGGAAAGACTTTTGTCGTGGTCGTGGCAATTACCCGATGGCCAGTTGAGTCAATTTCTCGAGTGAGCGAGCGAAGACAGGTTGTCTTCCCTCCTGCTCCTATGAACGTGACAACTTGCACACGCTTAGTCATATCCCATAAAGTACCGATTGTCCAACTGTTTGGCGACCCTGTTTCTGAACTAGCCATATTATCACCCCTACTTTTGGGATTCAGAAAATGGTGCAGACTATCTATGATTAAGAATTCGCCCTACATAATTGTGCACGAAATGTCGGATGAAAATATGGATACCGGTCTTGAAAAAATAATAGATTGAAGCATGGAGGAGGGTTCTTTTGAACCCTCCTCCATGCTATTTTTCCGTTTACCCTTTCTTATAGGGGGTTTCACGTAGTGGGAGGGAACACCTTAGTTTGCCGTCAAACTTATAATAAGCTGAGGCAACGGCCGGTGCAGTAGGAATGGACGCGATCTCACCCACTCCTTTTGCCCCGTAGGCTAGTGGAGAGGAATTCTTTTCAATAAGAATTGATTCAATTTCGGGTACTTCCGTCGAACGGAAGAGGCCCAGAGTTCCAAACTTTGCGGTTGGCACACCCTTCTCTAGTGGGAAATCCTCACGCAAGGCATACCCTAATCCCATGGTCACCCCACCTTCGATTTGCCCTTCAATAGTCTTCGGGTTGATGGCCCTGCCCACATCGTGTGCAGCCACAACTCTTTCAACTTTTCCTTGTTCATCTAACAAGACTACATGAGTGGCATACCCATAGGCCACGTGGCTCATTGGATTAAGCTTGTCTGAATTCATTGGATCAGTTTTCCCCATGTACTCCCCGAGAAATTCGCTCCCTTCTAAGGTCTCCAAAGAAGAGTTGTACAACGCTTGTTGCAATTTAAGAGCGGCTTGACGTACTGCCTCACCGGTAAACATAGTCTGACGCGAAGCAGTTGTTGTACCAGAATCAGGGGTCATCGCTGTATCTGGAGCCCCGACTTCGATTAAATGTATCGGCAACCCAGTGGCCTCATGAACAATCTGAGTTGCAATAGTTGCAAAGCCCTGTCCAATGCAAGCGGCACTGGTCAGTACCACCGCTTTTCCTTTGAGAACTATCAGCTTGACCCGGCCCGTGTCAGGAAGGCCTACCCCGATTCCGGTGTTTTTCATACAACAAGCAATCCCTGCTGCATGAGGGTGGGCTTCATACACGTCACGAACCGCGAGGAGAGTTTCCTTAATTGCTGTCCCTTCATCAACAATCTGGCCCGTGGAATTAATCATTCCGGGTTCTAGCGCATTGAGGTAACGAATCTCCCATGGTGAAATTCCTACCTTTTCGGCCAAGAGATCCAGATTGGTTTCCGCTGCAAAAGCAGACTGCGGTACTCCAAAGCCCCGAAAAGCACCTGCCGGGGGATTATTTGTATATACGCATAAGCCTGTAATGTCGACATTAGCAATCCGATAAGGACCGCTCGCATGGGTGCAAGCCCGCTGCAAAACTGCTGTACCCAGTGAGGCATAGGCTCCCGTGTCTGCTACGATCTTGGCCACCATAGCGGTCAATTTCCCTTCTGCATCACACCCCGTCGTGATATCTAATTCCATGGCGTGTCGCTTAGGATGAACTAAGAGACTTTCCTTGCGGGATAACGTGAGCTTCACAGGTTTTTGCGTCTTTATGGCTAGCAAGGCCGCATGATGCTGGACACTTAAATCCTCTTTGCCGCCAAATCCACCGCCGACCAGCTTACTGATCACGCGCACCTTTTCCGCTGGAAGGCCAAGCATTGCCATAATCCCGTGTTGGTCATCATAAACGCTTTGATCTGCGACATAGACCGTGATTCCGCCGTCCGCCTGAGGAATCCCTAAGGCACTCTCCGGTTCCATAAAAGCATGCTCAGTCGGAGGGGTCGAATAATGCTGTGTGACGACATGCGCAGATCCAGCCAACGCTTCCTGGGCATTGCCTCTGTTGATCTTTGTGGTGCTTAACAAATTTCCTTTTGGATGAATTCTATAGGCGTGCTCCGCAAGAGCCTCAGTCGGACTAAGAATAGGTTCTAGCTCTTCATAATCAACTTTAATCAACGCCAAAGCCTCACGTGCTTGTTTTTTGGTTTGGGCCGCCACTAAAACAAGGGCATCTCCAATATAACGTGTCTCTTGCCCGACAGAAACAAGTGTGGGCCAGTCATGAAAAATATGACCATGATCATGCTCCCCTGGAATATCCTCCGCTGTCAAGACAGCTTCTACCCCTGGATAGACACGAGCGGAGGATATATCAATAGCCTTCACAAGCGCGCGAGGAAATTGCGTCCTCAACACCGCAGCGTGAAGCATCTGATCGACATGCATGTCGTCGACATAGTGTCCCGTTCCTAGCACTTTCTCACGAGCATCAACTCGATGGATACTCGTTCCAATCCCAGCCCCAGATTGAGCATTCGCTTGGAGTTCCCCTCTTAACACTTGGCCCGCAAGCATGATCCCCTTTTCAATCTTCACATACCCGGTGCACCGACAAATGTTCCCACGAATGCTCTGTTTAATCTCTTGGGGCGTAGGGTTCGGCACCTTATCCAGTAACGCTTTAGCACTGATAACCATACCCGGTATGCAAAAGCCACATTGGACGGCACCCGCCTGCGCAAAAGCCCAGACAAAGGTCTCTCTCTCACGTTCAGATAGCCCTTCCACAGTGATTAGCTTTTTTCCTGCAACCTTGGCAACTGTCAATAAACAAGCTCGCATCGCCTTGCCGTCCATGAGTAACATGCACGCGCCACAGGAGCCTTCTCCGCACCCATTTTTGAGGGACGTAATCTGGGCCTCATCACGCAAGAAATCCAGAAGTTTCATATCCTCTTGTACAGTGTAGACTGTATCGTTAATGTCAATGTTAAACATTTCTCCCAACCTTTCTCTTAAGAAATGGCTTACGGAACAAATATATGCCCGTGGGAATTGCTTTATGAAGCTGAGCGTCTTTCACAATGTGTTGACCACGCAGAAAGACATGAGTTGCTTGACCTTTTTGCATGAAGCCTTCGTAGGGAGTATAATCGACCTTTTGATGAAGAGTTTCAACCGAAATCGTCGAGGAAACCCGGGGATCCCAGATTACGAGGTCTGCGTCACTTCCGGGGGCGATCGTCCCTTTGCGAGGGAACAAGCCAAATAATTTGGCGGCATTCGTCGAAGTCAGTGCCACAAATTCGTTAAGCGTTAATTTACCGGTCATAACTCCATAAGTGTAAAGCAATCCCATTCGCGTTTCCACTCCAGGAGCTCCACTCGGAATCTTACTAAAATCGTTTATTCCTAATTCTTTTTGTCCTTGATAATTAAAGGAGCAATGATCAGTCGCTACCGTATCTAAAATCCCTGTTTGTAAACCAGACCATAATTCCTCCTGATTGTCGGCCGAACGCAAGGGCGGTGAGATAACATACTTGGCACCGGTAAATCCTTCCGAACGATAATTACTGTCATCAAGTAAAAGGTACTGGGGGCAGGTTTCGGCATAAACTTCTAAGCCTCTGCGTTTCGCTTCCACCACTGCTTGAAGCGCACCACTACAGGTGAGATGGACGATATAGAGAGGGGCCTGGGCAATACGCGCAAGCGTAATAACTCGGTTGGTTGCCTCCGCTTCCGCTTCGGGCGGCCTGGTCAGCGGGTGAAAACACGGGGCAATCTTCCCTTGAGCACGTGCTTCTTTTACCAAGTAATCAACGACATCCCCGTTTTCACAATGAACACAAACGAGTGCCCCACACTCCCCAGCCTGATGCAGAGCCTGCAATAAGGCACCATCATCGACTTGCAGGATATTTTTATAGGCCATATACAGTTTAAAGGAAGATACACCTTCATGGTGAACTAAGGCTGTCATTTCATGGGCCACTTTATCGTTCCAATCCGTAATGGCCATATGAAATCCAAAGTCTACATAACTTCTACCATCGGCTTTGGCTTGCCAATTTTCCAAGCCCGTTTTCAAGGATTCCCCTTTAAACTGAGTAGCATAGTCCAGGATGGTGGTTGTTCCACCCAGCACCGCAGCTTTCGAACCCGATAAGAAATCATCCGAGGTAGAGAATGTTCCCATCGGGAGATCAAAGTGGGTATGCGGATCAATTCCTCCGGGGAAAATCAAGCAGCCGTCCACATTTATCACCTGATCCTCAGGTTGCTTAATCTCATGGCCCATGGCCACAATCTTCTCGCCTTCAATGCGGACGTCTGCTTGATAGGTATCTACAGCTGTAACAATAGTTCCACCGTTTAACACGATTCCCATGTTCATTTCCCCCATCATCCGGCCTCTGGCTTCTGACCTCTGATTTCTAAAATAGGCGCAGAGTGCTTCCCATTAGGGAAGCGCATCTGCGCTCATTCTTATTCAAAAAGCTACTTAAACCACGATCGCTCTTCTCATTCTACCGTGAATATCATAATATGAGTTTACTTATTTCTTAATAACTGTGCCAGTCTTGCCCTTAATTCCGTCCTTTGCTTTTTCAAGCAGCGTAATGAGAGCTGTGCGATTGTCTCCAGAAGCTGCAAAATCAACGGCTGCCTGAACCTTTGGCAACATAGATCCAGGTGCAAAATGCCCTTGCTTCATGTATTCTTTTGCTTCGTCTGTTGTAATGCTGTCAAGCCATTTTTCGCCAGGTTTTCCGAAATTAATGGCCACTTTTTCTACGGCAGTCAAGATGATTAAGAAATCAGCATCAACTTCCTGCGCCAAGACACTGCAGGCAAAATCCTTGTCAATGACAGCGCTTACGCCTTTTAGATGGTGCCCTTTTCTGATAACAGGGATACCTCCACCTCCGCAGGTAATGACGATCTCACCGGAATTCAATAAATTTTTGATCGTTTTAATTTCAATGATTTCTTTAGGAAGCGGGGAGGCCACAACCCTGCGGTAACCTCTTCCCGAATCTTCGATTACTTGAAAGCCTTTTTCCTTGGCAAACTTAAGTTCTTCTTCGTTCATGAAATGGCCAATCGGTTTTGTCGGATTTAGAAATTTAGGATCATCCTCATCCACCCGAACCTGAGTGATTACTGTGGTAATAGATTTCTCTATGCCACGGTCCAGCAGTTCTTCCCTCAAAGCATTCTGCAAATCATAGCCTATATAGGCCTGGCTCATTGCGACGCAGACTGACAGGGGAGTGAAGGTTGGATGCATTGGATTTGAACGCCCATAGACATCCATAGCCTCATGAATCATTCCAACCTGTGGCCCGTTCCCGTGGGAAATCACTACGTCGTGTCCTTCTTCGATCAAATCAGCAATAGCTTTGGAAGTATTTTTAACTGCGATCATCTGCTCAGGCAGATTGCTACCCAGTGCATTTCCGCCTAAGGCAATAACAACTCTTTTTTTCATTATGCTAGCTCAGTCCTTTTAATTAGTCTTAGTCTAACTTTCTTTGCTTGGCAGCTTTCTCCAAGGTGCTTAAAATAGCCTGCGGATTTTCAAATTTGCTTAAGAAAATCATAGCAGCAATAACATAAGGCTTGTAGCTTGCTTGCTTGTAGAGTGGAATACGATATCGGTCAAACACGCTAGCATCGACTTCACCTTCATCACAGCTTACACCCGTGATATCCGCAGGCAGACAATGCATATAGGTGGCTTTGCCATCCTTTGTCAACTTCATCATTTCTTCTGTGCAAGCCCAATCTTTATATTCTGCGTTCTGGGCCAATAATTCCTTTTCAAGGGCCTTGATCCCATCCGAATCGCCGTTACCATATAATTCAGTACGTTTTTCCATCGCTACAAAAGGAGCCCAGCTCTTTGGATAAACGATGTCGGCATCTTTGAAGGCTTCTTCCATACTGTTTGTTTTTGTGAAAGATCCGCCTGATTTTGCAGCATTTGCCTTGGCAACTTCTTCTACGTCAGACATGATTTCATATCCTTCAGGATGTGCAAGTACTACGTCCATTCCCATACGAGTCATTAAACCGACGATACCTTGAGGCACAGAAAGCGGCTTTCCGTAAGAAGGTGAGTAAGCCCATGACATGGCAATTTTCTTTCCTTTGAGGTTCTCTATACCTCCAAATTCATGAATGATATGCAGCATGTCGGCCATTGCCTGAGTAGGGTGATCTATATCGCACTGTAGATTTACTAGAGTAGGTCTTTGCTCCAAAATTCCATCCTTATTTCCTTGCTGTACAGCCTCGGAAACTTCACGCATGTAAGCATTTCCCTTGCCGATATACATATCATCACGAATACCAATGACGTCTGCCATAAAGGAGATCATATTTGCAGTTTCACGAACTGTTTCGCCATGAGCTATTTGGGATTTTCCTTCATCCAAGTCCTGAACCTCTAGTCCAAGAAGATTACAGGCCGATGTGAAGCTGAAACGGGTACGGGTAGAGTTATCACGGAATAAAGAAACCCCAAGTCCGCTTTCAAAAACCTTAGTAGAGATATTGTTTTCTCTCATAAAGCGAAGAGCGTCAGCAACAGTAAATAAAGCTTCTAACTCATCATCTGATTTTTCCCAAGTCAGCAAAAAGTCATTGTTATACATTTCTTTAAAATTCAGCTTGTTTAATTTTTCCAGATAATCATTCAAAGTTTTCATATAAAAATCCCCTTAATCTATAATTATTTTTGAGAGTTCACGACTCGCCCCTATTTAATTTTAACTAAGTTTTCCGTGTCCTTCGGCATCTTATCCGCATACTTCTGAACGAAGATACTTGGAATCATCGCATACATGGCAGCGCAGTCCACAAGTTCCTTTTTCCATGTGCGTTCATTTGGAGCGTGGGCTTGATCTTCATGACCAGGGCCAAAACCAATGCAAGGGATTCCGTACCGTCCCATGATGGAAACGCCATTTGTAGAGAACGTCCACTTGTCAACCACTGGGTCTTTACTGAATAGTCCTTTATACGTATCTTCCAGAGTGCTTGTAACTGGATGCCCTTCCTCAATGAGCCAAGTAGGGAAATAGCATTCTGTTGGATAAACTAAGTTAGTATAGGATGGTCTATCATACATGTACATGGATACTTCTGCTCCGGCAGCTTTGACGGAAGGAAGGTTTTTAATTTGTTGAACTGCATATTCCCATGACTCGCCAGCAGTTAAGCGACGATCAACTGAAATCCAGCAACTATCAGCAACGGCACAACGCGAAGGGGAAGTATGGAAAATTTCCGAAACCGTCAAGCTACCTTTACCAAGAAACGGATGGTCCAGGAGGTTCTCATGTAAGCCACGGAGTTCTTGTAGAATAGGAGCCATTTTGTAAATCGCATTGTCGCCACGCTCAGGAGCCGAACCATGACAACTAACACCTTTTGTCAATACCTTGATTTCCATCCGACCACGATGTCCTCGATATATCTTGCCATCAGTTGGTTCGGTTATTACGACAAATTCCGGTACAATTTTATCTTCTTTAATAATGTATTGCCAGCATAGTCCATCACAATCTTCTTCTTGCACGGAACCGACAACAACTAAGGTGTAATCACCTTCCAAACCGAGATCTTTAATAATTTTCCCGGCGTAAACCATCGATGCCATTCCACCGATTTGATCTGAAGCACCTCGGCCAATGATGATCTCGTCATCCTCAAACCCTTTATATGGGTCATACTCCCAATTTTCTAGACTTCCTACACCCACTGTGTCAATATGTGCATCCATCGCAATCAGATGTTTGCCGTGACCGACATAACCGAGAATGTTGCCCTGTGGGTCAATCTCCACTTTATCAAAGCCGACTTTTTCCATCTCTTCTTTGATGCGTTGCACTGTCCCTTTTTCATCACAGCTTTCGCCAGGGATGGCGATAAGGTCCCGTAAAAACTTACTCATTTCTGGCTCATATTTTTTAGCCAGCTCAAGTACTTTTGCAAAATTTGTATCCAAAACAAAATTCCCCTTCCGCTATACATAGTTTTATTGATAATAGTCTGATCATGTTATTAGTGTGATCTTTCAGGTACTATTTAATGCAAGAACGATGCCAATATCTATTATTATTTAAAAAGCACCCCTTCGCCTCATTTATAGACATGGTTCCATTAATTTCAGCATCCGCCTCAATGCCCCAGTCTCAAATTGAGACGATATTTCTCCAAAACCAGCAAATGCTAGCTCTCTCAAACAGCACTGATTCAGCGTTCTATGCTTCGAGTCTCATATTGAGACCAAAGTCTAGCCTTGATACATGATTTCCAGACTATTTAAGGCTACTCCCCCCTCACTACCACTAAGAAAACGTCTTAGTTTCTCCAATTTGATAATCCTTAATCTTCCGATAGAGAGTTGCTCTGCTAATTCCCAGTAATTTGGCAGCATCATCCTTATGCCCCTCGCGATCAACAAATGTTAAAGCCTTCATAATTGCTTCTCGCTCCAACAATTTTAAGTTTAGGGATGAGTTCTGAGCTTGGGGTATAAGGATTGTTTTAATGCGCTGTGGCAAAATGTCGGCGGTAATCTCCCCGCCTGCGACCATTGTGACGCAATATTCAACGACATTACCCAGTTCGCGGACATTACCTGGCCAAGGATAGGCAGATAGAATATCGATCGTTTCCTGAGTGATTCCACTAACCGACCTGTCAGTCACTGTAGCATAATAATCCAAATAGAATTGAACCAAAACTGGTACATCCTCTAGCCGGTCACGAAGCGGTGGAATCGTTAAAGGAATTACATTTAAACGATAAAAGAGATCCTCTCTAAACTCCCCTGTTTTTACCAAGGCATCTAAATCTCGATGCGTTGCGGCGAGTATTCGAACATCCAAAGGAATAGAACGTGTACCACCAACTCGTTCAACCCTTCTTTCTTGTAAGACTCTTAAAATTTTGACCTGTAAGTGCAGTGGCATGTCCCCAATCTCATCTAGAAAAATAGTCCCATTGTGCGCAAGCTCGAATTTCCCTAATTTGCCACCCCGTCTGGCACCCGTAAACGACCCTTCTTCATATCCAAATAATTCACTTTCCAGTAGATTTTCGGGAATTGCTCCGCAATTTATGGCAATAAAGGCATGCCCTTTGCGTTTACTGCTCTGATGAATCGCCCGAGCTAAGAGTTCTTTTCCTGTGCCACTTTCTCCTTGAATCAAAAGGGTTGCCTGACTTGGAGCCACATGTAAAGCCATCGCTTTCAGCGCCTTCATTTTAGGAGAATCTCCAATAATCTGTGAGAAATGAGTTTCGATTTCACTGACCGTCGCTTCTTTGACTAGTTTCTTGATTTGCTTAATATCTTTTACAGAAATCACCGCGCCTTCGATGACCCCATTATTTTTAATAGGAACAACATCACAATAAAGCTGTGTAGCAACCCTCTTCCCTTGGATAGGGCCAGAAAAGGGCTCCCCACGTTCCACGGCAAACCATAACCTTTTGTCATCCAACAATTGATACAAAACCGGTTCCTGTTTTTCATCAATATCCATCAATTTGGCTGCTAACGTATTATAATGGGTCACTTGTTGCTGAGCATTGATCAGTAAAATCCCATCATGCAAGAGATTTAGAACTGTAAGTAGCTGGCTTGAGAGCAACTCCGATTCATGGTTTTGCTGGCTTTCAACGACCTTCCCCACAAGGAGTTCGGCCATTTTTTCTAAGAACAGCAGAAGGGACTGTTTATTATCCATCAGACGTTTTGTTTGCTCTTCATTAAAGCTCACTAAACCAATAACCCCTATGATTTGATCGTCAGCCCGAATCGGAATGGCAACTTCGGCATACTCCAGACAGTTCCCTCGGTTAGGGCAAGGCTGACAAAGTTCATTGTGTCCGGGGTTATCCATAATAACGGACACTCCAGTTTTCATTACATGACGATAGACAAAACCATCGTTCAACGGGCTACCTAGTTGACTCTTATACTTTCCCGTCCCTGCAATGCGTATAAGATCGGCATCCGCAATTTCAACCTCAATCTTTAATGCTGCAGCAATTGCATCTGCAGTCTGTTGTACTGTGCTCTTAATGTCGCTAAGGTGATACATGCACTACCCCTTTACATTAGTTTGCTTTAATCTTTATTATATACGACTTTCTGTCTCATTTCGATAATTTTATCTCAAAATTAACATTAAAGAACTTGTTCTAATAAAGATAAAAAGCAGAATAGGAAGCACACCATCCCAACGAAGCGTGTGCTTCCTAAACCATAATTAAAGAGAATCTGAAATTAGATTATCGACCCGTTGACGGTAATTCTCCATCCCACACGATGCTGCGCCATTTATAGGGATCTGTATTTCCTTCTGTGTTAAAGATTAAGATCTGTGAGTCTTCATTCAAGCCTAATGCTTCCCTAGCTTCTTTGAAGTCTTCATCCAACAAAATTGAGCTGAGTAACCCTGCAGTCACTGCGCCAGATTCACCAGATATGACTTTTGGATCTCCGTGTAAAGGACTAGCCAAAACACGCATCCCTCTCGCGGCTACCCAGTCAGGGCTAGAAACAAACATATCACTGTAATCGCGCAAAATATTCCACCCAATTAGATTTGGTTCTCCGCATGCTAATCCCGCCATAACAGTTGCCATAGCTCCGCCCACTATCCGAGGTTTCTCATCCGCTGCCAACGCTGATTTATACAAGCAATCTGCTTGATTAGCCTCAACAATAACGGTTTTTGGACGATCTTCTTTAAACAAGGAGGCAAAATAACCTTGCACAGAACCCGCTAATGCTCCGACCCCTGCCTGAACAAAAATATGAGTTGGTTTCTCAATACCTAAGCTGTTCAATTGTTCTAAGGCCTCTGCTGACATTGTCCCATAGCCTTGCATAATCCAAGTTGGGATCTCTTCATACCCTTCCCATGAGGTATCTTGAACTATCACCCAGCCATGTTTTTCAGCCTCAACAGCCGTCATGCGCACGGCATCGTCGTAATTCATATCCGTGATCTCAGCCTCTGCACCTTCTTCTCTGATTTTATCAAGCCGGTACTGAGAAGAACCTTTAGGCATGTAAACAACCGATTTCTGGCGCAGTTGTCGAGCAGTCCACGCTATACCTCGGCCATGATTCCCGTCTGTGGTGGTGGCGAAGGTAATGTCCCCTAATTGTTCCTTAACCTCGGGGGAGGTAAGAACATCGAACGGCAATTCACTAATATCTTTGTTAAGTTTGTGGGCAAGGTATCTACCAATCGCATAGGAACCGCCCAAAGCCTTGAAAGCATTCAAACCAAAGCGATAAGACTCATCCTTAACATAGATACCACCCACGCCTAAATTCTTAGCAAGCTTCTTGAGTTGACGTAAAGGAGTTGGTAGATAGTCGGGGAAGGTACTATGAAACGCCATAGCTTTATCGATTTCCGGCTTACTGAAAAGATCGGTCGAGACACCCCTCCCATTAATTTTCTGCATAGTATTTTGTGTCCATTTAATTTTTTCTGTCATATCAATCGCTCCTATTCCTTTATATTTTGTTGTATAACTGGTTTTTTAATACGCTATTAAAAAACAATTTCTTGTTTTATTTGCTAACTCTATTATCTCCCCCTAAACGAATTGAACGACTCACCCTTGATATTAATGCAATAACTATGCCAACATTTCCTAAAAAGTAGAAAAAGGTGATAAGTGCCCTGTTTTTATATAAGCAGGGCACTTATCACCTTTTCTCTTGATCCACAAAATTTAAAAATCTATGCACCCTTCTATGCATGAACTCAATAATATGTACAGAGGGGGCGATTTGCATGTCCATTGAAGAATTCAATGATTTACCTCATGGAACGGGTAATGACGAACTTGATAAACTCATAGAAATTGCTGGTTATTCATATGATCCAAAACAGGACATTTTTTATTCCACCATGGATCCTTGGCAAAGAGATATTGGCTATTGTCGTCTGTATGACGAGTTAGCTGCACCTTTGGGGATGATCATAGATTGTGAACCCATTCATTTTGACTATCTCGATAAAAAATGGATGATTGGCTTTTGGAAAGGTCAATATGATTTAGTCACTGGTTGCGAGATAGGCATTTATACAAAAGCCTTTGATATAGATATGTTTGGTGTTATTAAGGGCACATATTATAACTGTGTAAGCAATACAGATCTATTGATAATGTCCTATACTTTAAAAAAGAATGGTCGACCACTCTTTACAAGAGCCGGAAAACACTGGTGGCTAACAGGCTTTAAACTTGGTGAGTTCTCTGAACCTTCAGAGTTATCGATGGATATATCCATTACCTTGCAGGATGTAAGCATGCGAGATGCGTTTGTGAAAGGATTATGGAATGCAGGCTATCCCTTAGATGAATTCACGAGAAATAGCGCTACGGTTCGTTTTACCTTTGGCAGTCCTCATACACCACCTCCGATTACACGCACTCCGAGTACAGATCGAATGATTCAACGGAAAAATCAAACCTTATGTGAAAAGTATCTAGAAATTACGGGTACCTCTAATAATATGCGAGATAAAGTGAAAGCCATCGAGGAACAAGCGCCTGAGATATATGCTAAGTTGTTAAAGGCTGGGATATCTAAGCAATTATACGAGATGTTTTCATCGCAGTTGACACCTATCAAAAAAGATAAGTAACAATGATTGAAACCGGAGGGACGTTATATAGTCGAAGGGACGTTTTGATTGCCATATAATTTCGTGGCAATTAAAACGTCCCTTTGACTCGTTCTTGATAATACTTTTCGATAATTCACGACAACATCTTGTAATTTCTTCGATTAAGTGGATACTATAGGTAGAGGAGTGTACATAAAGGGAGCGATTTATGATGGAAACAATGGAATGGGTAAAAATACAAACTCTCTATGACTCTGAGGAACATGCGTTGAAAATTTCAAATATTGTTGCTACAACTGAAGCACGGTTAGCAAACCAGCAAACCGGACCCCAGTATGAAGTGGAGACACGTGTCGAGCAAACTGACGATCAATGGCAGGTGTTTTGGCGCAAAGTTTTCATTGGTAATAAAACAGGGTGTGGTGGAGGATGTGGCTCTTGCAGCGACGACGGCCCTGCACCTAAGAAAAACTTGGCCAAGGTGTTGCCTTTTCGGAAACCTTCTGTTTAAGCCGTATACCTACAGGTAAAGAAAATATCGACCTACAAGGATTCCATGTCCTTCATTCAGATGTGGAATTTTCTCTATTTTTGAAGCGGACTGTTCCACACATCTGATTATTATTTCTTTCATTTCGCTAGGGTGTTAAAGGGACGGTCCTTTTAACACGTGGATGGACAAGTGTCCCTGTAGCCTTGGCAATTGCAGAGACCATTAGAATCATTGCGCCATAATCATCCGCGTTTGTTGCAGGGGCTTTTATAAAATACTTTTGCAATATGAACGCTGTAACGGCCGCCATAGATCCAGATGCCCCAATTAAATATCTTGTTTTCCTGTCTATTCTTTTGCTTGATTGTTACGGTCCAACAAAGGAACTATTGCCTATGATACGAATCAATCTTGTTTCGTTTTTGCAATTGCATGTCATCTAATTCATTCTTTTGCATTTCCATTATCTTCCCTAAAAATTTGATCAAGAGTTCTTCCTAATACTCTACAAATCGCGATGCATAAATTAACCGTTGGATTGTAGTCGCCATTTTCAATGGCATTAATTGTCTGTCTCGTCACTCCAGTCGCTTCCGCGAGATCTTTTTGCGACATATGGCATGGGGACGTTTTGTTTGCCATCCACTTCGCTTGTCCAACTTATACCGACATCAATATTGAGTTTAATGGTCAGTTATCTTGCCAGTCTCTTAACACAGGTAACTCTCTTCAGATTAAAATATTATTATGGTCTTGATACACGAACAAAAACACTACTCAAATAGAGTAGCGCCATAAAACCGCGGGAATCTTCGCCCCTTATCTTGAGTCCCTATAAATGCTTTCTATACACTCGATAAGCTCTTCTGCCACATATTCCGCATCATTAACGGACAGCTTCGAATAAAGCGGTAATGAAATTTCATGGATAAACTCAAAATGCTATAGACTAGTTGCTTTTTCTGACCAACAAATCCTTGCCTTGGAACGCAATACCAATTTCTAAAATATTCTCAACATTTCTGTTTAATAACTCTTGTTTGTAATGCTTATCCCGGATTTGCTTTAAAGCAGCCTTGACGGCACTTTCTAAATCTTCGTTCTTTTTTTGATTGACCTTTTTAAACTCCATTATGATTCCCAGCTTACCCGTATCTTTTGGAATCACCATCACATCATATCTTCCGTAACCACTTTCCCGATTGGATTCAACTTGGTAATCATCTCCAAGCCCAATCAGCATTCCCAAAACAAACGCATGATAAAAGCTCTCATTTCGATCTTTTGTATCAAAATAGCTTACAGTTCTAATAACAAAATCACTTAAAATCTCTTCAAACGTTTCTAGGTCTCCCTTTAAAAGACTTTCTAGCATAAGTGAGAAGCGATCATTATTAATACTTTCTTTAAACCAGGACATGATTATTTCTTGGTAAAGATACAACACCTCAAGATTTGGAATCTGTAAATTACAATATGTTTTTCCATGCTTGACTTCTTTCTTAATGCACTTCAAGTATCCACTAAACAGCAAAAAGCTCCATATGTTTTCAGTACCCTTATCTATTTCGTGCATCACGATATCTTCATTAATGATTTTGACTATTTCTTCACCTTTCATCAAGCCTTCCAGCTCTTGTTTTAGAGTTTCTCCACCGTTTGTTAAAAGTCTTTTCACAAGGTCATTACTGCTGGTGTTGACCCAATAGGGCTTAAAACCCACCTCTTTATTTTTCACATAACTTAAAATACTCCAAGGATTGTAGATGGTTTCTTTACCAAAAATATAACCATTATACCACTTGCTCACTTCAATGATTTGTGATCCTAATCCGTAATCCTCCAAGAGCTGTTCAACCTCAGAATCAACAAAACCAAAGGCACTCCCATACTCATCTTTGAGAATGGTCGAAACCTCAAGGTTATTCAACCCGGAAAATATGCTCTCCTTAGAGACTCGTAAGATCCCAGTCAGTACTGCCTTCTCTAGGTATGTATTATCCTTTAGTCCCCCGCTCAGGAAGTTTCTCATAAATTCAATGATCTTATCATAATAACGGTTCAAATAACCCCCTTGTATAGGGACATCATATTCATCAATCAGGATTACAACCTTTGTTTTATGATACTCATAGAGGTAATGACATAATTGCCCCAAACTTTTTGAAAGCTCAACTGTGTCAGCTATTTCACTTAGAATGTTGATAAAACTTGTCTTTTGATAATCATTTAGAGTATCTCCATCCAGTATGTATTCATGCGCACTATACAAAGTACTCATTAATAACTCTAAGCCCCGTCGGCAATCGTCCCAAGTAGAGTATTTTTCATCCTTGAATGTTAAATAGATGACAGGGTATTTCCCCTGCTTAGACATAATTTTATCGTATTGATCAATCTTCAGGCCTTGAAAAAGATACCTAGAATTTTCCTCAGCTTTAGCTTGCTCATAAAAATATCTCAAAAGGCTCATATTCAAAGTTTTACCAAATCGTCTTGGCCTTGGCAATAAGATAACGCTTGCCCCATCATCAATGATTTCTTTTATAAATAAGCTCTTATCGACATAGTAGTAATCTTCATCGATCAAAGTCTTAAAATCACTGGTCCCGATCGCAATTTTCTTCATACTCTCACCCGCCTCTTACACGTATTATAGCAATTTTGCCATATTTTTCAAGCAATAATAAGTAATCCGTACCTGACTCGCTGTCAAGGTACTGATTTTAGCATTTTTATCATCAAACGTTGATGGTCATAGTTTCAACTGTCGGCGTGCCTCGCGATTCAGATTCTGCACTCGTTCGACAAATATTTCATCCCAATGATCTTGAAAGGCCCGATAAATTAAAGGGTACTTCTTGCGTAAGGACATAACCCCCCGTGCAAACATCTCGTCAACCTGAAGATCTTCACCCGCTTCGCTATCTAAAAAAGGAACGCCAAATCGCATCAATTCGAGGTCTTCAAGATCTCTATAGTCACTGTAGAACCACTCATAGGCATGAAACATGATCGGGGGGAAGATGTCATCATCCAGATGGATTTTATTAATTTCTTTCTCCACCCGCATTAATTCCTGAGTTTCTTTGCGCTGTTTCTGTACTTCAAGATTCTTAGAATCAACGTAATACAGAAAATCAATAAATATTTCCGCTTCTCGAAAGCGACCCACATCAAAAAAGCCATCGTGTTCAAATTGGAGAGCTTCCTTGACCATCTCTTTATCCTCTTCATTTTGAAGTGACTTTAAGAGTTTGCGAATCCGCTGTTGTATGTTTGATTTAAAACTCCATTGTTCCAGATCAATCATTGTATTGAGCCAATAAATAAAGATAACAATATCTCCCGGTTTTTCCGTCCCAGGCGCAGGAATTAGTGTCATAACGAGGTCCCACAAGTCAGCTTCGAGATCTAGATCAGTATATACGTCGGTAAGCAAGCTATAAAACAAGGGCAACTCATCCGAAAAGTTGGAACGCGCTTCAGTCAGGACCAGTAAAGCTTCTTCTGATTCCTCTGCATTGAGTAGCATCCTAGCCTTGGCAACCATGATCATAGCTTTATCTTGCGTCGGGGCATTTTTCTCTGCAATCTCAAAATGCCCATAAAATGCCGGAAGATCCTCATTGAGCAGCACGATTTGAGCCCAAACAAGATGAATATTATGGTCCTCAGGCATTAGCTCCGCAAGTTGTTTTACTAGTCCTTCTGCTTTATCATAATCCCCTTCATCGACGTGTTTCCAGATATCTTCCATCATTTTCTCAAGTTTACCGCCGTACTTGCGCATCAGGTCATATTCTCGCCGTTTTAAAGGGTCCCTTAGAGTCTCATAGGCTCGTCGGATTTGTTGAAATTCATCAGGATGGGTTTCAGGAGGATTGGACTTAACTGCAGCAATATACTTCTGTTTGATCGATGATTGGGTGGCATTAGACCTAATTCCAAGGATCTTATAATAATTCTCTAGCTTTGGTTTCCTCGATCGACTCCGAGGTCCTTTCGTATCCATACCGCTCCCCCTAAACTTCTAAGTCAATTAACGTATCCGTTGCTTCGTCAATCACGTTTTGTAAGCGGTCGATATCTTCTCCCGCCAAAGAAGCACGCAAAGAAGTCATTAGCTTTTCAAGCTGGGTACGTTCTTTGCCCTCAAATTCTCCTAGCAATTCTTTCACCCGTTCCAGCAAGGCCGTTGCTTCCTCATGTAAGACCGTCGGGGAACTGTCGATCTCTCGGCTATCCTCACTTGATACGTCCGCTAGATCCGAGAAATCCGAGTCTTCTTCATCCTCATCATCTTCAAAATCTAAGTCTAGATCCTCATCCTGTACATCGTTAAATAACGCCTCCAACTTTGCTGCGCTCTCCGCGAAGGCTGCTTGCGAATCGCGTTCCAAGGCATCCTGAACTGTAACACTCATGGCTTTGCCATTCGAAACACACTTCGCTGTCACTTCCAACATTCCATTTAAGTTGTAACGGTATGTAACTTCTAGTTTTTCCGCTCCTGCCTGGTTGACTGGAATTCCAGCTAAGAGAAACTCTCCTAATTCACCAAGCCCGCTTTAATCGGATTATAGTGGACATAACGGATAACTGCCATGAGATACCGTTCATCTTCTACCGCTTCACTCTTAAATCGATCCTGAAATACATGACCTACTCGTCCGTATTTTCTTACGAAAATCGTTCCTCTTCGGCATAACCCCCGTGCTCGTGCCTTATATCTTAAGCCCCAAAGACAATAGG
>MCHG01000087.1_pt1 | contig 61633 bp, 52 predicted proteins | sample 787351 | NCBI WGS metagenome assembly MCHG01 (sample SAMN05430296, study PRJNA330682) | permafrost metagenome | biome: Cold desert; feature: permafrost; material: soil; isolation source: enrichment culture inoculated with soil incubated with H2/CO2 at 20 degrees... ... | reverse complement strand
TCAAAAGAATAACGACATGTGTTTAGAGGATGAAGATAAAATCAGGGTATCAGATAGTGAATTAAAAGAAAGACTTGCGAAGTTAGGTATTGTGAATGCAAGTGAGTTTAGGCAGTTCGAAAAGGGTAAAAGAAATGAATTTATTAGGAAACTAAAATCCATAGAGGGAGTTACAATAAGGCAATTATCGAGGGTAACTGGAATATCTAAAAGTGTGATTAGTAGCATTTAGGACAAGGTACCTGTCCCCACGTACTCACGATAAACTTAAATGGCGGAGGAAGTGTAACAGGTTCATCACCATTAATTACAGGGCAGGTTATTGGAAGTGCTCTAATCACAGTAAGTAACGTATCATCAACTATTACACTTGTTAACAACACTACTGATACTGTTGGTTTTGCAACAACGCTCATTCAAGCTAATATCGTTATAATTGAGGTATCTTAGTAAGAGCTGCCCAATCAGAAAGGGTAGTAAAGGATGAAAAGTATGAGTAATATAGCTTTGCAAATAGAGTGAATGGCGGCTGGAACAATAACAAACGGTCAAAATATAATATTTGATTCAACAATATATTCAGTTTGAAAAATATCTTTACATCCTTTATAAGTGTTGGATAATGAAATTTGACACCACTTTACAAGTTTTAAATAAGAAAAGCATGAAAACTGTATAAAATTAACATAGTCAGATACCTGGATCCTACAAATACTAATCTTGTAAACCATACCGTAGGAGGTATCTGACTATGATTAGTATTCCCAGTAATTCAATTAAACAAACACTACAACAATATTTATTGCAATACAAAACTGTTTTTAAGAAGCGCAGCTTCAATATATTTTGTCTTTTAGTTATGGATGTCTTCTGGATTAACTTTGACTCTGGTACAAAAAAATGGGACAAGGTCATTACAAACCTCTGGAATTTACTCTGTTTACTGAGTGAAGCTTTAACGACAGGTAAATATAAAGAGCAGACTCCCCATCATCGTAGTCGATGTTGAATAATGCCTTTATCCTTTGGATACGGTAATTTACGGTATTCTTATGCAGATACATCTTTGTACAGGTTTTGTGGATACTTCTTCCACATTCAAGGTAAGTCAGCAGCGTTTCAAACAAATCCGTCTTATGCTTAACGTCATATAATTCTAAATCCGCCGTGATGGGATGATAGTACTTGCTGCAATCTATTGTATTCGCACAATCGTTTAAAAAGTCATAAAAGCGATAATCTGAATATTTAAATGGCACATTGGCTTCACCACTAAACTGGCTGCCGTATATAATAGCTTTTTTGCCCTGCTCAAAGTACGCTTTGATTTCCAACAGCGAGTTAAAAACATCGCTCAGGCCGGATATCAGATTATATTGCTTTGCGTAATTGATTATCTTGGTCAGTTGGCTGGAGGAAGATTCTTCAAGCAGAATAAGCTCATATTCTTCATACGTAATATGCTTCATTTTGTATGAACTTGCTTTTAAACTGTTTATCACATAATTTTTATATTTTTCACCCTTGCCATGCAGATCGATTAAAAGAATCTGATAATGGCTGGGTTTTTTCCAGTTGCGTGTCAGCATGCGAAAAGTCAATTCATGTTCAGCTTTGATTTTATTCGACATCAAATCCATGATTATCTCGCTATAATCGCCTGTGCCCGAAACATAGTTGTGATTTCCCAGTTTCAAAGCTGTCAAGTCTGCAGCAGTACTTATAATATGTAAATCATCCTCAGTCATGGGCTGTTTGTTCGAAATCATGGCAAAGAATCCATATAATGTAATATCATCCCTGATAGCCCATATATAATAATCAAACCCCTGCAATTTCATGCAATGTGGGGCCTGACCTTTTACAACCGCATCCACCAGATTTTGGAAACCATCATCAATAAGATGCGGGTCATAATGACCATATTCCACTGCATTATCCCATATATCAATGCCAAGACTGCTGCTCTGACGATAGGAAATAACGTAATGGGAATAATCAACATACATTATCGGGTTCTGAAACTGCTCGAAGAAATAGTCCAGCAAATGCTCCATGAAATTATCGCCAAGCAGATATTGATTTAATTGTGACAGTCTATTATTGACTTTCGCTTTTTCGGATATATGCTTATTAAGCTCTTTACATAAAGCATACTTATCTACACCATTATAAAGGATGATGCTGTTTGAACAGGGAATGCCGGCTGTTACGCCGTCACTAATGATAATGTAGTTTCCCTTTTCAGTGAAATTGTCTATTGTCTGCTCTCCCTGATGCTCAAAATGACCAAAGGGGTTATCTTCCCTGCAAATGGTTTGCATGATAAACCTTTCTTCAGTAATCGTGCTTTCTATATCATATCTCTCATCCAGCCAGGATACTATTTCCGTTATATTCATAATAGCCTCTGCACTGCCTCCACTAATTTTTCTGTTATTATATCACATATGTGATGGCATCACAACCTAAGGGGTTAACCTTTGGGTTGTTGGCCTGTTTAAATTCGGCTGTGTCTCGGGTATAGTTTAATTAGCGTATTAGAATTAATAATTATAAATGTGAGGTGTAAAAAAATGAAAGTAAATCATGTATGTTTAATCGTAAGTGACATGAATAAGGCGCTGGAAACCTGGTGTGATCTGCTTGGGTTCGAAGTCGGTGTTGATACATTTTTGCCTGACAATGAAGATGACACCAGGGTATTCAACATCGATCAGCCATTCTGGGATCATATTTACAAAACAAAAGGAGCCAAATGCCGTATATGCTTGCTGATGTCAAAGGAAGACAGCAATTTTATTGAACTCCAGCAGCCATTGAATCCTATTGTGAAAAGGACGCCGCAAGAAATGCTTGAATATGGATATACTGGCGTAACCGAAGTGGCATTCAATGTAAAAGATATTGACAGCTGGTTTGAAAAGGTTAAAGCGGCCGAATATAGACTTCAAACAGATTACGTTTGGGAAGCTCCTATTGCGCGTACCTTTTTGTTCTATGATCATGACGGTAATATACTGCAATTTATTGAAATGAAGGATGGAGGGCTTAAATAATGAATCCGAAGTACATAAAATTATATGAAAAAAGCTATATCGGAAAAATGCCGCTGAAGAACAGAATTGTTATGTGTCCTATGACGAGCAACGCATGGAACAGCGACAGTTCACTTTCAGATGATCAGCTTGACTACTATGAGGAAAGAGCACGTGGCGGTGTCGGTATGATTATTTTGGAGGGGCAATATATCTCCAGCACAATCGATGCGGCCTTTGCTTCAATGACGGCATCAGGAACCGTGGCACAGTCTCTCCGTTGGGTTCTGCTCGCTGATAGAATCCGCGGTTTCGGCACAAAACTATGCAATCAGCTTGTTATCGGATCGGGGCGTAACGGAATGGGAGCTGATGGAGCCCTTCCCGCACCATCTGAAGTCCCCCTGTTTTTTGATCCAACTAAGAAAACCTATGCAATGTCAAAAGATCAAATCCATGCAATAGTTAAAGCATATGCGGATGCTGCCGCTTCCTCTAAAGCCTCAGGATTTGACTGTGTTGAGATACATGCTCATGGGGGTTATCTAATCGATTCTTTCATGATGAAATTATGGAACCATCGTACGGATGAATACGGCGGGAGCCTGGAAAACATGACAAGATTGCCTATAGAAATTGTAAAAGCGGTACGTGAGACCGTAGGGCCAGATTATCCCATCATATTCAGAATGGCCGCCCGGCATCATTTTGAAGGCGGGCGCACATTGGAAGAAAGCCTTCAGATTATCAAGCTGTTGGATGCAGCGAGCGTTGACGCATTCGATATCGACGCCGGTGCATACGAAACGTGGGATTGGATGTTCCCGCCAACATACTACGGTGATGCGCCTTCTTTGGACGACTCTGTCGCAATAAAGAAAGTAACGGATAAGCCTGTTATGATCACCAATAACATTACGCTAGACAGTGCGGCAGAATCTTTCGAAAAAGGAAAATCTGACTTTTTCATGATTGGAAGAGGTTTGATTGCTGATTCCCATATGGTAAGGAAGGCATTTGAAGGCAGAGAGGAAGACATTCGTCCGTGTATCCGCTGCAACGAATATTGTATAGGAGGGTATTTAAAAGGACGACGTGTTTCATGCTCTGTAAATCCCCAGGCGTTTCAAGAAAAAGCTTTCAAACTTGAAAAAACCAATAATCCGAAAAAAGTCGTCGTAATAGGCGCAGGACCCGGAGGGCTTGAAGCGGCAAGGGTTGCATCTATCAAGGGGCATGATGTGACGCTTTATGATAAAGCTAATGTACTGGGTGGACAGATTGCAGCGGCTGCAACACCTCCTTTTAAGAATCAGCTTAATAAGTATATCAAATATCTTGTTTGCCAGAATGAAAAATTGGGAGTTAAAATTCATCTGAATAGAGAAATCAACGAGAACTCTGAGGAACTAAAAAATGTGGATGAAATTATAATTGCAATCGGTGCTAAATCCTACATACCCCAGATTAAGGGAATTGATTGCAACAACGTATTAGAAGTTCAAGATGCCCATCTGCATCGTCATTCTGAAATCGGTAATAAAGTTGTGATTGCCGGCGGAGGCTTATCGGGCTGTGACTGCGCATTGGAATTGGCAATGGAAGGTAAGAAAGTTACAATTGTCGAGATGCTTGACGAAGTTGCTGTAAATGCATTGGTTATTAATCGTATCGCTTTATTAAAAAAGCTAGCTGAATGTAAGATTAAAATATTGACCGGTTATAAAATACTTGAATTTACAAATGAAGGTGTCGCAGTTGAAGGCAAGGATGGCAGTACGCAGGATATTAATGCAGATACAGTAATTGTATCCTTCGGTACACGTCCGCTTAAAAACCTGGCCGACAAAATTTGCGAAAGATATCCGACAGCAAAAGCGATTGGAGATTGCGTATCAGTCGGGCAAGTTGGTGAAACTGTACGATCAGGCTTCTATGCGGCATGGGCAATTGACTGATACTCTTGATTTCAAGGAGTTTCGGTGTTTTTTGGACAGTGTTGAAGCAGGAAACTAGCTTGGTATTATTGATGCTATACCTATTTTTGCGTCAGATTGGGCAGATATTTACACTGCCATTGGTGTTCTTAATTCCGATGAAACTATCACTTAGCGTTAGCAGCCTAAGGCTGCTCGTTCAACCTTTAGTTCCCGCACCTTGGGATTGGGCGTCATTTAGCTGGGTCCGTCACTACCAAAGCTTCGAGGTAAATGACGCATTATGAAGCTACTGAAACGCTTTACAGAGTAAAGAATAAGCCTGTCAGCTGGCGTTCAGCAGAAGGAATGTAAAATCACCGTCTGCGCTGGGAGAAACAGCGACTGAAATACTTTCGGACAGGGGTTTGATTCCTCTCGCCTCCACCAGAGATGAGATCAGAAGAAAAAGGAGTAAATTGGAAGAAATCGCTATTATTCTTAATTGGTTAGTCAATAGTGGATCAGTTATTGGATATATAGTATAGAATCAATAAAAGAACAAATGTTTGGTAAAATTAATAAAGGGGTAGAAAAATGAGCATTGAAAACAACTCTGAAATCCTTATATACCAGACTGAAGACGGTCAAACGAAAATAGATGTCCGAATGGAAAATGAAACTGTCTGGTTAACTCAGGCTGAAATGGCAGAGTTGTTCCAAAAATAAAGGACAGTTATTACAAAGCATATCAATAACATTTTCAAGGAAGGTGAACTTAAAGAAGTAGGCAATGTGCAAAATTTGCACTTTCCAAACTCAGACAAGCCAGTGAAATGTTATAATCTTGATGTCATTATTTCTATTATGTTAATACGGTTTGCATAAACTAAAACAAAGAAAAAATCCAGCAGTTAAACAGAACTGTTGGACTTTTTCTTTAAGCTAATTTATTTAATATCATTTCGCCTAGTTCTGTTATACTTCCAGCACCAAAGGTTAGGACTATATCGCCTGGTTTTGCGTCTTCTGCGATTATGCTTGCGATTTCTTCAAATTCACTTTCGTAAATTGCGTTGTTGCTTTCATTGTTAATTACATTAACAAGATCTACAGAACTTATTTCACCAGTATCCTTTTCTCGAGCTGCATAAATATCAGTTATTATCACTTCGTCAGCATCGAAAAATGCTTTAGAAAAGTCTCTAAACAGCGCTTTAGTTCTGGTATAGGTGTGTGGCTGAAAAATACACCAGATCTTTTTATGTGGGAAGTTTTTAACAGCGGCCAAAGTTGCTTTAATCTCAGTAGGATGATGAGCATAGTCATCAATTATTGTTATATTGTTTTTTACGCCTTTTATATCAAATCTCCGATGAGTACCTTTAAATGCAGATAGACTTTGCTCTATAATATCAATAGATACTCCTGCATTATGGCTTATGGCTATTGAGGCCAAAGCATTATATATGTTGTGAAGGCCTGGTATTGAAAGATGGAAGCGTCCTAATAGGTTGCCTCTGTAAGTTACTTCGAAGTTAGGATAGCCAGATTCAGGATATTGAATATTTATAGCTTTATAATCTGCATCTCCGTTTTCTCCAAAGGTAAGTACATTGCACTTAGCATTTTTGGCAGCTTTTACGGTGTTTTCATCATCCATATTGATAAATAAGTACCCATTATCTGGAATAAGCCCTATGAATTTTTCGAATGCGGACATTATGTGTGCTAAATCTTTGAAATAGTCAAGATGATCTTCTTCAATATTTAATATTGCAGCAACGTATGGGTAGAATTTTAGAAAGCTTTCAACATATTCGCAGGCTTCGGTAACGAAATATTCGCTATTTCCTACTCGTACATTCCCACCGATGGCATCTATTTCCCCACCTACCAATATTGTAGGATCTAGTCCAGCATTATTAAATATAATGGATACCATTGAAGTTGTAGTAGTTTTTCCATGACAACCTGAAATAGCAACACCGTAACTGTATTTTTTCATGATATGCCCTAAAAATGTTGCTCTGTCAATTAATGGTATTGACAATTCTTTGGATTTTATTATTTCTGGATTATCTTCCTTTACTGCAGCTGTATAGACAACCAGTTCAGCGCCGCGCACATTTTCTGCTTCATGAGGGATAAAGATCTTTGCACCGTGAGTTTTTAGTTTATTAGTCAAATTGCTTTCATGAATATCAGACCCAGATACATGATAGCCTTCATTGATTAGTATTTCGGCCAGACCGCTCATACTAATTCCGCCTATACCTATAAAATGTACATTCTTTATGTTTTCTAATGAAGTCATGCGGAACACTCCTTTATTTTGCTTTTAAATAATCAAATATTTATAATGATTATAAATGTAACGTAGCGGTTTAAGTTTATGGAAATTAAATAAATGGCGTTCTATATATAATATTATTATGACCATTTATTGGTGATTGTATATGTTTAATTTTTCTAAATTTATAGTAGTCATCAAAAATCCTAACATCATCCAAAAGATAAAAACTGACTTAGGCATATAAAGTATATGTTCTGCAACACCATGGATCATTACAGAGAAAATTCCGCATATGAGTCCAGTAGACAAAAGGCTTAAATATTTATCTTTGGTCCTCTTTATAAACTTTATTGCTGAACTGAAAGTGGCTATTATGAGCCAGATGAAGGATAAAAAACCGAATAATCCTATCTCTGCTAGTATTTCTAGATATAGATTGTGGCTATGCCAGGCTCTTGTGCCTTTTATACTATATTCCATAAATGTATTTTTGAAAGCCCAATAGCCGAATCCCACGCCTGTCTTCCAAAAATCTCTTATCATATTCATTGTGCCTTCCCAGATATACATCCTATATGAATTCGAAGTATCTGAAAGGTTGATTGAAAGTATTCTTTGTATAATAATTTTTGGCATAAAAGGTATTGCTGCCACCATCATCATAATACCGATGGGTATCATTGATGCATACTTAAGTAGTAGAAAAAGACCTACAGCACCTGCAAAGCCGATCCATGCTGCTCTAGAAAATGTAAGCACCAGGCAGATAAGCATTGTTATAAACATGATAGCCGTTATGATTTTTTTGCTCTTGCTTTTATAGGCAATGACCAATGCCATGGCAACAGGTAGAATGTGTTCAAGATATTCTGCAAAGACGTTAGGATTTCCAAAGGTGCCTATAACCCTTGTTTTTAGATCTGGATTGGTTTTTATGTCTACCCAGGTTGTGCTTGTAGCACCTAGCGTAAAGTATTGCAATATGCCTAAACATGATAATAAAAATGCAATGATCATAAAAAGCTTTATAAGCTTGTCTAATCTTGCCTTAGTCTTTATGCTATCCACTATGATATAGTATATAGCTATGCCGATAAGACTCACAGCCAGGTTTTGCATGCTTAATTTAGGTGATACCGATGTTATGGTTGAAATGATTTGAACAAGTATATAAACAATAAGTGGATAGTCAATAGGCGTGGATGCGAAAGGTTTTAACCCGCTTTCCAGTTTTGGGGAAAGCATCTTATTGACCATATAATTTAAAACGACCAAGATACCTATTAAAAGCATGATCTCGTTGGAAACGAATGGAAGAAGGGCTATAGAAATAAGCAACCACCAAAAGGGATCGGTTATTTTTTTTATAAATTCTATATTTAAAGTTTTTTCATGTGATAATTCCATAATACACCTCTAATCTTCAGTCAGCCAAAACTTTGATAGTAAACTACAGGTAATGCTCCCTTTTAAAGGATTAACCTTCAAAGTAGAGGGAGCTTTTATTATAGCCAGCCTGGCTATAAGTTTGCTATTTTCTAAACCTGTTTTTAATAAAGCCTCTATTACAAAAAGTATTTTTTTAGCAATAAAATTAATAGCCTTAATGGCAATATTAAAGATCACGCTGTTTTTCCTTGCTTCATCGCTGAAAAGGAAGCTAAACTTTATGGATATAAAGCTATTAAGCCAGCAAACTTTTATTTTTTTTCCTAAGGAAGTTAAAAGTCTAATAGTATAGCTTTCTGCCAATGCAGAATTATATAACTTGAACAAAGATCTAAAAAGTTTTTCAGTTACGCTATTTTTATACATAATCATTACCTCGATTTATTGAAGTATTATATCGTATATAACACCTTTTGTAGTATAAGTTTTTCCTTTGATAGCAGGATTCCATCCGACTCTTACTTCTTGATTGCCCATTGTAACGCCAGTCTTGCTTACAACGGCTTCACCTTCAATATATATCATGACATCATATCTGTTTGGAACGGTGGATTCTAAGATTTTGCCGTCAGCAGCCTGAACGAGCCTTTTTGCAGGGGATACTTCTTTCTTAATCACTTTACCGTATACAGAATTTTTGTCAAAGTCTTTGACGATATCATCCTCTATAATTGCGTTCACTGTGACATCACGTACTTCTTGTACCAAATATTTCATTACAGCCTTTTGTGTAGTTACCGAAGCACCTGGGTTAACCTTTAGCACCTTTTGTGCACCAAAGCCAATCAAGGCTACCAATATTACTAAAACAAATAGATCAAGAATATTAATTATTCCAAAAAGCTTTCCTTTTTCGTCTATCAATTTCATGTTAATCCTCCTCTTGTTTTTATTTAATTTGGGTATCTGAAAGAAAATGGCTAGTCATTCTCTTTCGAGGTTTTATTTAAAAGCCTGGCAATTTCCAATTTGAGGGACATTCCTTTAAAATAGGCTGGCAATAGATAGTAAATACTATACATGGGCCTAAATTCTTTATATACAGAATTATTAAGATTATATTTATTATAGGCACTTTTGTATGCCTCTATATCTACTTGCATAAATAATTCAATATGTGTACAGCTTTCATTAATAAGATGCCTATTTAGCCTATTCATTAGAATTATTGAGTCAAAAGCCATGATTTGAGATTTATAAATAGCTAGAGCCTTTTTTTTCTTTTCTATATATTCAGTACCATCTATGTAGCTGTTTACTCCGTAAATAGAAATTGGACTATTTATTTCATAGGCATAAAACTTTATTTCTTTATCCCCTTTAAGTTTGTCAAATGCAGATAGCAAAAGACTACTAGTAGCACTATGATCACTTAAGGCATCTAGGAAGTAAGGAAAAAATATATAATCAGGATTAAAGTCATTTATTGCATCAAGAAGTTTGGAAGTATAATATTCGTCTACTTGCAACTCTCCATCAGGACATTTAAGAAAAGTGGGAGGTTCAATGGAAAAGAAGTCTGATACAAGTATTGCCTCTTCCTCTCTTAATTTAGCCATGGAATCACTGCCGTACTCAAGACTTAAGCTGTTTCTTCCATCGGTCATGAAAACACATTTAACCATACATTCATTTTCTACAAGTTTTTGAATTAAGCAGCCACATCCTAAAGTTTCATCATCCTCATGAGGGGACAATATAAGAACCTTACTTGCCATGATGTCAAGCTCTTGAATCTGAGCATGGGCCTTTGAAGTTTTTAGGTATGATGATAAAACAACTGTGTTTATGAATATAACAGGTACTTTTGTAATATCTTTTATAAGTTTTTTTAAGCCATTTTTCACAATAACTACTCCTCAAAGTATTTAAAACACTGATTTATATTATGTTTCAGCTATTAATTACAAAATTATTATACACTGATACATATTCTAATACAAGAAAAAAGCGGCATTGCCGCTTTCATCATCTAATATTTCCAGTTATCATTGTCTTTATTATATCATTGTTTAGGATGTGATAAAACCTCAATAACCATGAATCTTTTATTAGATTCTAATTCTATCATCAAACCAACCCTCCCATTCTAATTATACATGTGAACTAAGTATCTTATTTTTTGTACAAACTATCAAGGATTTTAATTAATAAAATGCAAATAATATATAAATATAGGAAAACCAAGAAGGATTTTAGAAGTTGTTATAGAATGTGAATAATAATGGTTAATATATGTAACAATATTCGTATTTTAGGGGGATTATATTTTAATGATTAGACTTAAGAGAAGTGAAAGAGTCGCTGCACTTTTAAAGATATTGAGTGATAATCCCAATCAGATTTTCACACTAAACTATTTTAGTGAGCTTTTTGGAGCTGCTAAATCAACGATAAGTGAGGATGTTGGAGCTGCTAAGGGAGTCGTTGAACAGATGAACTTAGGCTTGATAGAAACATTACCCGGGGCTTCCGGAGGCGTAAAATATAAGCCATTGACAACCAATGAAAAAAGCATTGAGTTTTTAAAAAAACTTTGCGAAGAATTAAATGACTATACTAGATTAATACCAGGTAAGTTTTTATATATGGCAGATGTGATTTGCAATCCAACCCTTGCTGTAAGGGTTGGAGAGATTTTTGCTACGAAGTTTATGGATAAAAAAGCAAACTATGTGGTAACAATAGAAACAAAAGGAATAACCTTGGCATTGATGACGGCAAGGGCGCTAAACATACCACTGGTTATCGTGAGAAGAGACAGTAAAGTTACGGAAGGCTCGACTATTAGCATAAACTATGTGTCAGGATCATCCCATAGAATTCAGACAATGTCTATATCGAAGCGTTCTCTATCAGAGGGCTCAAGGGTTTTGATAATAGATGATTTTATGAAAGCAGGAGGAACTGCAAAAGGGCTTCTTGATTTGATGGCAGAGTTTAATAGTGAAGTAGTAGGCATAGGTGTATTAATATCTACTGATGAGCCAGAACATAAGATGGTGGATGATTATTATTCACTTTTAAAGTTGAAGCAAGTAGATGAAGTATCAAAAAAAATCATTATTATCCCTTCTATATGAATTTTCAGAAAATTTTCCAAAAAAAGAAGGGAATTAGCATTTAATGGCGAAATAATATACAAATTTAGTGACAATATACTATGACGGGAAGGTGGTGAACTAGAATGGAAATAACAGACGTAAGAGTAAGAAAAGTCAATACTGAAGGCAAAATGAAGGCTGTTGTATCAGTTACATTTGACAATGAATTTGTTGTTCATGACATCAAAGTTATCGAGGGACAGGAAGGGTTATTCATTGCTATGCCTAGTAGAAAAACTCCTGATGGAGAGTTTAAGGATATTGCACATCCTATTAACTCAACAACAAGAGAGAAGATTCAATCTTCTATATTAGCTGAGTATGAAAAGGTTAGAGAACAAGAATAATTAAATTCTAAAAGCCCTGTCTGATGTATGTTAGATGGGTCTTTTTGCATTTAGGCATATTCAAGAAAACAGACTAGCATGCTGGCTAGTTATTTTCTTAGATATGAATTAGGAGGAGGAAAATGGACAATCAACTTTATTGGAAGATATATGATGAAATTTGCCAAAGAATTGTTTACTCAAATATTTCAATGCAAAAGGATATTGATATGGATCTTATCAATGGGATAATGAGCGGGCAAACTTTTGGGGAAGAACTTCAGAAAATGATGCGAAATAAAGATTATAGCTGTAAGAGTACTTATATATTATGTAAGGATTTTTTAAGTGAGCTTAAAAAAATAGACACAGTGGAGCAGGTATTGAAGATAGTATATAACTTTGCTCTTTACAAAGCGTTTCCCCATCTAAAAAATCGCAGCTATGAATGTAACCTTCATGATGATTGCATGTTATATCTCACCATATTAAGTGTGATAGCAGACTTTCAAAAGCAATCTGAAGATGATACTTGGCAAAGCAAATACCCTTTAAATTTTTTAAGCGAATCGGAAGCAAATTTACTAGATAATAAGGATGAATATGATAGGCTTATAAAAGCATATAAGGAAGATTTTATTTATGAAATTATGAAGCTAAGCATAGAAGTAGAGGGTTTTAATACACTAGATCATGTGTGTGGCGTGACACACATTGCATTAGAATTGGGTAAAGGACTAAAAGCAGCCGGACTGCCTTTGGATTTAGGAAAAGTCATGGGTGCTGCTATTGGACATGATATAGGAAAATATGGATGCACAGCAGATGAGTTTCGCAGAGTCCCTTATCTTCACTATTATTATACAGATATATGGTTTAAAAGATATGATATCAATGCCATTGGCCATATAGCGGTTAATCACTCTACATGGGATCTTGAGCTTGAGAATTTACCACTGGAATCTTTAATACTTATATATTCAGACTTTCGAGTTAAAAATATCAAGAATGAAGATGGAAGCTTCTCAATGCATATTTTTGATCTTGAAGAGTCTTTTGATGTGATACTCAATAAGCTAGACGATATGGATGACAAAAAACTTAGAAGGTATGAAAGAGTTTATTCAAAGTTAAAAGATTTTCAAAATTATGTGAATCATATAATGGAAAAGTCGAAAGATGGGTTCATGGCAAGAGAAGCTTATTTTAAGAGCTCTTCTAGGAATACTTATTCCCTACTTCAAGGAGAAGATATCATACAATGCTTCAAATTACTTGCAATTGATCACAATATCAAGATTATGAATAACTTGAAGGATGAAGCTTCTCTAAATGATATTTTGGAAACAGCAAGAAGTGAAAGATATTGGCAAAGTTTACGGGAATATCTAAATGTAATTGAGGAATATTCTACTTATTTTACGCGACGTCAAAAGTTAATCACTTTGAACTTCCTTTATGAAAGCTTGACCCATAATGAAGATGACATAAGAAGACAATGTGCGAAAATGGTAGGTTTTCTTACAGCTTATTATGATGAAGATTATAGGAAAGAGGTTCCTCAAAATGTTGTACTAGAAAAAGCAGAAAGGTCCTCTTTAGAACTTTTTGAAAACTACTTAGAAGATTTTCTATTTCCTGATCATAAAATAATTCCAATGCATAGAATTTGGATTGTTCAAAGCCTACCTGTAATGGTGGCGTCTGTGCTATCAAATTGTGCTGATATAGAATTAGCTGATTATATAAGTATAGTGATGAAATATTATAAAAGAAATGAGAAAAATGCTAAAGAAGTGGACATAAGCTTACTAGAAATGTGCAACAACATCATTAGGATTAGAAATGATGAACTTGTAATTCCTATATATGATTTTTTATGGAACATGCTTGGACGCGATGAAACAGATTTGAGAATATTGGCCCTTTCAACAATAAATACATTGTTACCTCAAAAAAAATTGCCCAATGATTTCGTAGATCATATAAAAACATGGATTTCAGAGCAGCTTGATAAAGTAAAGACTGTAGCAGAAAGATTTTTAATACTGAAGATCTCTAGATATTTATATAGTCAAAATGATGCAGAAGATATAATGGAAGAAGTTCAACATAGTTCCTCTGTTGTTTCAGATATTTTTCTAAAAAATCTGAAGACAGCCACTGAATGGATAATAAAGAGAGAGAATATTGATTTTCTTTTAGAACATGCTAACCGGAAGGTGCATAATAATAAGATTCATACCGCCATGCATTTTTGCAACTTGCTAAAGGTAAGTGAAGTCCAAAGTGTAAGGGCTAAAGCGGGAGAAGCTTTGGTTACTTTAATGAGTCAATTGACATATGATGAGCGCAACGACATAGCTATTGAACTTTTGAGATCTCTTGAGATTGAAGGTTATCAATACTCCGAAAATATATCTTTCTACCTTGGACAGATATTAATATATTTAGAACCTAAAGAGCTTGATGAATTGCTAAATGATTTAATTGGAAAGATGAAGCAAAGCAATCCAAATATAAAAACCTTATTACTGAAAACCTTAGGCGTTTTGATTGATCATTATTCAAAATACGTAACGCTGTATGGGGAAGACGAAGAGAAATATAAAAAGCGATTAAAGAAGATCCTCGGGATTATTCTTAACAGCCTTGCGGATTTTAGCGATAGAGTTGTACAAACAGCCTTTAGCGTATTAGGTAAATATATTTTTGCTTCAAAGCGTTTAAGCCTTGAAGGCATTAACTTCATTTTTACAAATATAGCTAAGAAGCTTCTCACCTTATTTGGCGAAAGAGATGCAAGTCAGCTTCACTTTTTTGCCAATGCGGCTGCCTTAAATCACGTATATCGCTTTATTTGTGATTACATTTTTTCTCAAGGAAATATCCAGCTGCCTACGCCTAAAAGAGTAGCCTTTTTTCCTGGAACCTTTGATCCGTTTTCATTGGGACATAAAGAGATTGCAAAGGCTATTCGAGATATGGGCTTTGAAGTATATCTGGCAGTTGATGAGTTCTCATGGTCAAAAAAGACTCATCCTCACCTTTTGAGAAAAAATATCATTAATATGTCGGTGGCAGATGAACTGGATATTTATCTTTATCCTGAGGTGTATCCTGTGAACTTAACGAATGAGGAAGACTTAAAAACATTGAAGTCTTATTTTCCAAAATCTGAGGTTTATATAGTTGTTGGAAGCGATGTTGTTTTAAATGCTTCTGCATATAAGATGAAAAGAAGTGAAAATTCAATTCATACATTTCCTCATATCATATTTGAAAGAAGAATACAAAATCAAACTAGCATAGAGAGCCAAACAGAACAACAGTCTTTTAAACAAATTGAAAAAGAAGTGATAAGACTTACGTTAGAACCACAATATGAAGATATAAGCTCAACTCAAATACGTGATTACGTTGATAGGAACAAAGATATTTCAAGCCTTATAGACCCTTTGGCACAGAAATATATATATGAAAACGGCTTTTATCAAAAGGAGCCTCAATATAAGTCAGTTATGGGCTCCATATCAATAGATTTTCAGTTAATAAAAGATTTTGATAAAGACATCGTAGCAGAACTTGAAAGCTTTTTTTATCGCAATGAAATCCCGTTGAATGATATAAGTCAATTATTTAACGGAGACAATGCGAGAGCCCTAGTTGTGAGAGATTTAAAGAAGGAAGGAGAAATAGCAGGATTCTCATTATTCCATAGGGTAGGCTCCATAGATTTGTTTTTGGAATTTAGAGATAGCTCTATAACTCAGTACCTCAGAGAAAAAGCAGCAGGCAGAATCATGCTGATTGACGGAATATACACATCTAAAGAATCTAATATAGAAAATATACGACAGATTATATTGACTGAAATTTTAGCCTATGGCGTTTTAAAAGATTATGGTTTTGCAGTTTTTTCTAGTAATGATGAACTTTTAGAGCTTCAAGGCTTTGAAAGAATTCCTTTTGACAAGAACGGAATACCAATATACATGGTAAATATGAATAATCCGTGCACAATGAATTTGGACATAGAAAGAACTTTGAAAGAGCCATTTCTAAGCAATGGAGAAGTTAAGCTTTGTATAGAAAGATGCAGAAGGAAAATCCAGCTGGCAATGTCTAAGCTTTACACAGGAAACTTGCTACTTTCCTTTTATAGAAATATTATGGATGAGGCGCTCATCAAAAAAATATGCAAGGAAAATGAAGTGGGGACGGTACCTCAAATGCCTAGACATCTAGGCAAAGCAATGTGTGTACCTTTTGGGGATATGTTAAATAGGCAAATCATACCTAATACTGTTACCAAGACTATGCACACAGAGAAGAGTTTCGCACCAGATATGAAAAGCTATCAAATAGGGCCTTTTCCATACTATCTTGATCTTGATATACAAGTAAGGATGATAAAGTCATTTCAGCGACCTGTAATTTTAGTTGATGATATCTTAAACAAAGGTTATAGAATTAAAGCCATTGATCCGCTACTAAAAAATGAGGATGTAAATGTGCAGAAAATAGTTGTAGGAATTATGTCTGCTAAAGGAAAAGAAATAATGGATCTGCAAAACAGGGAAGTTGATTGTGCATATTTTATCCCAAACTTAAGGCTTTGGTTCAATGAAAATCAGCTATATCCATTTGTTGGAGGAAATGCAATTTGGAGAGGGGGTAAGCCCCAAAGAAATCTTATACCTTCAGTGAATCTTATTTTACCGTATATGTCTCCTGGATACATGAGGGATGCTTCAAAAAGTGCCATATATAATTTATCTAAAGTATGTATTGAAAATGCGTTAGATTTGTTTACTACAATTGAACGTGAATATGAGAATATTTATGAGAGAAACCTAACATTGTCATCGTTAGGTCAAGTATTTATAGCACCGAGATGTCCTGAGGCTGGACATAATATGTACTATGATTTAAATATTGCTCCATCTTTTTACATTAGGAATGACTTGGAAACCTTAATAAAACTCGAACACAGTCTTAATATGTAATTGGCAGGTGAAATCAATGAAATTTTATAAGTTTGATGACTTGAATAGCTATGATGAGGAATGTATAAAGTCAGATGATGGCTTTATATATGTGTTAAATAAGATAGACAAGACAAAGGCAAGGTTTAGCTTCATGGTTACAGAACCTTCACATTTATGTTTAAAAAGTGAAGGCGTAGAATTATTGAAAAAAGATAAGGAAGATATAGATATACCAGAGTGGCTGTCACTAAAAATACAGGAAAGAAAAGTGATTTCTATAAATACAGATTATGAAGATTGGAAGACAATGCTGAGTTCTACAAAACCAGATAAATGGAGAGTGAACATAGCAGGGTTAGGAGATGTAGGGGGAATCCTGCTTTCAGGACTTCGCCTTATAGGTGGAGAGTGTATAAGCAATATTGGTATTTTTGATTTGGACATCAATAAAGTGAGAAGATGGGAATATGAAGCTGGACAGATCGTGGAAGCCTTTACAGAAAAAGCTTTTCCCCAAGTCAAAGGTGTAGGATATAATGAATTATTTGACTGTGATATATTCTTGTTTTGCATAAGTATAGGAGTACCAGGACTTACTCAAAAGGCAGTTGATGTAAGAATGGCTCAACTAGAAGGTAATGCAAAGGTTATAAAACAATATGCAAAATTAGCTGCAGATGTTGGGTTCAAAGGAATATTCGCAGTGGTCTCTGATCCCGTGGACCCTCTTTGCAAGGCTGCATTAGAAGGGGGTCAAGGAAGGCTGCTGCCTGAACAAATCAGAGGTTATGGCCTTGGTGTTATGAATGCAAGAGCTATATACTTTTCAAGTCAAGATGACAGAACAAAGCATTATATAAGTGAAGGAAGAGCTTTTGGACCCCATGGAGAAGGACTGATCATAGCAGATAGTATAGAAAATTATAATCAAGAGTTATCAGATTATTTGACTGATAAAACAAAAAGAGCAAACCTTGAAATACGATCCCTAGGCTATAAACCATATATTGCACCAGCCTTTTCTTCAGGGGTTCTTTCCATAATCGCCACATTAAAGGGGACATGGCATTATAGCTCTACCTTTATGGGAGGTGTTTATATGGGTAGCAAAAACAGGTTAAATGGAATTATCACTGAACTTGAAACCCTAGATATTAAACCGGAGCTTTTTTTAAAGTTAAAATCTACTTATGAAAGTCTGGCGAATATAAATGAATGAAATTTATTTAATAAAGCCTGATAATACTTCTTCCCCTTTGAATGATATGATAAAAGCATTTAATGAAGTGGCAAATTTGAATCCATTGAGTTTAAGTGAAGAGTTTGATCTAAGAAATAAAAAACTTGTTTTAGCTGTGGAGTTAGACCAAATGGGCTACTGCAAGGAGATTTATGAGTTTATTTCTAAATTATACAGAAGCGAAAAAGGCTGTATGAAAGGGTCCAGTGCGGTACTTCTTATATATAGTCAAAGTGACTTGTTTACAAAAAAAGCATCACAGGACATCCTATTTCTTTTAAATAGACTAGGCTGTGAATTCATGGGACACCCTGTGGTAGAGGCTACTCTGGGATTAAACAATTTACAGACATGGCAAAAGACTACGGATGCTTCACTTGAAGAAATATCCAGAGATTTATGCAAACGCCTCGCCGTGCGCTTTTTAAAGGATACAAAGGAAAAAGGGACAAAGCCTCAGCTTGCAGTACTCCATGCCAGCTCAAATAAAACTTCAAACACCCTAGCGCTTTGGGATATGATATATGAGAAATTGCCCAATTGGTCGCTAAAAGAACTTCATGTGGAAAATGGTACGGTAAAGGATTGTAGGGGCTGCTCTTTCAAGCAATGTGCCCATTACAGCAGTCAGCAAGGCTGTTTTTATGGGGGAATGATGATTGAGGAAATATACCCTGCCATAGAAGATTCAGAGGTGTTAATATGGCTTGCACCTAATTATAATGATGCATTATCTGCTAACTTGACTGCGGTTATAAATAGAATTACAGCCCTTTATAGGAAAATGAGTTTTTATGATAAAAGTATATATGCCATCATCGTATCAGGAAGTTCTGGTAGTGATTCCCTAGCAAGGCAGCTTATTGGAGCACTATGCATCAATAAAGGCTTTCGACTGCCTCCGTTCTTTTGCATGATGGAAACTGCAAATGACCCAGGTGCAATAAGAAAAGTAAAACAAATTGACCAAAAGGTAGAAGCATTTGCTAAGACTATGAGAGCGTATTTAGAATAAAGTGCTTTATTCTAAAGCTGCTTTTTTCCTAATATATATAAAATAATATATATATAGGGAGAAGAGAAAATGAAAAATAAAGGACTTTCATGGCAAATTGGGGCAGCCTATATTGGTACAGTTATAGGTGCAGGCTTTGCAACGGGACAGGAAATATTACAGTTTTTTTCTGCATACGGAAGTATAGGAATCATAACACTTTTCCTATCAGGATTTGCATTCTCAATACTTGGGTATGGAATATTTTATATATCTTTGCATCAGGAGACATACGATTATAAGGACTTTGTTTGTAAGCTTTGTGGTAGAAGGCTTGGAATGTTTTATGATGGTTTTATAACGACTTTTCTTTTTCTAGGGGCAGGTATTATGTTTTCTGGAAGTGGAGCGATCTTTAAAGAAAACCTGCATATGGACCCAATAATAGGTATAGTTGTAATTGGCGTGGTTACACTACTGGTTGTGTTAAAATCATTGGATGGGATATTGAAGGCTAATTCTTTGATTGTTCCAACCCTTACCACCGTTATAATACTAGTGCTTGTTAAGACGTTGATGACAGGTACAGCGGAGGACTTTATAAATAATGCAAATACTGTGTACACTGGTGGAGTCATGAAGCCCATATTTTATTTTCTTTTTTACTGCTCCTACAACACAGTGCTTTCTTTAGGGGTATTAAGTGCATTTGCTGAAACCATAAAAGATATGAAGGTGCTGAAAAGAGGCGCAATTATCGGGGGAATAGGGCTTATGTTTCTATCTATGTTTTTAAACATTTGTCTTTTGTTAAATATGCCAGAAGTATTTAATTATTCAGTTCCTATGCTGATCATATCAAAAAACATGGGAAATTTAGCCCTAAAGGCTGTAACAATATGTGTATGGTTTGAAATACTTTCAACTGCAATAGCAAACGTGTTCAGCCTGTCAATGAGATTAAGTAAAAAAGCAGGTACGAGCTATAAGCTAATTTGCATTATAGTGACTTTAGCCGCAATGCCTTTAGCTTTAATAGACTTTAAAAAGCTTGTTGCCTTCTTCTACCCACTTTTTGGCGCATTATCAATTATACTGATAGTTTACATACTCATTTATTTTATATATTTAAAAGGAAAACATACAGTGACAAAGCGTAATATATACGAGGGGGTACATTATGAAAAAAATAGGAATACTAACCGGTGGGGGAGACTGCCCAGGTCTTAATGCAGTTATACGAGCAGTCACAAGAACAGCAATATTAAAGTACGGCTATGAAGTTATTGGGTATAAATATGGGTATAAAGGAATTTATGAAAATGACTATATAAAACTAAATTTAGAGGCTGTGTCAGGTATATTACACAAAGGCGGAACAATTTTGTATACGTCTAATAAGCATAATATATTTGCATTGCCTGTTATAGAAAATGGCTTGGAGATAAAAAAAGATGTTTCAGATATTGCGGTTGAAAATATGAGGAGAATGGAACTTGACGCTTTAATAGTGATCGGCGGAGACGGTACTTTAACAACTGCCTATGATTTTTCAAAGAAAGGTGTAAATGTCATAGGGATTCCTAAAACAATTGACAATGATCTAATATCAACAGATTATACATTCGGTTTTCATACTGCAGTAGAATCTGCAACAGATGCACTGGATCGGCTTCATACCACTGCGGAGGCACATAGCCGGGTAATGATATTAGAGGTTATGGGAAGAACCGCTGGTTGGATAGCATTGGAGTCAGGCATCGCAGGTTCTGCAGATGTAATACTTGTTCCTGAAATTCCTTATAGCTTGGAATATATTATTGAAAAGATAAAAAAAAGAGAAGCAGAGGGTAAAAGTTTTACAATGATTGTTGTAGCGGAAGGTGCAAAACAGTTTGGCGGAGATGCTGTAGTACAAAAAATCGTGAAAGATAGCCCCGATCCAGTTAGGTTAGGAGGTATAGGAAATAAGCTGGCCTACGACTTAGAAAAGCTATTGCCTACTCACGAGATAAGATTTAATGTTCTTGGTCATCTGCAACGAGGCGGTATTACAAATGCATATGATCGAATACTATCAACGCGTTTTGGGGTAGCGGCAGTAGATTTAATTTCAAATAATGATTATAATAAGGTTGTTGTATTTAAGGACAATATAATATCGTCTGTTAACATAAAAGAGGTTGCAGGCAAGGTAAAATTAGTTCCTGAAGGCCATCAACTTATCACTACAGCAAGAAGTATAGGGATTAGTTTTGGTGATAGGTAGAAAAATTTTGGGTATAATAGTACTAGAATTAGCCTAAAGGAGGTAAATAAATGAAGAAGCTTCTGGTTATTGCAATCTTGATTTTTTCAATTGTGCTTCTAAGCAGTTGTGCAAATAATAAAGTTGATGAGCCTGGTAAACCGAATACAGTTCCACCAGAAACTAAGGTGCCACTTACTATTAAGGACTATTTTGCCTTTAAGGAAAACACAAAATACGTGTATGAGGGTAGCGGGAATGAATATGCCTCTTATAACGTTTTAGTAGATTATTTAACCGAAAACCTTGTCCAAATAAGATCTGATAACGGCGGCACAGAAATGGTGAAGGTGCTGGAAAACAAAGATGGCATGCTGGCTATGCTGCTCTCTAGAGGAGAGAGTTATTATAGAGAGAATTTAACCCAGAATCCTAGTAGTAATCCAGAAATTTTGTTAAAAGAACCACTCGTAAAAGGAACCACTTGGACACTTGCGGACAATAGAAAACGATCTATCTCAAATGTGGATGTTGAAGTAACTACACCTTCAGGCAGCTATAAAACACTTGAGGTTACTACAGAGGGTAAACAAGATAAAATCATAGACTATTATGCGCCAAATGTTGGCTTAGTCAAATCGGTATTCAGTTCAAATGAACTTCCCGCAGGAAATGAAGTTACCTCTACTTTAAGTAAGATAGAGGAAAACGTTCCATTGACTCAAACAGTAGAATTTTATTATCCAAATGTAAATGAAGATAAGCTATATTTTGTAAACAAGCAGCTTTCCTTTAATACCAACGATATAACAAAGGTTATTTTTGAAAAAACTTTCAAAGAGTCACCCAAGGAAGGTTTAGGAGAGGTGCTGAGCCCTAATGTTAAAATAAAAAGTCTTTATTTAAATAAGGATAATATCATTTATGTAGATTTTACAAAAGAATTGGTTAGCGAAATGAATGCAGGCTCGGGCTACGAAGGTATGCTTCTACAAAGTATTACAAACACATTTGGGAAATATTACGGTGTGGATAAAGTTTATATAACCGTAGAAGGTAATCCTTACTCTTCGGGACATATTATGATGAAAAAAGGGGAATTTTTTACAGTGAACTTCAAAAACAGTATTGAACTAAAATAAATCAAGTTTTTCTTAGTAGCCAGTTTATAGGTTTTTATATAAATTGGCTACTAACCTTTGCTTTTTTTACATTGTTAAAGCAGTAGAAATTATTGAAATATGGTCTTATAAATGCTATATTCATGTAGGATAGGAAAAGACACCATGGGTGAAGCTCCTCTAAATCTCGCATCGGGTGGCTGACCTAGAAAGGATCCCCTTTAGAAAAAAAGGATGGTGAATCAAATGAATAACAAAAATAATATTACTACGATTATTCTTGCTGCTGGTGAAGGAAAGAGAATGTATTCTAAAACACCAAAGGTACTTCATGAAGTTTGTGGTAAAAGCATGGTAAATCATGTCATCCAGTGTGCAGAAATAGCAAATGTAAATGAAATTATACTGGTGTTAGGTCATGGAGTAGAAATGGTTTCTAAGCATATAGGGGAATACAAATATGTGTTACAAGAAAACCAGCTAGGTACTGGACATGCAGTAATGCAGGCTGATGAATATATAAAAGATGGTGACATTTTGGTGCTTTGTGGGGATACCCCACTGCTTCGAAGTGAAACAATTAAAGATTTGTATCATATTCATAAAAAAGGCCGCTATTCTGCTACTATACTTACCGCAGGATTTGACAATCCATACAGTTACGGTAGAATAGTAAGAGATGAGAATTGTGAAGTTAGTGCCATAGTTGAGGAAAAGGATGCATCAGATGAGCAAAAGTTAATAAAAGAAGTCAACTCTGGTATATATTTTTTTAATGCGCCAGAATTAAAGGCAGCATTGAAACAATTGAATAATGACAATGCACAAGGAGAATATTACTTAACTGATGTGATAGCAATATTAAAAGAAAGCGGACAGCGCATAGGAGCTTATATGATTGAAGACGCTCATGAGATTATGGGTGTAAATAACAGGTTACAGCTTTCCAAAGCAAGTGAAATAATGAGAGCAAGAATAATTGAAAATATTATGCTTTCAGGTGTGACAATCATTGACCCAAAATCAACCTATATTGATAGCTCGGTAACAATTGGTCAAGACGTTGTAATATATCCTAATTGCATAATAGAAGGTAATACTATAATAGAAGAAGATTGTATGATAGGACCAAATACAAAAATAAAGGATTGCAAGCTTGGCAAAGGCGTAAAGGCAGATAACTCTGTGCTGAATGAAAGCACAATAGGAGAACAAACTAAAATAGGTCCTTTCGCATTTGTAAGACCTGGCAATAATATAGGGAAGTTTGCTAAAATCGGAGACTTTGTAGAAATTAAAAATTCTAATTTTGGTGACCATTCAAAGGCCTCACATTTAACATACATAGGTGACGGTGATGTTGGAAACAATGTAAACCTTGGCTGCGGAGTGGTTTTTGTAAATTATAACGGTAAAGAAAAAAATAGGACTTGTGTTGGAGACAACAGCTTTGTTGGATGCAATGTAAATCTTGTAGCGCCAGTCAAAGTTGGAAACAATGTATATGTAGCAGCTGGAACCACTGTAACAAAAGATGTTCCTGAGGGAAGTCTGGCTGTTGGCAGAGCAAAGCAGGAAAATAGGCTTGGATGGGTTAGCAAAAGAGGATTAATTAAAACAGAAGATTAAATTTTGGGAGGTACAAAGAATGATCGCACATGGCGACAGCATAAAGATTTTTCATTGTAATGCAAACAAGGACTTGACAGCAAACATAGCTTATCAAGTTGGTGTACAAGTAGGAGATGCCCAAGTAGGAAGATTTAGCAATGGAGAGATATCTGTAAACATTAATGAGTCTGTTAGGGGTGCCGATGTATACGTAGTCCAATCATCCTGCTTTCCTGCAAATGACAACTTAATGGAACTTTTAATCATGATTGATGCACTAAAAAGAGCTTCAGCAGGAAGAATAACTGCCGTAATACCCTATTATGGATATGCTCGACAAGATAGAAAATCAAGATCAAGAGAACCAATCACAGCAAAGTTAGTTGCAAATCTTATAACATCTGCAGGAGCTGACAGAGTTCTTACTATGGATTTACATGCACCTCAGATAGCAGGATTTTTCGATATACCTGTGGATCATTTATTTGCAGTGCCACTATTAACAAAATACTTTAAGGAAAAATGCCTTAAAGACATAGTTGTCGTATCACCTGATGTTGGGGGAGTAACAAGAGCAAGAGGCCTTGCTGCTAGACTTGACGCCCCTCTTGCAATTGTTGATAAAAGAAGACCAAAACCAAATGTTTCTGAAGTAATGAATATCATTGGAGATATAGAAGGTAGAAATTGCATAATAGTAGACGATATGATAGATACTGCAGGCTCAGTGGCTCATGCTGCCAAAGCCCTTATGGATATGGGCGCGCAGGATATATACGTATCTTGCACACATCCTGTTTTGTCTGGTCCTGCTTTTGAAAGGATAAGGGATTCTGTTATTAAAGAAGTTATTATAACAGATACGATTCCGCTACCTGAAGATATGAAAGATTTTACTGATAAAATAAAAGTTCTTTCTGTAGCACCTATATTTGCATCTGCCATCAATAGAATTTATCAAGGTTTATCTGTAAGCAAATTGTTTGATTAAAAATCAGTTTTTGTTTATTTTTTACAAAGGGATTGTACAGCATGAAATTACTATACAATCCCTTTGTTATATAAAAATTCAATACTAAGACATCTAAAAGAACTGTCGGAGGAGTCATATGTTCATAATAGTTGGTCTGGGAAATCCAGGAGATAAGTATAGCACTACAAAGCATAATATTGGATTTATCACGGCAGAATACTTAGCCAAGCAGAATGATATCATGATAAATAAGAAAAAATGCAAGGCGCTTTATGGGGAAGGAACCATAGCAGGAGAAAAGGTTGTGATAGCTAAACCACAAACCTATATGAATCTTAGTGGTGAAAGCGTCATCGAATTGCTTAATTGGTATAAAGCACCTATTTCGAATTTGATTGTTATTTATGATGATATAGACATTGATGTGGGTAAAATCAGAATAAGGCCTAAAGGAAGCTCCGGAACGCATAATGGAATGAAATCCATCATATATCTTTCTAAGTCTGATGACTTCCCACGGGTTAGGGTGGGGATAGGCAAGCCTCCTGAGAAAATGGATCTTGCAAATTATGTGCTGAGTAAATTTAGCGAGCAGGAGAAGCCCCTAACTAGAGAATCTATAGAAAAAGCATCAATGGCCATTGAAGAAATCATAAGAAATGGAATTAATGCTTCAATGAATAAATATAATGGGTAAGCGTTGGCAAGAATATAATGTGATTAATAGGTCCGTCGAAAAACGGGCTTTGTTTGCTTTGAAAAGGATGTGAGACAATGAGTTTTGAAAACATCATAAGGCCTTTAGAAGAACTTGAGGAATACCGAAGACTTATTCATGATGTAGAAAAGGGTACAAAGGTAGTAGAAATCCATGGAATATCTGATACTGAAAAAGCGCTAATAGCTACTGCTGTATGCAAGAAAATGAAAAAATCCTGTGTTATAGTAACGCATAACGACATACTAGCTAGAAAAGTTTATGAAGATATAACTTTTTTTGATGAAGAAATGGCTGAACTTTTGGAGTCGGGAGATATGGTTTTTCATAGAATAGATGCTAGAAGCAATGAACTAAGACAAAAAAGACTTGGTGTTATTGCCAATGTATTAAATCAGAGACCAACTATTGTATGTGCATCTATAGAAGCATTATTGCCAAAGCTTATTAACCCTGCAATTTTCAAAAAAGCAATACGAGGACTAAAAGTCGGAGAAACAATAGATATATTAGAGCTTTTAAAACATTTTATATATATTGGCTATGAAAGAGTTGATATGGTAGAGGGTAGGGGGCAGTTTTCCATAAGAGGTGGAATCATTGACTTTTATTCGCCAACTTCTGAAAATGCCGTTAGAATAGAACTTTTTGATGATGAAATAGACTCTATAAGATACTTTGATATAATAACCCAAAGGTCAATGCTAAAGTCAAATGAGGTTTTTATTACACCCGCCCGTGAGGTAATTTATGAAGTGGCAGATTTTAATAGAGCTGCAACAAAAATAAGACTAGAGCTAGACAAGAAATCCAAGAAAACAGAAAGAGAGAAGGTTAGAGAAAATATCAGTGAAGACCTTCAAAAAATAGATGAGAAGGTTTACTTTGAAGGAATTGATAAATACCTGAGTTTTTTCTCTGATGAGTATTATACATTTTTTGATTACATGAGAGATTGCATCATTATAGTGGATGAACCTAATCGAGTCAGACAAAGATATGATAATGTAGCACTTGAATATACTGAACAGTTCAAGACTTTGCTTGATTCAAACAAGCTATTGCCGGAGCAATTTGATGCACAGTATACTTATGATGAGCTTTTGTCTAAAATCCATAATTTTAATATTATTAGCTTGAACGCTTTGTTAAAAAGCAATGCTGATTTTAAACCTAATTCTATTGTTAGCTTTGTATCTAGAGCCATGCATCCTTTTCACGGCAAAGTAAATCTTTTAATAGATGAAGTGGAAGCCTGGAAGAAAAAAAGATACAGACTGCTCATATTATCAGGGACGGTGGACAGAGGAAAAAGACTTGCTAATGCACTTAGAGACAAGAATATAGATGCAGTTTATAAAGACAGATTAGATTTTGAACTAAAAGAAGGTCATATTGTAATTATTCCAGGTACCGTAAATGGAGGTTTTGAGTTCCCTGGGATAAAGTATGCTGTAGTTAGCGATAGAGAAGTATTCGGCTCTATTCAAAAGCGAGTGGAAAAGAAGAAAAGTAAAGGGCTTAAAGTTTTTACTGACCTAAAGCTGGGTGATTTTGTAGTTCATGAAAATCATGGCTTAGGCCAATACATAGGTATAGAAAAGTTAAAGGTTGATGGGATAAGCAGAGATTATCTGAATATTAAGTATCAAGGAAATGATAAACTATTTATTCCCACAGATCAGCTAGACTTAATACAAAAATATATAGGGAATGAGGAAAAGCATCCAAAGTTAAATAAGTTAGGTGGCGCAGAATGGAATAAAGTTAAGCAGCGAGCTAGAATGTCCATTGAAGACATTGCAGAAGATCTTATAAAGCTTTATGCGGAGAGAGAGCAGATAAAAGGTTTCTCATTTGCGAAGGATACCAAATGGCAAAAGGAATTTGAAGATTTGTTCCCATATGAAGAAACGCCAGACCAGCTTAGATGTATAGAAGAAATCAAAGTAAATATGGAAAGTGAAAGAGTAATGGACAGACTTCTGTGCGGTGATGTTGGTTATGGAAAAACAGAGGTAGCATTAAGGGCCGCTTTTAAAGCAGTTATGGATGGGAAACAGGTAGCCATATTAGTGCCAACAACCATTTTGGCACAGCAACATTATAATACCTGTACACAGAGATTTTCAAACTTTCCTGTACAAATTGACGTGCTCTCAAGGTTTAGGACTAAGCTAGAGCAGAAGAAAACCCTTGAAGGCGTGAAGAATGGTAATGTTGATATCATAATCGGTACCCATAGATTGCTTCAAAAGGATTTAGTTTTTAAAGATTTAGGTTTATTGATAATAGATGAAGAACAAAGATTTGGGGTGTCTCATAAAGAGAAAATTAAACAATTAAGAAGCAATGTAGATGTATTGACGCTTACCGCTACGCCTATACCTAGGACTCTTCACATGTCTATGATAGGCGTAAGAGATATAAGCGTAATAGAGGAGCCTCCAGAAGAAAGATATCCTGTACAAACATATGTTATGGAATTTAATGAAGATGTTATAAGAGATGCAATAACAAAAGAAATAGCCAGAGGCGGGCAAGTTTATTTCTTGTACAATAAAGTAAAAACCATAAGCAAGATGGCAGCTAGATTAAAAGAACTAGTGCCAGAGGCCAAAGTTGCAATAGGACATGGACAAATGGCGGAGAATGCTTTGGAGGATACCATGCTTGACTTTTATAATGGAGAATTCGATGTGTTGGTATGCACTACTATTATTGAAACAGGGCTAGATATACCAAATGTAAATACAATTATAATTCATGATTCAGATAAAATGGGACTTTCTCAGCTCTATCAGTTGAGAGGTCGAGTAGGGAGATCTAATAGGCTTGCATATGCCTATCTTACCTATCAGAGAGATAAAGTACTCACTGAGGACTCGGAAAAGAGACTTCGTGCAATAAAAGAATTTACAGAGTTTGGCTCAGGTTTCAAAATAGCTATGAGAGATTTGGAGATTAGAGGGGCAGGCAATTTACTTGGGTCAGCCCAAAGCGGTCATATGGAGGCTATAGGGTATGACCTTTATGTTAAGATGCTTGAAGAAAGAATGAGAGAGTTAAAAGGTCAGCCGGCCATGGACACCATAGATACCTCAATAGAAATACAAATAAGTGCTTTTATCCCAGAAAACTATATTGGTGATGTGGGGCAAAAAATAGAGATATATAAAAAGATTGCTTCTATTGAAAAGCAAGAAGATATTTATGATATTGAGGATGAATTGGTTGATAGATTCGGAGATGTACCTATTACTGTAAAGAATCTTATAGATATATCTTATATAAAAGCTAGAGCGAAAAAATGCGGCATAGTCAATATAAACCAAGGAGTTAATACAATAAAAGTAAAATATAAGTCAGACAAGTATATTAAGCCGGAAGCAGCTATGGCTTTAGCAGGAGAATACAAAAACAGAATACTTTTTAATGCAAGTGAACAGCCATACTTTACGCTGAAAGCATCCATACAGGATGGGGAAGGATATCTTGAGCTAGCTAAAGAGGTGATTGAAAAAATTAGCGGTTTTAATAATTTCTAATATGAGGTATAATGTACAGAGAAAAAGCCTGGAACTAGAATAATTGTGGGGGAGAGATGAATAATTGTTGAAAAGAAAAATAATGGCACCACTGCTTGTTGTAGGAGCATTGCTGATTGCTACTTCTCTTTCGGGATGTAGCTTAGTGCAAAAGACCCCTTCCAATGATACAAATGCAGTTGTTGCTAAAGTAGGTACGCAAGAAATAAAAAAGTCTGATTTTGATAAAGTTTTTGGTCCTGTTAAAGCAGGATATGAGCAAAAATATGGTATTGAAATCTGGGAAACTGTGCAGGATGGCAAAAAGCTTATAGAATTGGTAAAAGAGAAAACACTTGATACCATGATAGATGATATGCTTCAACTTAAAAAGGCTGGAGATATGGGCATGGTGGTAACCGAGGATGAAGTTGGTGCAGAAATAGAGAAATTCGAGAAATACTTTGACACCAAAGAGAAGTTTCAAGAGTTTTTAACTACTCAAAAGATGGATTTAGAATATTTTAAAAACCAAATAAAGATAGAAATGATAAAAGGAAAGCTTAGAGAGAAGCTAACTGAAGGTGTTTCAGTTACGGATACTGAGCTGGCAGAGTATTATATGAATCATCAAGGTGAATTTTTTAGTGTTAAAGCAAGTCATATACTGCTAACCACAGAAGATGAAGCAAAAAAAGTCTTAGAACGAATAAAAGCGGAAGAAGACTTTGGCAAACTGGCAAAGGAACTATCAATAGATCCAAGCGCAAAGACCAACAGTGGAGATCTTGGCTATTTTAAACAAGGTGACATGGTACCAGAATTTGAGCAGGCAGCATTCGCTCTTAAACCAGGACAAATAAGCGATATCGTTAAAACAAGTTTTGGTTTTCACATAATAAAAGTAGAAGATAGAAAAACAGATAAATTAGAAGATGTAGCTGAAGAACTACAAATTAAGCTTATAAATGATAAAAAGGATAGTGAATATTTAAAAGTTATTGAAGAAATTAAAAAGAACACGGAAATAAAAAAAGAGATAAAAAATCTTTAAAGAAAAGGTAGTGCTAAGCACTACCTTTTCTCATATTTTTTCAATATTCCTAATAAGTTGCAAATATAAAGGAAATTTAACAAAAATGTGCATAAAACAACTATGTTGGTAAAATAATAAACTTACAATAAAGAAATTATGTTAATTACATTAAGGAGGGTTACAAGTGAAAGCAACAGGAATAGTTAGAAGAATAGATGATCTTGGAAGAGTTGTAATACCAAAAGAAATAAGGAGAACACTGCGTATCAGAGAAGGAGACCCCCTTGAAATTTTTACTGACAGAGAAGGAGAGGTAATACTAAAAAAATATTCTCCAATCGGTGAGTTAGGCGATTTCGCCAAAGAGTACGCGGAATCATTACATAGTTCTATGGATCATATTATTTGTATCACAGATAGAGATACAATCATTGCTGTATCGGGAGCGCCAAAGAAAGAGTTCTTGGATAAGAGAGTGAATGCATCCCTTGAAAAAATGATGGAAGACAAAATGCCAGTTTTGACAGGTCTTACAGGGGATGTGAAAGTGATAAATGTCACAGCTGACGAAGAAGGCACGCCAAAGTACACTGGGCAGGTGATTGCTCCTATCGTAACAGAAGGAGATTGCATCGGTACCGTAATAATACTGAGTAAAGAAGCAACAAATCAAATGGGAGAGCTAGAAGTGAAGTTGGCCGAAACAGCTGCAAGCTTCTTAGGAAAGCAAATGGAACAATAAAAAATAATAAAGCAGTAGCAGGAAAATTCTCCTGCTACTGTTTTATTATTCTATGACTTTCACTTTTCTGTTCTAACCTATCTTATTCCTGTATAATTTAGAATAAAGATGTGATAGAATAGGTATGTTCTAGCAACATATTAGGAGGTTCAAGATGAGCAGTAGCAAACAATCCTTTATAAAGGGTGCAGTTATATTAGCAGCAGCAGGTGTCATTTCAAAAATATTGGGCGCAATATATAGAATACCACTCGGTCAGTTGATTAAATCAGAAGGAATGGGATATTATCAGACAGCGTATCTGATTTACATACTACTTTTGAACTTTTCTTCTAGTGTTATACCTGTAGCCATATCAAAATTGGTATCAGAAAAAATTGGAATAGGCAGAAGAGATGAGGCTCATAGAATATTTAAAGTTTCTTTGGTAATGCTTACTTGTGTTGGACTTGTACTTTCAGGAATCTTATTTTTATTTGCAGGTAAATTAGTGCATTTGCTAAAAAACCCTGGTGCCTATCTATCCGTACTTGCAGTAGCGCCAGCTTTGTTTACTGTATCCCTCAGCGGTGCCTTTAGAGGATATTTTCAAGGCATGCAAAATATGACTCCAAGTGCAGTTTCACAGGTAACTGAGCAAATTGCCAGAGTAGGCATAGGCTTTATACTAGTATTTATATTTTTACCTTTAGGAAATACTCAGGCCGCGGCAGGAGCCATATTTGGAACAACTGTGGGAGGACTTATTAGCTTTTTAACACTTCTACTTCTTTATAAAAAAAGAAGACCTGAAATATTAAGTGGTATTAGAGACTGCAAAGGATTGTCCTCAGAGTCTACAGCAAGTATAATAAGCAAAATTGTTAAGTTTTCAATACCTATTACCATTGGTGGAAGTATAATGCCTATAATGGGGCTAGTAGATGTTTTCATAGTAATGGATAGACTTCAAGCAGCAGGCTTTTCTCAAATCATGTCAAATAGTTTGTATGGGCAACTCACAGGCATGGCTACCTCTTTTATAAATTTGCCTCAGGTATTTACAATTGCTTTGGCTGCTAGCCTTGTTCCTACTATATCAGAATCAATAGCAAAAAATGATCATGAAGCTGTTAGTAAAAAATCAGAGCTAGGTATAAGAATAAGTCTCCTCATTGGATTGCCAGCCGCCATGGGACTTTTTATACTGGCAGATCCTATTATGACAATGATTTATCCAAATGAAACAAATACATTGGGTATGGCTCTTAAATATTTAGCACCTTCAGTTATATTTCTAACACTGGTTCAGACTTTGACCGGGATACTTCAAGGTATGGGAAAACAAAATGTACCAGTAGTAAATATGATAATTGGTGCCGGTGTAAAGCTGGTTATAAGCTATACCTTGACTTCGATACCTTCTTTAAATATTAGAGGTGCAGCTATAGGCACTGTTGTTGGTTATGCAGTTTCAACTGTTTTAAATTTAAGATCCTTGATGAAATATCAAAGCTACGGTATGAACTTCTTTAAGATAACGTTAAAGCCACTTACAGCCACTGCAGCTATGGCAGCTGCAGCATATTTTAGCTATAGATTCATATTTATTTACACTATGAAAAATTCTTTGGCTACTTTAATTAGCATGATTTTAGCTGCATTAGTATATGCCATTGTGTTAATACTGATAAAAGGTGTTACTGAAGAAGAATTAGCTTTGGCACCTGGAGGCAAGAGGCTTTCAAGTACATTGAAGAAAAGAGGTCTAATAAAGTAAGTATGAAAAAGCAGTCGATGAAAAAAGGTATTTTCATAATGACTTTAACCAATTTTATTAATAAATTCATAGGGGGAATATATAATATTGTCCTTGTATATCTCCTCACCACCAAAGGCGTAGGCTTATTAAACAATGCTCTTAATATATATACCACCCTGGTAGTAGGATTTACTACCGGCTTTTCAGCAGCTCTTGCAAAGATTATTTCTGAAAATATGTCACTTGGAAGATACAAATATGCCCACAGAGTTTTTAAGATATCTTTTTACATATTTGTTGCAGTTGGAATACTTTCTGGAATTTTGATGTATTCAATATCAATGTATATGGTTGTGGATTCAGATGTACATTATAGTATATATATTTTAATACCAGCACTGTTCTTTGTAGCAATATCAACCATATTCCGTGGATATTTTCAAGGCATGAGATATATGACACCAATAGCAGTGGCACAACTTGGAGATCAGCTGACAAAGATCATTATAGGAACAGCACTTGTAATGAAGTTTATGCCAGATTTAAAGCTTGCTACCTTTGGTGCAGCTGCTGGTTTTACATGTGGCACTTTCGTTTCTCTTTGTATAATGGTTTTCATGTATGTTAATATTAGAAAAAACATTCATTTAAATATGGAATTCCAAAGCACAACTGATTCTTCAAGTGAGCTGGTTAAAACAATTGTAAAGCAAACCTTAATGTATGCAATACCTATTTCATTAGGAGGTACAATCATACAGACCATAGGGTTAGTGGATCAATTTATAATAAACAAGCTTTTGCCTACCATAGGCTATAATTTAGAACAAGCAAAGATGTTTTATGGTATATATACAGGTCAAGCCAGCAAGTTCATTGATATTCCATCTATACTGACTGTTGCTGTTGCAGTGAACATGCTTCCTGCTATTTCTTCTGCATATGCAAGCAAAAACTTTAGAGAAATAAAAGCAAAAACTTTAAATGCCTATAGACTTGTTTCGTTAATAGCAATACCAGCTGCTTTCGGTATGTCAATTCTTGCAAAGCCTATAATAAGGTTTGTTTTCAGAAATGAAGGAAATGATAGTGGTGGATTGATACTTCAAATACTAGCTTTGGCAGTAATTTTTATTTCGTTTATTCAAGTATCAGCGTCAGTACTACAAGGCTTAAACAAAATATATTCTCCAATTAAAAATATTGCAGTAGGCTTGTTTCTAAAGATTGCTATCAGTTTGCTTATATTTAAGTATCCAGAGCATCTAATACCTATCATTGCTGGAGGTACAGTTGTATGCTATATGATTGCATCGATTTTAAATGTAAATGAGATAAAAAAGCTTACTGGGATAAAAGTTGGTGAGTTTAAATTTATTTATATTACTATAATTAACTCTCTAATTATGGCCACTTCTGTGGGGTTGTTTTATAATTATATGATAAAAATTATAATCAGCAACTCAATAGTGCTAATACTGAGCATGATACTTGGAATAACTTTATATTTTGCATTGTCAGTTGCTTTTAAAGTCATAAGGCCAGAGGATATAAATTTACTAAAAGTAAAAAACATAAGATAAGGCATATGATGTAAGATGGCCTAGCCTACTGACTAGTCATTTTCTTCAATATGCCTAAAGAAAGGAGTTATAAATGAGCAAAATCATTGTTATTGGACTTGGGCCAGGAGATCCAGGGCAGCTAATGATTAATGCATTAGAATTAATGAAAAATGCTTCTAAATTAATCTTAAGAACATCCATACATCCAACGGTGGATTATATAGACAAACAGGAAATCAAATACACAACTTGTGATGATTTATATAATATCGAGGAATCCTTTGATATATTGTACAATAAGATCAGTGATAGGATAATTGAAGAAGCAAAGAAGTTTGGGGAAGTTGTATACGCAGTTCCTGGGCATCCCCTTGTTGCAGAAAAAAGTGTGCAATTAATCTTGCAAAAAGCTGCTGATGTGGTAGAAGTAGAAATATTACCTGCAATGAGCTTCATAGACGCAATATTGGCTTCCCTCGCCATAGACCCAGTAAATGGGCTGAAAATTCTTGATGGGTTGAGTTTGGATACGCAGAAAGTGGATACAAGATGTGGCAATATCATTACACAAGTATATGATAGGTATGTAGCCTCAGAAGTAAAATTGAAACTTATGGACTATTATACAGATGACTATAAGATATGTATAATAAAAGCAGCAGGTGTGAAGGGTATCGAAAGAATAGAACAAATAAGCCTCCATGAACTTGATCGGATAGAGTGGGTTGATTATCTGACAAGCCTTTATATACCGCCAGCAAATGAAGCTGCAAGATTTAAAGACTTTGATGACTTATTAGCCATAATGGAAAGACTTAGGTCAGAAGATGGCTGCCCATGGGACAAGGAGCAAACACATGAAACATTAAAACAGTATCTTTTGGAAGAGAGTTATGAAGTTTTAGATGCCATAGAAAAAGGAGATATCGACCTACTGGTAGAAGAGCTTGGAGACTTATTGCTTCAAGTAGTATTTCATGCACAGATTGGCAAGGATGAGGGGAATTTTGATATAAGAGATGTTTCCAATAGTATCGTTGAAAAGCTTACAGTAAGGCATCCTCATGTGTTTGGAGATGTAGTTGTTTCTACTGAAAGTGGTGCGTTAAGTAGCTGGGAAGCTGAAAAGAGAAGGGTTAAAGGAATTGATAACTATACACAGACATTAGAGGATATACCCAAAAATATGTCTGCTTTGATGAGAAGCTATAAGGTTGGTCAAAAGGCAGCCTTGTCCGGTTTTGATTGGGATATTGTAGACGACGCATTTGCAAAGGTCGAAGAGGAAATTATTGAATTAAAAGAGGTATATAAAACAGAGAATAAAGACAAAATAGAAGAAGAAATTGGTGATTTGATTTTTTCAGTAGTTAATGTGGCTAGGTTTTTGAAAATACAGCCTGAACTTGCACTTAAATACACTACGGAAAAGTTTATAAGGAGGTTTAGATATATAGAGGAAACCGCAGCACAAAAATATAGAAAAATGGATGAAATGACGCTAAAAGAGATGGATGAGCTATGGGAAGAAGCAAAAAACAAATAAATTATCAAAAAACAATAAAAATTATCATAAAAAAGAAGGATTCTCGGTAATTGTAGAGAATAAGCTAATAGTATTTATTGTATGAGTAAACAATATTAGGAGGGTGTAATATGAATAAAGCAGAACTTATAACAAGCATGGCTGAGAAAAGTGAATTGACAAAGAAGGACGCTGAAAAGGCTCTAAAGGCATTTATGGAAAGTGTACAAGATTCACTAGGAAAAGGTGAAAAAGTTCAATTAGTTGGTTTTGGTACATATGAAGTAAAAGATAGAGCGGCTAGAGTTGGAAGAAACCCAAAAACAAGAGAAGAAATACAAATTCCAGCATCAAAGGTTCCAGTTTTCAAAGCTGGTAAGGATCTTAAGGATCTAGTAAACAAATAGTAAATCAATTACTAAGAAATCAGGTCTTTGACCTGATTTCTTTATTTTAGGGATCTGAAAGAAAATAACAAGTCAAAGATTCTGAGGATATTTTGTGCTAGGCGAAGAAACACGACCCGCGCATAGCAAGCTGTGTAAAGGTTGTGTTGATGAAGCATGGCGCGAAATAGACCGGAATCTGACTAGCTATTTTCTTGAAGATGCCTTAAGGAGGAATAGCATGAGACTTGATAAATATCTTAAAAACTCCAGAATAATAAAAAGAAGAACAGTGGCCAAAGAAGCTTGCCAAGGGGATAAAGTATATATTAATGAAAAACTTGCAAAACCAAGCTCAGAGGTTGAAATTGGTGACAGACTGATAATAGTTTTCGGAGAAAAGACCGTAAAGGTTGAAGTGTTGGATTTGTCTTATAAAGCGACTAAGGAAGGATCTAAAGAGATGTACAAAATAATACAAGAGTAATTCATATTTAAAGCCTTCTTGCATATAAATATTTATAGATTAAAACACGTACTAAGACTTTTAATTTATAAAATAAATATGCAAGGAGGTTTTTTTATGGATGAAAAGAGGATTGTTAAATCAAAACCTCACAATATAAACATAGAGGGCAGAGAGAAAATTCAAATATCTGGAGTGGTTGAAGTAGCAAGCTTTAATGATAATACAGTAAGTCTTGATACTGAAATGGGTGGATTAATTATAAAGGGTGTAAACCTGCATATAAACAAATTGAATGTAGATGATGGTAATTTATTAATTGAAGGGTATATCATTTCATTGGTATATAGTGACAAAATGGAAAGCTCTAAAGATGGTGGTTTTTTAAGCAGAATTTTTAAATAATGGGCATTTCATTAATGGATGAAACCGCTTTTTACGGAGGAATTCTATGGAGACAGTAAAATATCAAATTTTTGTTTTTTTATATACGATATATGGTGGAATAATAATTGGTATTTCATATGATATATATATAGTAATCAAAGGCAAAAGCAAAAAAGATAAATCTCGCCCATCATTATGGGATATTGTTTTTTTGATACTTGTTCTGTTTATATTCCTTTGGGCGATTTTCTCTAGCAATTATGGAGATAGGAGAGTTTATGCTTTTATTGGATTTATAGTTGGGTTTGCGCTTTATGAAAAGGTACTAGGTAAGTTTGGTATGCATTTATTCACTATAGTCAAGAAAAATGTAGTAAGGCTTTTTACTACTACAAATCACTTGTTATTGCTGCCTTTTAGATTTATTTATAATATCTTATGGTATCCAGTATTAAAAACAATCAAAAAGATTAAAGGCTTTTTTAAAGGGTTTAGAAAATTGCGCAAGATACCAAAAATATTCATAAATGATACTAAAAAGTACTATAGACTCATTATAAAAAAGCAAATAAAAAATAAGAAATAGAAGGGTTTTGAATATTCATCGTCGAATATTTTAATTAAGAAAATATGTGTTTTAAAATATACTTAAGATGGAGTAATTTATGAAAAAAAATTTAAAAAGAAGAAAGTTTAAGATTAAGGGCATATTAATCATGTGCTTTATGATGTATGCAGTTTACTCATTAGCAAATCAGCAATTAATGATATATAAACTTTCAAAAGTGCAAGAGCAAAAGGTACAAGAAATAAATAGTGTCATTAGTGATAATGAAAAGCTTAAGCAGATGATTAAGACTTCAAACAGCGATGAATATATGGAAAGAATGGCAAGAGAGCAGCTTGGAATGGTGAAACCTGGTGAAAGGGTATACATAGATACTAATATGAAAGACAATGCCAATTAACTTTTTTGTGTTTATTGCAAGATGACTGTTGAAAGTTATTGACATGCCTGTGCTTTTATAATAATATATCCATAGCAATCGTATGCAAATTGAAGGAGGAGTATATTTAGTATGCCTATTGAGGAAGGTAAAGTAGTTGAAGGTACGGTGTCCAGTATAACGAATTTTGGAGCTTTCATTCAACTATCCGGGGGGAAAACTGGTCTAGTGCATATCTCGGAAATTGCAGACACATTTGTAAAGGACATTAAAAACTACATTAAAGAAAAAGAAGTCGTTAAGGTTAAAGTATTATCTGTAGAAAAGAATGGCAAAATCAATTTGTCAATAAAGCAGGCTCAAGAGATTAAAAAAACAGCCAGGCCTATTGATGTTGATTGGCAACAAGAAGCTAGAAAGCAGCAAGGCAATTCTTTTGAAGATAGACTTGCTAAATTCATGAAGGATAGTGATGAAAAGATATCGCAGCTTAAGAAGAGCACCGACTCAAAAAGAGGCGGAGGCGGCTATAGCAGAAAAGGCGATTTTCAATAATATAAAAGAATAATGAATGTTCATCATTCATTATTCTTACTGATCCATTCTAAATCGAGTCTACAAAATTGATCATTAATTTGCTCTTTGAAAAACAATACTGTCAGACTAACTGGCAGTATTGTTTTTTCAAATATTTTAAAATGAATATTTGAAAAGCATAGAAGAAAGATAAGGAGAACAAAATGAAAAAGGTTGCTGCTATTGACATAGGAACTAACTCTATGAGATTACTTCTTTGTGAAGTTAAAGAGGGAAAAATTCTAAATAAAAGCAAAGAGTTGATTACCACAAGGATAGGTCATGATGTTGCAAAATCAGGCATGATAAATGAAAAAGCCATTAGAAGGAATTTGGATGCTTTAAAAGGTTTTACTAATAAAGCAAGACATTTTGGAGCTGAAGATATTGTTGTTATAGCCACAAGCGCGGTAAGAGATGCAAAGAACAAAGAAGAGTTTTTAAAGTTATCAAGGGAAGAAGTTTGTGTTGATATAAAAGTTATTGATGGAAATGAAGAAGCTGAACTAGGTATGCTTGGGGTGATGAGCGAATTTAATAACCAATCAGATAATATTTTGGTAATTGATATTGGTGGAGGCAGCACAGAATTGATTTTAGCAGATAAAACTTCAATATATTATACAGCCAGTTTAAATGCTGGAGCGGTTAGGATGACTGAACATTTTATAAAGTCTAATCCTATATCAGATGAAGATATCAATACTTTGAATAAGAGTTTGGAAGGTATTTTTGCTCCTGCTATTCACTTTCTAAAGCAAAAGAATATAGATAATGTTGTAGCTATCGGTGGCACTGCAACAACGCTTGCATCCATGTATCACGAGCTACAGCTTTATAATTCGGATATTGTTCACAATAGCATTTTGGATTTAGATTATTTAAAAAATTCATTTAAGAAAATTAAAGATATGACAATTCCAGAAAGACATGATATCGTAGGATTGCAGCGAGAAAGAGCTGATGTTATTCCAGCAGGATTATATATTTTGATATTCCTATTAGAGAACTTAGGGAAAAACCAGGTAATAATAAGCGAGAATGATAATCTAGAAGGTGCTGCATTAAAATATATGATAGAGGCATGAATAATACAGGGTTTTATACACGATAATATATCTAAGTTGATATGATATTAACTTTATAAATGATTAATGAAAAAAGTTCTTGACTATTAGTGATAAACAAGATATAATAAATCTTGTCGTTAAGAACACATCGTTTAGAACGCAAGCCGAAGTGGCGGAACTGGCAGACGCACAGGACTTAAAATCCTGCGGTCCTTACCGACCGTACCGGTTCGATTCCGGTCTTCGGCACCACAAACATCGCGGGATAGAGCAGTTGGTAGCTCGTCGGGCTCATAACCCGGAGGTCGTAGGTTCAAGTCCTACTCCCGCAACCAATTTGAAATTAATTAGCCTACGCTACTTAGTAGTGTGCACTATAATAGTGACAGGCATATATATGGCGGCGTAGCTCAGCTGGCTAGAGCACTCGGTTCATACCCGAGCGGTCGTTGGTTCGAATCTGACCGCCGCTACCAAAAAGTAAAAGCAAGACTTGAAAAAGTCTTTTTTTAATTTTTGGCATTATAATGCAATTATATTTGACGGCAGAACATATTTTTAATATAATATATTTATTGGGTGGTTAGCTCAGCTGGTTAGAGTACTACGTTGACATCGTAGGGGTCGCTGGTTCGATTCCAGTACTACCCACCAAACATGCATTGAACAGATTACTTAGGTAGTCTGTTTTTTATATGCAATAAAATGGAACTGCGTCCCAACAAAAGAGATAAAGCTCCTAATAGTAGAGAAAAATCATTGACGAATTTTTTAGAATGTTCTGTAAATAGTAATTGATTTTTTATAAACGAGGTAGTATAATGATAAACAAGTTCGCAATACAAACACCGTGTTTACCACGTGAACAAAGTAGTAAAAAAAGCTGGAGGTGAAATATAAAGACAACTAGGGAAATCAAATTTTGAGATTGAAGGAGGGAAATCCATGGATGTAATAGAAAAAAAGAAATCAAAATTTAAATTTGAATTGCCACATACCTGGGTATTACTTTTCGGGTTAGTGATAATTGCAGCACTTTTTACGTATTTTATTTCACCAGGCGCATATGACCGAGTCGAAATGAACGGAAGACAAATTGTTGATGCAACAACTTATCATGCAGTGGAACCTAATCCAGCTGGCCTGTTTGACATCTTAAAAGCTTTTCCAAAAGGCTTAGAGCAGGCGGCAGCTATTGTATTTTTCATATTTATAGTTGGCGGCTCTTTTTATGTAGTTCAAAAATCAGGTGCTATTGATGCGGGAATCGCGGCAGCAGTTCGTAAGACTGGTGGCAGAGGATACTTGCTAATACCTATTCTTTCAATCATCTTTGCATTTGGTGGTGGTGTTTATGGTATGGCAGAGGAAGCGTTGCCATTTATACCGGCACTAGTGGTGCTTTGCATTTCGCTAGGCTATGATTCTATTACAGGCGCGGCTATAGCACTAGCGGCCACTTGTGCTGGATTCTCAGGTGCGTTTTTAAATCCTTTTACAATAGGAGTTGCACAAGGCATTGCAGAGTTGCCACTTTTTTCTGGAATGGGATACAGATTAGTAATTTTTGGTATTACGGTTTCTATAACCATAATTTTTCTTATGAGATATTGTAGCATAATAAAGAAAAATCCAGAGAAAAGCTTAATGTATGAAATAGATAAAGCAAGAGATTTGAAAATTGATATTGCAGGCCAAAAATTTAATACTAGGCATAAGCTCATTCTCTTAACAGTACTTGTAACCTTTGGGTTATTAGTTTTTGGAGTAATAAAATATGGTTGGTATATACAAGAAATATGTGCTCTTTTCTTAGGAATGGCAATTGTAGCTGGTATACTTAGCAACCGTGGGCTTACTGCATTGGCAGACGATTTTATAGAAGGTTGTGCAGCATTGGCTTATGGAGCACTTATAGTAGGCTTGGCAAGAGGAATACTTGTAATATTTACTGATGCAAACGTAATTGATACGATTATTTGGAGTATGGCAGGTTGGATACAAGGATTCCCATCATCAATCACTTCCTTAGGCATATATTTTGTTCAAATTCTAATAAGCGTAATAGTTCCATCAGGTAGCGGCATGGCTGCTCTTACAATGCCTGTGCTTTCACCACTAGCAGATGTTGTTGGCGTAACAAGACAGACAGCAGTTCTAGCTTATCAATTTGCTGATGGATTCTCGAACATTTTAACACCGCTTCAAGGATACTTTATGGCAGGTCTGGCTTTAGCAGGGATACCATATCAAAAATGGATTCGTTGGATTGCACCCCTGGCTATTATTTGGTTTGTAATGGGCGGAATATTTGTAGTCATTGCTACAATGATAAATTACGGACCATTCTAGAGTACATGAAAAACTGTTTTGGGCACATCTTTAACTTGTGTGCCCAAAATAAATTTTACATTATGGAGACTGATAAACATGAAGAATAAAATAATCAGAGAAATCGATTTAAATATGGAAGAACTGACTTTGATTTCTCGTGCTATTTATGATAATCCAGAATTGGGCGGCGAGGAATATAAAGCAATGGCGCTATTGATGGAGTCCTTTAAAAAGCATGACTTTACGGTTGAGAGTGAGATTTATTCAATAAATACTGCTTTTCGGGCAGAATATGATAGCAATAAAGAAGGAAGTGTTGTTGCTTTTTTTTGCGAATACGATGCCTTGCCGAGTATAGGACATGGTTGCGGGCACAACCTTATTTCTGCTATTTCATTAGGAGCTGCAATCGGTTTGAAATCTGTAATCGATTCTACGGGTGGCAAAATAGTAGTCTTTGGTACTCCTGCGGAAGAAACAAGCGGTGCTAAGGTTCAACTTGTAGAGTACGGTGCTTTTGATGGCATTAATGTAGCCATGATGGTTCATCCGAATCCTATTACAGAGGCCAGTGGAAGCTCTTTAGCGCTAGATGCACTAAAATTTCAATTTACAGGAAAAGCAGCCCATGCAGCTCAAGCACCAGAAAAGGGGATCAATGCATTGGATGCAGTAATTCTTATGTTCAATGGAATTAATGCGCTGAGACAACATTTTCCATCTGATGTAAAAATTCATGGAATAATAAGCCATGGTGGGGAAGCACCAAATATAGTGCCAGATTTTGCCGAAGCAAAGTTTTATATAAGAGCTGCTGAAAAGGATTATCTTTCAAAAGTTAGGGATAAGGTAATAGAATGTGCTAGAGGTGCTGCCTCTATGACGGGAGCAAGTTTGGAAGTTAGCAAATTTGAGAATTCATATGATAATCTAAAAACTAATATGGTGCTTTCAAATCTTTTTAATCAAAACTTAAAAGATTTAGGAGAGGTAAAAATAAATGAAGCAAGTGCAGGAATCGGTTCAATCGATATGGGAAATGTAAGTCATGTAGTTCCAAGCATACACCCATGGGTGGGAATAGGAAATGCTGATTTGGGATTACACACTAAAGCATTTGCAGAAAGCACTATAACACAAAAGGGCAAAGATCTTTTATATAGAGCAGCTTGTGCAATGGCTACAACCGCTCTGGATGTAATACTATCAAAAGCACTTCAAGAGGAGATATATAAGGAATTTATATCTTGAGTATGCTTTTAGAGTTATAATATGAACAATAATTAAGAAAATTTTACTAAACTATTGTTTGTGGAGAGTGTGTAATATGGCAATGGATAAAATGACTCCTATAGGTAAGGTAATGAAACTAATTGGTTTGTTAAGTAATCCACCTTATGAATATAAAGTGACAGAGGTAAGTGAGCTTTCAGGAATAAATAGATCTACAGTTCATAGAATTTTAAATGAATTATCTTCAGATGGTTGGGTGATACAGGACAGAATAAACAAAAAATTTAAAATTGGGCCCATGACTTACCATGCTGGTTCAGTGTACTTAAATAATAATAACTATAAAAATAAAATAATTGAAATATTGAATGATGTCTCAGAAAAATGCAAGGAGTCCGTAGGATTCTCAGTTAGAGAAAATGATAAAGTAATATCTTTATTTGAAATCGAGTTTTATCAACCTTTGAAATTAAATTATCATCCTGGTCAATTTTATCCTATGAATAGAGGATGTTATGGCAAGTGTTTAATGGCTTATTATGATGAAAAAAGGGTAAAAGAATTATTGAACATAAGCAGTTTTGAGAAGCTTTGCCCAAATACCCTTACTCAGAAGGATGAAATACTTGGAGAATATGAATTGATAAGAAATAAAGGATATGTAGTTAGTGATGAAGAAATCGCCCCATATTTAGTGGGGGTAGGAGTTCCAGTACGAAATGTAAAAGGTGAGGTCAGTGCATGTTTGGCAGCAGCTTTTATTAAAGGACCTGATTATTTAGAGAAAATAAATAGATTTAAAGATATATTCAAAGAAGGGGCAGAGGAGATGTCAAAATATATTTTGTAGGTTGAGGTGAATTTTATTGTCTGAAGAATTATTGAGAAAGCTAAAAGCTAGCTTTTTTGAAAATGAATTGATCGATATGATTGGTGACTTAGTTAAGATACCTAGTCATCCAGGGATAGAAAATCAAGAATCAGAGGTAGCTCAGTTGATATATAAGATTTTTAAGGAAGAAGGTATTGATGCAGAGGTAATTCCAATTGTGGATGGAAGAAGCAATGTAGTTGGGACATTAAAAGGTGTAGGAAAAGGGAAAACACTTTTGCTCACTGGTCATATTGATACGGTACCTCCCTATGATATGGTTGAAGATCCATACGAAGCGAAAATAATAAATGAAAGAATGTATGGACGTGGAGTTGTGGATATGAAAGGGCCATTAGGCTGTATGATGATGGCAATGATATCAATAAAAAGGTCTGGTATAGAGCTTCTTGGGGATGTTGTCTTCGCAGGAGTAATTGATGAAGAGGATAAGAGTGAAGGGACCAGGGCTCTTTTAAATAGCGGAATAAAAGCGGATGGTGCTATAGTCGGGGAACCTTCTGAAATGGAGATTTGTGTTGGACATCGTGGACTAGAATGGTTTGAATTCACTTTTCATGGGAAGACGGTTCATGGAGGTAAACAAAAAGAAGGCATCAATGCAATTCAAAAAGCCATGAAATTCATTAATAGATTAGAAAGTGATCTAATCCCTAAAATAGAAAAAAGAGTTCACTCAATCATTGGAAACTCATCAATGAATTATGGCTATATAAAGGGCGGCACACAACCTAGTACAGTCGCTGGGGAATGCAAGCTTCAAATAGACAGACGCTGGATACCGGGAGAAAAGTTTCCTGATATTTTGGCTGAATATCAACAGATATTGGATGAGCTTCATGAGGAAGATCCTCAGTTTAAAGGAAGTTTTAAAGTAATGGATGTAAGTGCTATGAGTGATGGGTATATTCATGAAGCAATGGAGATTCAGATTGAAGATCCAATTGTTGTTGCTTCTTCAAAAGCAATCAGTAATGTAACTGGCCAAGGTGCTAAATATACTTCGTTTACTGCATGGACAGATGGCGGACTAATTAGTAGCTATGGTAAAATTCCAACAATAGTATTAGGCCCTGGGAATTTGGAAAGTGCCCATTCAGCAGGAGAGTTTATTGAGATCAAAGATTTGGTTCCTGCAACTTTAATTTATGCTGTGGCGGCCATAGAATTTTGCGTTCAGAAAACTGGATAGGAGTGATGGATAGTGTTTGATATTGCAATAAATAATGGGAATATGATAGATCCAGCAAATAAAATAAGTGCAAAATTAAATATTGGTATTAAAGATGGTAAGATATCAGCAATTACCAATGAGCATTTGCGTGGCTATAAGGAGATAGATGTAAAAGATGATATAATATCTCCTGGATTTGTTGATATGCATATTCATGAGGATATATATGATGATAGTATAGATGCAATAAACCAATGTATCTCTAACTCAATGCTAAAAATGGGGGTGACTACGGCTGTAGGTGGCAATTGTGGGGCTAGTGTAGGATACAAGGATGAGAACGCTTATCTTTCTGCCATAGATAGATTGCATTTACCAATAAATTTAGCAATGCTTTGTCCACATGAAAATCTAAGAAATGCTTTTGGAAGCTTTAATAAATATAGCTCCCTTGATAAAGCGACAATAAAAAAGATGGCCAAATTATTAGATGAAAAGCTGGAACGGGGGTGTGTTGGATTATCAATGGGGCTTGAATATATTCCCGGGATAGATAATTTTGAAATTGAAGCATTAATGGAAATTGCAGCGAAACACAAAAAAGTTACTGCAGTTCATATGAGAAGTGATGCTTCAGCTTCTATAGATGCAATCAAAGAGCTGATTAATGCTACTAAAACAAAAGCAGCATTGCAAATTTCTCATATATCTAGCATGTGTAGTTTTGGTCAAATGGAAGAAGCCCTCGCACTAATTGATATGAATAGAAGTCATGGTTATGATATAGGTTTTGACGCATATCCTTATTATGCATATTGTACATTTATTGGCTCAGCTGTTTTTGATGATGGGTTTCTCGAAAAATACAAACTAGGTATAGAGGATTATTCGAAAATTGAAATAGCCTCTGGTAAATATGCAGGAAATAGATGCACGGAGGAATTATTCAAACATATAAGAAAAACAGAGCCTCAGGCATTAGCTATCGCACATGTTTTGAATGAGAGGGAAGTAGATATGGCAGTGATTCATCCTGCCGGAATGGTTGCAAGTGACGGACTTTTGGTGGGCGGACTAGGTCATCCAAGGGCCAGCGGTACTTTTCCTAGACTTATCAACGTATATGTTAATAACAAAAAACTTTTGAGTCTAGAAAGTGCTTTAGAGAAAATAACATGTATGCCTGCAAAAAGATATGGTTTAAATAAAGGTACTTTAAGTATCGGAGCTGATGCAGATATTACTATATTTAATTCTTCAGTAAAGGATTGTGCAAGCTTTGCAGAACCGCTAAATGCTCCTGAAGGAATTGAATATGTAATTATAGATGGTAAGGTTGCGCTAGAAAAGGGAAATATAATAAATGATAAATTAGGAAGAGCAATAAGAAATTAGACAAAAATAATCCTATAGTGTATGTGAAACCATGAGATTATATTACTCATGGTTTATTTTTTTGTGTGTCAATATATGAATTGGTTTTGTATAACTCTCATGGTTATTATCAATTCCAATGTCTGAAATTAAATTAATATATTGATAATTGTCATATTTAACTGGTGCTTGTCTAAAAAAAAATTAAATTCTGAACCTAACATGACAAATATCTCGAGCAGTATTTGTTAAACTCAATTTACGCTAAAATATGAATTGGGTGGTGGAATTGATGGTTGATAGATCTGAGATGTTTACATGGGGAAAGCTTCATACAAGCACCACAAAAAGTCAAACAAATATAAATATAGGGGACAAGCTGTTAATATTTAAAAATTCTGTGCTGACAAGTCAGCTAAAGATAAATATGCTTTTTGGTTCTATAGCATTTATGCTGGGAAGAGCAATAATATTAGGGTATTGGAATCCGTTTTCCATGGCATTTTTGGCAGTTTCTGCCCTTCAAGAAATGAATATGTTGGTTATAATCACAGGCCTACTTCTTGGTGTAATAACCACCGGCAGCAAAGAAATTCTGTTAAAGTTCCTTATATCATCTATAGCTTTTATGCTGCTATATTTTGCAACAAAGCGATTTAGGATAAATAAGAAGGTATTAATTGCCGTTATTGCTATGATTACAACCTTTGGAGCAGGTTATTTTATTTTCTATATTAAAGATTATTTCCTATATGATTTGTTGATGCAGGGAGCAGAATCTGTGATGTGCTTAGCACTTATATTCATATACGACCGAGCTTTTCCAGTGATAAAAAAATATAAAAGCAGGCATATCGTATCTACGGAAGAACTTATTGCCATTTGCATAATGCTTATTTTTTGCTTTGTAGGGACAGAAGTAGTTATAGCTGGATTATCAGTGCGTAATATTATTGTTATATTAGTAGTAATGACTTTTGCTTATTACGGAAATGTTGGAATAGGAGCCTCTGTAGGAATGATACTTGGGGTTATTCAATCTCTAACTGGAGAGATACTGCCAGCAGCAATAGGAGTTTATGGATTATGTGGACTACTATGCAATGTCTTTAAGACTTTAGGAAAGTTCGGTTGTCCTTTGGGTTTTATAATAGGCAATGCATTGATGACCTATTATATCAATGGATCAACAGAGGTCTTGATAAAATTTTATGAAATTTTGATCGCATCAGCAATTTTTATGTTAATACCTAAGACTCTTACAAATCGTATTCAATCATATAAAACAGTGTTCGCCGCAGAATATTTAAAAGACAGGACTTATAATGTAAGGATAAAACAGTATACTACTGAAAAGCTACGAGAAGTATCGAGCGTTTTCGATGAACTTGCTGTAACGCTAAAGGAAAGCATACAAAACAGGGATTATTTTTCGCAAGATGATGCAGCACGAATCATTGAAGCAGTGGTTGACAGGACTTGTGAAGGATGTGGAATGAAAAATACCTGCTGGAAAAGAGATTTCTATAAAAGCTATCAAAACTTATTTAATTTATTATCAGAAATAGAAACAGGAAATGACATTGCATTTAAAGATTTAAATCCTATATTTAAAAATCGATGTATAAAACCTGACGAAGTTTTTGAAACGTTGAAATTCAAATATGAGCTTTATAGAAACAATTTGAATTGGGAAAAGAAAATAAATGAAAGCAGAGATGCAGTTAGTGGCCAGTTCAAAGAAGTATCATCTGTAGTATCCAATTTGGCATTAAGAATAGATACAAACGTGGATTTTAATAGAGATATAGAAGAGCAGATCATGGTAGCGCTAGATGACGGAGGGATCATGCCTGATGATGTTATAGTTGCCCAATCATCGGGTAACTTAGAGATCGAGATAAAAGTTAGCAATTGTGGAGGAAGAAGAAAGTGTATGAAAGAAATATTGCCAATCGTGAATAAGGCCACCAACAAGAAGTTTGTTAAAATGGATGGTGTATGCAATATAAAAGTAGATGGGTCATGTAGTATAAAGTATAAGGAAGCATATAAATATCAGATCGCTGGAGGCGTTGCAAGAGCATATAAATCAAAAGACAAAGTGTCAGGTGATAACTATTCCTTTATAGAGCTAAAAAACGGAAAGTATATGTTGGCTTTAAGTGATGGTATGGGAATAGGGGCTAAGGCAGCTATTGAAAGCAATACGACCATTAGTTTGCTGGAGAAATTCCTTTGTGCAGGTTTTGATAAGGATATAGCTATAAGAACAATTAATTCTCTAATACTACTAAAATCAAATGAAGAAAGTTATGCAACTGTAGATATGGCAGTTATTAACCAATATAATGCAGAAGTGGAATTCGTGAAAGTAGGCGCTGTGTCTGCCTTTGTAAAAAGTAGGAATAGGGTAGAGATTATTAGAACTAGTACGCTACCTGTAGGAATACTCAGTAGTGTCGAAGCAGATATTGAAAGCAGAAAGCTACAGAATGGAGATTTTATAGTAATGGTGACGGACGGAATCTTAGACGCAAATAAAGATGAGTTGAATAAAGAAAAATGGTTGGCAAACATGATAGAGGATATAGAAACAAGAAATCCTCAAACTATAGCAGATACAATATTAACCAATTGCTTAGATTATACTAACGGCGTGCCCAATGATGATATGACAGTGATGGTAGCGAAAATTTGGGAAACAATGAATTAAAAAGATTAAACACCTCTCTTCATGGAAATAATTCATTAAAGGGAGGTGTTTTTATATGGAACAAATTGGAGAAATAAAGCAAATAATTATTATCACAGACGGAAAATCTAATATAGGAAGAAGTCCTATAGATGCTGCTTTGGATGCATATAAGAGAGGAATAACAGTTAGTGTTATAGGAATTGTAGATAATGATAATAACGGAGACGAGAGAGATGTAGAAGAGTTGGAGGGAATTGCAAAGTCTGGAGGAGGCCTTTGTGAATATACTCATATTAAAAATTTGGGTATGACAATCCAGATGATGACACAAAAGACAGCTCAAAAAACCCTAGAGCAAATAGTAAGTCGACAGCTAAAAAGTATAGTAGGAACAGATATAAATGAGATAGAGCCGAAATCTAGATACAAGATAGTAGATTTCATAGAGAAGTATGGAGATAAGGTAAATTTAAAATGCGTAATAGCCTTAGATGCAAGCGGCAGTATGAAATATAAGCTAGAAAGCGCCAAGCAAAGCTTAATTGATTTATTGCAAAGTATGCGGTGTAGGCAGGGGAAAAGTTCCATAGCAGTAGTTGCATATCCAGGACAGCAAAATGATGTAACAAGCATAGTTTGTAAATTTACAGACAATGTGGATACCTTAGAGAGTAGGATAAGAGTCATAAAAGCAAGTGGTGGGACACCAACTGGCCCAGCAATCGAAACCTCAGTAACGCTCATACTTAATGAGGCAGTTGAGACTGAAATACTTGAACTAGTAGAGATTATAAAACCTGAGGAAGAAATAAGAAAGTACTATGTATAGTAATAAATATGATTTGATTTCCAGTAGATGGTGCGGTAAAAAGTATATACTTGAAAAAAAGTTAGGCTCAGGTGGTATAGGAGAAATATTTCTTGCAAGGGACGAGGACGGGGTGTTGTTAGCATTAAAATGTAGCAAAGACGTAATAAGCATCACAAAGGAATACAGCTTTCTGTGCAAATTCAAAGACAACAAATTCGTACCAAAGGTATATATATTAGATGATTTTATTAAAGATGGAGAAGTATATCATTACTTCTCCATGGAATATATACAAGGAGAAACCCTCAAAAGTGTAATAAGAAAAGATAAGCTATCTTATAAAGCAAAGCTTGATTTGATTTGCGTCATAACAAAAATTATCAAACAAATCAATGACGAAGGATATATTTATACTGACTTGAAGTTTGAAAATATTATGATAGATAGAAAAAATGAAATGATAAGACTTATAGATTTTGGGAGTCTAGTGAAGGAAGGATGTACCGCCAAAGAATTTACCCCAATGTATGATAGAATGTGTTGGAAAAAAGGAAGTAGAATCGCAGACATGTCATATCAGATATTTGCAATGTCAATATTGATGATAGCCATTTTTCTAGGCAGGAGTATTGATCCAAATAAAGAAAACCTGGAAATGGTTTTAAAAAAGCTAAAGCAAGATAAGTTTCCCAGAAAACTATGGGATATAATAAATAAATCATTGCAAGGTAAAATAGGAAGCTGCGATAAGCTATATCAAGAAGTGGAAAGTGTAAATTTAATAGTTTCAAAAGCAAATGTCGATATAAATACTGTATTAAACGCAATTATTATATTACTTTTATTAGTATTAAGCGGAATGCTAGCAATAACTCTTTGGGTGCCAGGTAGGGGATAGGTGCCTGGGATAATAGGTAGCTAACTCCATTTAGACACTTGTTATAAGCGTCTAAGTGGAATTCTATTTTAGATTTATGTCAGCCACTATTTTCAGCTTTTGGGGTATAAGTCTTATGTGGAGGGGGAACTCAGAGCCTTTCTCACCATCAATGTCAACACCTACATCAGAATTACATTCAATGGTAAGTTCATCAGACTGAAAGTAAGTCACATAGGGACTATTTATATGTTCTCCATTGGATACTTTAATTAAAAGGCTTAGCATTTCATAGATTGGACATTCTTTAAACAGAATAACTTCAAGCAAACCGTCTTTTGTGGAGGCGAATGGTGCTAGTTTCTTGAATCCGCCCGCTGAGGTTCCATTCATGATTAGCATGAAAAATATCTTTTCTTCTATTGTCCCGTTTTTATCTGATATTTTAATTTCTAGTGGCTTGAAATTAGGAAGTTCTTCTAAACCTTTTATATAGTAAGCTAATGTTCCCAAGCTATTTTTAAGTTTTGTCTCAGTTTTTTGGCTTACATCAACTAAAAATCCCAAGCTTGCAACATTGATAAAATATTTGTCATTCATCATACCTATATCAGAGAGTATATAATTATCACCTAGTGCAGTGTTAATCATAGCATCCAAATTATTTGAAATATTAAAATGGCCTGCATAATCATTAGCTGTGCCTACAGGGAAAATGGCTATAGGTATATCAATATTATGCTTTTGCATACTGTTAACAACCATGTTCACCGTTCCATCTCCACCTGCAACGATTATTCTTTTAATTCTATTTATATCTATAGCCGATATCATACTATCAATAAATGATGTGTCGCCAGTTCTGTATGGAATTATTTGATGACCATTCTGCTGAAATCTATCTATTATTAGATCTAAATTATTCGTGAAATTAGCATTTCCCGAAATTGGATTGTATATTAAAAGTACTTCCAAATCAGATGCCCCCTTTAAATTCTCTGATTATATTATAACACAAATATGGTTTTTTTAAGTAGTAGCCATTACGTGGAATTGCTTGGCGTTTATTGAATCAATAAACCTCTTCTGCTATGATAAAATTAGGACATGATGGAGAGATCACTTACATATAAATAGATTCATACTGAAAATGGAGGGACGTAATGACAGATAGAGTAAAAGAAATTGATTATATTAGAGCTATATCAGTATTAGGTGTTATAACAATTCACATTACAAGTGGATATTTAGCTCATAATAACGTAGCATATTTCGTTAATCAGCGTGTAAGATCTGCAGTCCCTTTATATAACCTTATGTATTCTCCAGGCTCATCCATGAAGCCTACTGTAATCATTTATACGATTATCAGCTTCATGTTTTTTTACGCTATTGCAACAAAGCTAAAGAATACTAAAATAGCTAAAATATTAAAGTTCATATCGGACAAATCGTTTTTAATATATTTTAGCCATGTATTGGTGATGATTTTGCTACAAGAGCACTTTGCATCTTTTTTGATAGGAACAACAGGAATGATTTTATTATTCACTGCTACTACTGGATTGACTTTCTTATTCGTGTTTTTAATAGATACGATACCTTTATCCTTCTATTTGGGAGGCAGACAACATTTGAGCCCTAGGCAAGGGATGAACAAAGATATCTCCGTATTGAAAGATATCAAATCATGATTTGTATAATCGTAATTTGATGTTATTGATATAAAGCATACCTTCACAAAGATACGTGTGCGGAAATTTTGAAATAATTACAGTGAAAGCGAGCACTTATTTCTACCAATTGTGGTATGCTATTTACAAGGAAGATAATCATTAAATATTAGCTCAAAGGTTCATTGGGTACCTTAAAGAGAATACTTTAATAAAATAAAAATAGAAAGGGTGGAAATAATGAAAAATATTGGTCTTAATTGTACTAAATGTGGCAAACAATTTTCTTCTAAAGCCATGAATTTTCGATGTGATATATGTGATGAGCCTTTGGAACTGGAAGAGGTTAAAACTGGGAAAATAACTGCAGGTAATGTACTTAATCAAAATATTTTAGAGCGGTATTCTGATTTTTTTCCGTTCTTAGATTTAACTGATGGAATTTCATTAGGAGAAGGATTTACAAGTCTGATTGAATCTACGGATATTGCTGAAGAAGTACGAGTAAAAGGGCTATATTTTAAAAATGAAAGTCAAAACCCTACTTGGTCTTTTAAAGATAGAGGGACTTTTGTAGCAGTACAGCATGCCATCAAACTTGGTTATAAAAAAATCGGAACAGTTTCCAGTGGAAATATGGCACCATCAGTTGCAGCTTATGGGGCTAAGTCTGATTTGGAAGCTTTTATCTTTGTCATGAAAGAGATACCTCCCGAAAAGATAAATCCTATAGCAATATATAACCCTACTCTTGTAAAAGTAAATGGGAATTATGAAGATTTATATTCGAAAAGTTTTAAAATAGGAGAACAAAATGATATATATTTTATGAATTCAGATGTTCCTTTTAGGATAGAAGGTTCTAAGACTATTGCTTTTGAGATTTGCGAGCAACTTAATTTTGAAATGCCTGATTATGTGGTTATACCAACAAGTTCGGGTGGAAATACAAGAGGAATAGAAAAAGGATTCAGGGAATTCAAAAATGCTGGTCTAATAGATAGAATTCCTAAGATAATTTGTGCTCAAGCGAGTGGCTGCGCTCCAATCGTAGCAGCCTATGATAAAGGGCAGGAAAAGGTGCATAAATTTGAAAATGCAAACACTTTAGCTCATGCAATTGAAAATCCTTTTCCACCAAGTGGCAATCAAGTTTTAAGAATGCTAAAAGAAAATGGAGGAATTGCAATTGGTGTTACTGATAAAGAAATAATTGATGCACAAGGGATACTTGCAAGAGAAGGCATTTTTATTCAACCAGCATCGGCAGTTCCATTGGCTGCAGTGATAAAATTGAGAAATCAGAATTATTTAAATGGCACAGAAAAGATTGTGTGTATTGCTACTGGGAGTGGTTTGAAATATACGGCTGCTTTTGAGAAGCATAATTTAAATAGTATTGAATGTGATATAGAAGAATTATCAAGTGTCATAGGAGAGAGAAAATGATAATTGAAAACAGATTAAAGGAATTGGGGATTCAACTCCCATCATGTCCAAAACCTGGTGCCATTTATATTCCTGCAATACAAAGCGGAAATCATATATATGTGTCAGGACAGACACCTAAAGATGGGCAAAATTTAATGTTCAAAGGGAAATTAGGAAGAGATTTATCGACTGAAGAAGGTTATGAGGCATCAAAGATTTGCATATTGAGATCCATTAGTGCAATAAAAGATGTAATTTTGGATTTAGATCGAGTTGAGAAAATTGTTAAGGTTACAGGGTATGTAAATTCTTGCGATGATTTCTACGAGCAGTCTGCTGTGGTTAATGGTGCATCTGAACTATTGGAAAAGATTTTTGGAGAAGCGGGAAAACATGCGAGATCAGCTATTGGAGTTAATTCTCTACCCGGTAATGCTGCTGTTGAAATTGAGCTAATAGTGACAGTGAGTGCCAGGCACGACACTTAGACACTTATTGCAAAGAAAATCTCCTTCTGTTATGATAAAATTAATTCATGATAGGAGGAGTTTTTTTATGGGAAGACCATGGAGAGAAGAATGCAGAGGCGGCATTTATCATGTTATCGCTAGAGGGAATAATAAGGAATACATATTTAAAGAGAACATAGATAAGGGCTATTTTTTAAAGCTACTAAAGGAATATTCAGTATCCATGAAATATGTTATTTATGGATATGTATTGATGGATAATCATTATCATATTATTATACAAACCAATGAAAGCCCCTTGCAAGGGATAATGCATCAGATAAATAATCAATACAGCAAACTGTTTAATTCGAAATATAACAGAGTGGGTCATGTTTTTCAAGGCAGATACAAGGCCATACATGTTCAGGATGAGAGATATTTGCTGCAATTATTAAGATATGTACATCAAAACCCAGTACAAGCAGGGATGTGTGAAAAAGTTAATGAATATAAGTGGAGCAGTGATATATATTATAGAGGAAATATAAAAGATTTTATAGATACAAGTATAATATTAGAAATGCTTTCTAAAAAGACGCAAATTGCATTAAAAAAGTATGAAGAATTTATGAATGAAGAAGAGCTAAGCGATTTTGACAAAATGAAGGCAATAGGCGAAGAAGCGTATCAAATAATGTGTTCAAATAGGAAAAGGATAACTGAACGAAAGAGATTAGATGAAATATTAATAGATACGGATGTTTCAATAGAGGATTACAAACTAATAAAAGAAGCATCTCGAAAGAGACATTTAATAGAATATAAGTTAGCATACGCAAATAATGCAAGAAAATTGAAATATACAAACAAAGAGATTGGAGAAAATATCGGTTTGACGGAAAGTGCAATAAAAGAACTTGTAAGAAGAAATGAAAGAGGGAGTGATGAATAAGTGTCTAAGTGTCGTGCCTGGCACTCAAGAGGTGAAAGCATGTTAAAGCAGAAATAACAATTGTTGGGTTATCTACTATCTTTGATTTTTTCAAAGAAGTAATAGGCAAAAAAGAAAATCACACTGCAAGTAGCAATTGCAGTGTGATTAATTTAGTTAGGCATCCATTTTGTATATGATCCTTCAGATTTTTTAATTGAACTATAAATAACCGTCTAAGCGTAGGACTAGTCGTAGACTTATCCATGCCTGGCACCTTCTAGAACATAAATCCATAATAAATAGAATGCTTTTCAGCGAAGGCTTTTGCTTCCCCTGATTCTCTAAGCTTTTCTACATCAAAGTCATATTTTGCTAATAGATCAAGATATTCCTGTGTTATTTTGCCAAAAGATGTGTTTATATAATTTTTTGCTGTATTTTCGTAGCTTTTCTTTACTTCTTCAAGCAGTTGAGAATCTGGACCTTCATAAATATGAGTGTGCAAAACTCCGAAATAATAAACAGATAGGTAATCTCTTTTTATTTCCTTTAATCCATCTATATTTTCACTATTTGGATAATCGATCATAAATTGCTCAATTTTATGTGTGCTTAAGGCAAGATCATCCCAAGGAAAATGTATTTCTTCAAAAAAGGTCTCACGGGAATATCTATCTTGAATATTGCGATATTCTAAGTATTCATCGGGAAGATTATTTTTATATCTTTCAATTAAAGAATTGGAGTTAAAGGAGAAGTAGTAACCTCCTTCTTCACCCATCACCATTGATAAACTTGCTAGGGCTGCTTCTTGGCATATCGCTTTTAAAACAGGATCGGATATATAATTAAGGCTCTCTCCATTGTCATAATAATCGTTTAATTGCCTCAGAGCATCATCTTTATCATTTTGATATCTAATAAGCTCATCATTGAGAGGTTCTTCAAACTTATTTCCCATTGTGCCCATATATAACTTAAATATTTGTAAAAAGGTTTCCTTGTCAGTTGTCTTGTTTGATTCCAACGCTTTATTTAGTTCCGGTACATCATTTGAAATCCTTGTCAGCTCTCTGAAATTTGATAATGCAAGCATATTATTTATTTTATCACCCAATATGTCCTTTGCATCCTTTAGTGCTTCTGTATTGTTGATGTAGTCCAGTTTAATTCCTTCACCACTGAAATTTTGAGGAGCATCTGGATTAAGATTTTTGTTGCCTTCTTCTTCTAAAGAGTTCTTCCATAGGTTTGACTTATAATATTCTTTTGCAAAAGTACCATTATCATAAATATAAGCGCTACATTCATTGCTTATGCTAGAACCTCCGGGGAAGGTCTCTGATATGTATATATGAGGCTGGTCATAATTCTTTAGACAATTAGCTGCAAAAGTTGGCAAGTCAGTTACAAAGTCTTGTTCTTCTGATGTAGCCACATCAAGCATTATGTTGGCATTATCATTTTCAACCTTGATTAATTGAAATCTCTTATTCTTTTCTTCGCGCAGCACCAAAGCAAAGACCTTGGAACCGTCTTTAAAAAAATCAATAAAGTTTCCATAGGCGATATATCTGCCGAGATCGATTTGGCTGTTTAGGTATTCTCTTAATATGGGATATTCGGCAGGCTCTTTTGGAACTTCAGGCTGCGCAGCAGGCTCTGAAAGCTCTGCAGCCGGCTCGGCAGGCTGTTTATTGGTACAACCAGAAAAAAGAGCAACCGAAAGCATCAATACCAATGCTAGAGAAATAAACATTGTTTTTTTCATTTTAAATCACATTCCTTTATGTAAGATTTTATATTGATATAATAAGGTGGCTTTTTTAAATTAGCAATAATAAAACTTGTCTATCATAAATGAATAAGTTAGTAAAAGAGAGAATCACAATGCAATTTCACTTGCATTGTGATTAGTATTATAAATAAACGTCTAAACGTAGTGTCTGGCAATTGTCAGTTATATTTTAAATCCTGCATGTTTTAGTTCGTTCGCTAGCTTGGGTTCCCATCCTTTAGCATTATCAAAGTTTATGTAGCCTATTCCAGTAATATCAGATGGTATATCTACTTTATCTTTAATCAATATGCTTACATTGGACCTTCCAAGTTTACCAATAAAATATCCAAGCTCAAATATTACATTTTGTCTTGCTCTGTATTGTAAGGGGTCATTACTATTTAAAATATGTCCTTCGTCATCAGGAGATAATAATATTATTGCATAATCAGTGTTAGAACAAGCTTCAAACTTTTCGATAATTGTTTTTCCAGAATTAGCTTGATCTTTCAAGATTGTTGCAGTTATCTTATTTTTTGTAAGGAATAACTCAATAGCATCCCTCATCTGTTCATCTCTACCATGGACAATGAATATCTTTTCATTGCCTATTTTTACTTTAGCAACATGCGTGAAATAGTTACCGCCATATTTCGTAGAGTCTTCTATTTCTACAAAAATTTGTGAGCCTACAGGAATTGATTTATCTTTTTCTATATAGAATGGATCTCCTGCATCTAATATAACCTTAGTTGTATTTTCGCCCTTTATGCAGTCGACAACTTTACCTGTAAATGTCTTACTCAAATTGTTGTCCTCCTTTAATTGTATTTTTATATATTGTAATTTTATAAAAATAATTACCAAAGCTAATAAAATGTTCTTTAACTACTTCCCTACTGTATACAGCTTCACATCGGTAAACTGTGCATATATACTTTCTTCAGATTGTAGCCCTTCTTGGAGGTCTGTTTTAATTACTATTTCTATTTGTTCCTGATCCAAAAGATCAACATCTACTGTAATTGGTGTGTCGCCTTTACTAATATATTTAGAGGAGTATAACTCATTGCCATTAGTATCATTTATGTACAATATTGCACTAATTCCGTATGTTGATAAATCATCTATGCCGAATGTACCAGTTAATTTGTAGTATTCTTTGTTTAGTTTATATGAACGATTAGAATCGCCATAAACGTGCAAATCATAGGGCTGAATACTATGACTGCCCCTTTGAACCATCCAGTCTGTACGACCATAACGAGCAGTCCAACTTGAACCATCTGCATGATCATGCCATTTGCAGAGTTCTTTTTGATGTTCTGCTGTACCAAATTGTGCAGATATAGAATTCTGCGTAGTATAATTCTTTTGCGACATAATAAAATGATAATCATTTTCCCCCCAGCCAGCCCCTAAAGAACCTCCTATACTACTTCCAGAGATAACATCTTTCCATGGCGTTAGCTCATTAATCCCCACTACGTCCTTCTGCGCCTTCCCTATATAAGCCGTATAAGTTTTCTGATCCCATGTGACTTCTTTACCTAAAGCTTCTGCTACAGACCGTAAAGGAATATAGATCGTCCCTTCATAAGAAAATGGTTCAACCTTGTTTCCCTTTGCATCTGCAGGACTAATTTTTACCCCATCCACAACTACTTGAATATTGTTTAAGAATACTGCTAGTGATTTTTTAATCGGAGCTGCGTTGATGCTTGCGAATAACAAGGAAGAAATGAGTATACCAGTGACTAAGCCTTTGAGCAGATCTTTTTTTACCAATTTGAATCGCCTCCATATAGTAAATTTCATGCAAAAACTTATAATATTTCAAATGATAAAAGGGCTATCAATATGATCTACTTACCTCATTTCATTTTGGTCGTAGGATAATGTTGATAGCCCTTATATTTTGACATAAATAATACAAGTAATTCCATAATTTTCTGAATCTAATTATATATATATATATATATTGTCAAGCATTCTACAAGCGTGAGAAGTAGCTTTCTGAGTAGGATTTGCAAAGGAAATTATCACTTTTACCATGTTGCTCTTTATCGATTTTTATGCGGCGTAGCTTTGTCTATGGCTGGCACTTTAGTTACTTGTATTAATTTATAAATACTGTTATTATAAACTTATGAGTTGCAAACTCGTAAGTTTATAATTTAGGAGAGAGTATTGTGTTTATAGGCAGAGAAAAAGAGTTATCAAAGTTAAATGAAATGTATGAGAGTGATTCTTTTGAATTCGCTGTAATATATGGACGAAGGCGTATTGGTAAAACTACCCTTATAAGAGAATTTTGCAAAAATAAAAGGGCTATTTATTTTATTGCACGGGAATCCAATGATAGTTATAATCTAGAGAATTTTAGCAAGGATGTTTTTGAAGTCACTGATAGCAGGTCTGCTGGAAGTGTCTTGTTTTCCGACTGGGAAAGAGCCTTTGACTATATGTATAATATAGCTAAAGAAGAAAGAGTTATATTAGTAATAGATGAATATCCCTATCTTGCCCAAGGAAATAAAGCGATCTCTTCTATAATACAAGCTCATATAGATATGAGATTGAAGGATAGCAAGCTTTTTTTGATACTCTGCGGCTCCTCCATGAGCTTTATGGAGTATCAAGTTTTAGGATATAAAAGCCCATTATATGGCAGAAGGACTGCACAATTCAAGATTAAGCCCTTCACTTTTTTTGAATCAACGCAATATCATGATAAATATACTTATGAAGAAAAGGCGATTATTTATGGAATTACCGGAGGAATCCCTGAATACCTTTCTAAAATAAAATCAATGAAATCATTAAAACAAAATATAATTGATTTATTTTTAAGTGATAATGGACATTTATATGAAGAACCATCCAACCTGTTAAAGCAAGAGCTGAGGGAACCAGCCATATATAATAGTATTATTACGGCAATAGCAAAGGGTGCTTCGAAACTAAACGAAGTAGCTACAAAGAGCAATCTTGATAGCAATAAATGCGCAAAATACTTATCATCTTTAATCTCTCTTGGTATAATAAATAAAGAGAAGCCTATTGATGAGGAAAAAAGCAGAAAAAGCATTTATATAATAGAAGATAATATGTTTAGATTTTGGTATAAATTTGTACCAGATAATATGACTAGAATAGTATCAGGAGATCCCATAAGACTGTATGATCAAATTATTGCTCCGCAGATTCCTGATTATATGGGATCGATATTTGAGCAAATTTGTATTCAGTTTTTACTAAGGGAAAATGCAAAAGAAACACTGCCAATCATATTTAATTATATAGGCAGATGGTGGGGAGGAAATCCCATCTCAAAGCAGCAGGAAGAGATTGATATAATGGCCGTTGACAATGATAATAATATGATTATTGCTGAGTGCAAATGGACAAAAAAGCTAGTTGGGATAGAGGTTATAGATAACCTTTTGAGAAAAGGAAATATGTTTGAAAATAGAAAGAAGTATTTTTATATATTCTCTAAAACTGGTTTTACTGAAAGTTGCATTGAATCTGCTATGCAAAGCGATAATATAAAATTGATATGCTTTAGAGATATACTACTGGGAAAAGGTAGCAACGAAGAAGTAGTGATACAATGAAAGAATTTAAAGATAATTCAGATAACCGACTAAACGTCGTGCCTCGCATCATGACTTAAGATTCAATACTAGGGGAAGCAGAGAGTAGTCTTTAATTCACCAGAAGAAATAATAATTGTTGGCTTATCCAATTTGTGTTAATATGATGCTGAGACCGTTGCAGGTGTGATTGCCTCCTTTTACTAAGGAGGTGAGGCTATGATGAAAAGGGTGGAGGGAAATAATGACAGAAAGAGTAAAAGAAATTGAGTATATATATATATATATACCCCTTCCCCTTTGAGTGCCAGGCACGACACTTAGACACTTATTGCAAAGAAAATCTCCTTCTGTTATGATAAAATTAATTCATGATAG
>MCHG01000086.1_pt1 | contig 61719 bp, 67 predicted proteins | sample 787351 | NCBI WGS metagenome assembly MCHG01 (sample SAMN05430296, study PRJNA330682) | permafrost metagenome | biome: Cold desert; feature: permafrost; material: soil; isolation source: enrichment culture inoculated with soil incubated with H2/CO2 at 20 degrees... ... | reverse complement strand
TTGATCTGACATGAATATCAGCAATTTCTGGACAAGATAGATCGTCAGGTTTTGGTCAGAATAGATTAGCTCCAACACCTCATCCTTTATCAACTTTTTTAAAAACTACCAAAAAATCTTTTCATGTTTTTTTCGTTAATCAAACATTATGCACTTGGTATTCAATTTTTAGCATATCAAAGCTTACCTTTAAATAGAATTAACTATAGTTTGTTTCTCGAAGAGGAATAAATATTTGGAGGTTATATTATGATTAAGAAAGTTTTCATACTGATTCTTTTGATTTCCCTAAGTGGTTGCACCAAACCAACAAATGTACTTCCAGCTACCTTGTCAATTGAGGGTAGGGTCCTCGTTAATGAGAAGTTAAATAATGAAGATTTTCTTGTCCAAATATATAAAGAAAATAGTAACGAAGTGATTGCAAATTCATCCCTAGGTCATAATGGGGAATTCAAAGTAAATATAATAGAAGATGGAAACTATGTGATGACAACTGCTAGCACCAATGGGAATGATTATAAAGGAAATAAGATTTCATTTACTACTGAGGATAATAAATTAATATCAAAAGTAGACTTTAACTTAATCATTAGCGATGAGCCTGTACAATTAACCAGTAGCATAAGTATAGATCCTGTTCTAATTAAAGGTACTGTAAATTTCCCAGATGGTATGAATTATGTAGACATCAAGGTTATGCTCTCAGACAATGAAGGGGGTAGACCTTTAAAAATATTTATGGTGGATCAGTTTGGTGAATTCAAAATTTCAGATATTCAAGATGGAATCTATTATATATGCGCTGTAAGTCCAGATAACAAAGAATCTAGTTGGTTGAAGGTTGAAGTAGTCGACAACAAAGTGGTTGGAGAGGAAAAAAATATCTTAGAATTGAAGTAGTTGGTTGGTTGTTAGTCTAACAACTAACAACCAATAACTAGGAACTAAATCTTTGGGGTATTCTTTGTTAAATCAATTATTTTATTATCTACCTCTGTTAATAAAGTAGTTAATTCCTTCATTTCATGTAGGGGTACATTGTTTTCTAAAAACAACAGTTCTATACTCTGCACTAAGTTGTTTAACTTATTACTATTTTCAATAAACAAGTCATATACAGAACTTTTCGCTGCATTACTAAATTTCGCTAAATCATTTCCAATAAATTCTAAAATTGCTTCTTCAGATGGGAAAACTCCTGCACCGTAGGGATAAGGTTTTATTCTTTGCAAATAAAACTCCATATTCTTTGTTGTATTATACACATAGTGTAACTCTACATTGTTTTCCAAATAAAAATGAACATAAGTTTGAACTCCATGTAGGGATTTAACTTTAGCACCCATTTGTTGTAGGATTATCTTTGTTTTATCTTGAGCTACAGAATTATAATTCATAGAATCGCCTTCCTTCCTATACTATATTAAGTAAAAAACCACTAAATATACAGTGGATATCGCAATAGACAGGATCATAAGTGGAAATCCCACCTTCATGTATTTTATAAAACTTAATTTATGCCCATTTCTTTCTGCTATACCTGCAACTACAACATTTGCAGAAGCACCAATTAGCGTACCATTGCCGCCTAAACAAGCACCTAATGAAATAGCCCACCATAAAGGAGTAATATCCGTATGTCCACTTTGGCCAAGGGTGGTAATTAAAGGAATTAACGTTGCTACAAATGGAATATTATCTAAAAATGACGATATTACTCCGGACCCCCATAAGATGGCAACCCCTGTTAAGACTACATGTCCTTCCGTAAATTCTAAAATATTCATTGCCATAAATTCAATGATTCCTACTGTTTCTAATGCACCTACTATGATAAATAATCCCGCAAAGAAAAATATAGTTGGCCATTCCACGCTTTTAAATACCTCTTCAACATTTGAACTGCTAATCAAAAGCAAAACAACTGCTCCGGATAACGCGACAACGGAAGAAGGATACCCCAATTGATCGTGAAAAATAAACCCCAAAATAATTAAGAGAAATATAAAAATACATTTTTTTAGTAGCTTTTTATCAGTAATTGACTTAGATTCATCAAATTTCATAATTAATGCTTTTTTAGATTCGTCCATAACCATTGTTTTACCGTATATTACTTTTATTATTAAAAACGTAACAATAAATATAACAATAATAACAGGAACTAGGTTTACTACGAAGTCCATAAATCCAAGATCAGCTGCACTACCGATCATAATATTAGGTGGATCACCGATAAGTGTGGATGTACCACCAATATTAGATGCTATAATTTCAGATATTAAAAACGGAATAGGATCTAATTTCAGTGTATCAGTAATGATTAACGTCATTGGCACGATTAACAACACCGTTGTAACATTATCCAATAGAGCTGAAGTTATTGCTGTGATAATACAAAAAACCAAAAGAATTTTCCAGGGGTCTGCATTAACCTTTTTTGCTGAGTAAATTGCTAGATATTCAAAAATTCCTGTTTCCTTTATTATAGCCACTGTAATCATCATTCCTATTAATACCCCAATAGTGTTGAAATCAACAGAAGCTAATGCTTGTGACGGACTGATTATTTTAACAAGAATCAGTAAAGTTGCTCCAGAAATAGCAGCTACTGTTCGATCCAACTTTTCGCTAATAATCAGTGTAAGAACAACTATAAAAACTAGTAGAACAAATATGATTTCAAAATTCATAAGTATTTCATTCCTTTTCTATGTACTATCATAAAATTATAGAACTTTACGAACATAAATACAAATTTATTTCACTTTTTGGTAATATATTATGTTATTTCTTGTGAACATGAGTATTTTTGTTGATTATACTATAAATATAATTCCCATAATTAGAAAAATGTATATATTGTAAACTTTTAATATATATAGGCATTTTTCAAATGGATTAAGAATTTTATAAAGCAATTTTAGATGAACCCCCAACAATCATAGTAAAATTGGATAAGATATAAAACTGCCGGCTAATTTCACATTAGCCGGCAGTTTTCTCTATATTATACATAATCAAATTAGTTTATAAGGAGGAATTACATCTTCCTTTTAAATTTAAATTTCATATGATAATATTTCATCTGTACTATCAATAAACTTAATTACTCTATATTTTGAAAAGTCAAACCACTTATTTGCAAAAGTATCATTAATACCTTTTTTAGATTCACGAATATACGTCAATAAATCTTTTTCTGAGCTCACATTTATTCCAAAACCATCTTCATTAATAATTGCTATAGGTGCATACGAATACGCTCCAATTGACATGATATCAATTAACTTACCCTCTCGAATTTTAGCGACAAGGCTAGCATTTAAAACTATTACATCAAAATTTTCTTTAAAATCATAACTTTCTCCGTGGAAAGGTATATTCTCGCCAATATTGTATTGAATCGCCTTTGTTAGTTTTTTCTTAATTTGTGATGTTCTAATATCAAAATAATATTCATCAAAACAATTTATTGGTAGTTTATTTTCATCTTTAATAAAACTAGTTACAATGACTTCCTCAGACTCTACAACGCCTGAAATAATTCCACCACCACTTACATCATACCCATCTACGATTACAAATCTACCTGTGTTTTGATTGTCTGAAAACTTGTCAAAGCATATTTTTTCCTTTGTCCTTATCGTAACTTCCGCTACATCATTAGTTTTTGCCTCAAGTGCATTCTCATAAGTTTCTAGTGTTGTGGCATCTATAACTTTATTAAATGCTACAATTTCGCATTCAATTTCTTGAGTTACAAGTTTTATCTTATATTTTTTACCTTTGACAAAATTATTTTTTCCCATCCAAAATATGTTTGTCTTAAAAAGATTGGAAATAAGAGGTGGATTTGCTTTATGGGAAATTATTTCTCCTCTTTTATTGAAAAACTCATCTTCAAAAGTAATACCTACTGACATACCTGCACTTATAGTTTTTACATTGTCTTTTTCTACGTAATATTCAACACTCTTAACCTTTGTAGTTTTATTCTCTGGGGAAATGAGAATTTCATCCCCAACATTAAGTGTACCTGCTTCTATTCTTCCTGCAATTATTCGCCTGTTATCAAACTTATACACGTCTTGTATAGGAAATCTTAAAGGCTTCGCCTCAAGCCCTGTTTCTTGTGTAAATAAATCTAATGCTTCAAGTACACTTTCCCCCTTGTACCAAGGTATTTTATCAGATTTTGATGTTAAATTTTCACCATAAAAAGCTGATATTGGAATATATTTTAAAGGATGAACATTTAAATTTGCTAAAAAATCGTCCATTTGTTCCTTTATCACATTAAATTTTTCTTGGCTATAGTTTATTAGATCCATTTTATTCACAACTACATATACTTGTTTAATTCCTAAAAGTGAAAGTATATAACCATGTCTTTTAGATTGTTCTTGAATTCCCTCTTCCGCATCAATGATTAAAAGCGCAGCTTCAGCGCTAGCAGCACCTGTGATCATATTTTTAAGAAATTCTACATGACCAGGGGCATCTATAATTACATAATCTCTTTTATCCGTATGAAATTGAAGGGAAGTTGTATCGATAGTTATTCCTTGTTTTTGTTCTTCTTCAAAAGCATCTAATAGATATGCATATTCAAACGGTTTGCCTTTTTCTTTAGCAATTTTTTTTACTCTGTCTATTGCACCTTCTGGCAATGACTTAGTATCATAAAGCAATCTTCCAATAACTGTAGATTTGCCGTGATCTACATGCCCTACTGTAACTATTCTTAATACTTCTCTTGTATTTTCCATTAGTAACAACTCCTCCTTTACATGTACCCGTCTTTACGAAGCTTTTGCATTGCATAAGCATCCTCTTGATCTTGAGCCCTACCTGCTCTCTCGCCTGTTGTCGTGTTTTTTAATTCTTCAATTATTTCATCAATATTCGTCGCTGTAGAATCTATTTGACCAGTACACTCAGCGCAACCTAGACTTCTATATCTTTTGCCATCTTTAGCAAAATACAAATCTATAAGTGGTATATTTTCTCTTTGTATATAAGACCATATATCGATTTCATTCCAATGTAATATTGGATGAACCCTAATATGATTTCCTTTTGGAAAATCAGTTTTAAATTGGTCCCAAAGTTCTGGTGCTTGATTCGTGTAATCCCATTCAGAATCTTTAGTTCTTTCACTAAATATTCTTTCCTTTGATCTAGAACCTTCCTCATCACTTCTAATTCCTAGAATTAATCCATCAAACTCATAGTTTGTAACCACTTGTTGAAGCCCATCTGTTTTTAGCGCCTTACAACAAACTAATCTTCCACGATGTGGTCCCATACCATCTTTTATGGCTTCCTCATTTGTGTGTACGATAAGGTCAATATTAAACTCTTTAGCTATCTTATCTCTATATTCAATCATTGCAGGTATTTTATGTTTCGTATCTACATGAATAAAAGGAAAAGGAGAATGTCCAAAAAAGGCCTTCTTTGCTAACCATAATAATACTGTTGAGTCTTTACCAATGGACCATAACATGCCTAGTTTTCCTAATTTCTTATAAGATTCTCTTAATATAAAAATGCTTTCTGCTTCTAATGTATCTAAATGATTCATAGTTTTACCTCCTAATATTTATTCGCTTCTGTTTCATTTGTAGTAATAATGATCTCTTCATGATTTGGTTTAAAGATATGCCAATGAAGAAGATTTTTTTCTTTTTTCGTATATAAGTAAGTTCCTTTTCCTCCAATATCTGCTCCAAGATAATAATTTATTGCTTGAACAGGACACTCTTTAACGCATGCGGTACATCCCCAACATTCATCAGGATATTTTATTGTTGCTTTTGTATCTTCCTTTTTTATGATAAGATTCCCAGGGCAAACATCTATGCATTTTGCGCAACCCACACATTTATGTGTATCTATTTTAATGCTCATAAACTTCATCTCGCTTTACTAAATTCCTAAATACCACTTGGACTTTGCCATCTTTATATACTGTATTTACATATTTAAGCATATCAGCATTTTTTTGAGGATAATCTGCATTTTCTCCATAACATTTCCATCGAGTTTCTTTCCTCTTTAGCAGATGAATGATTAAAACTTTGCAAACATATAATCTATCAACAACTTCAAATATTTGCAGCAATTCTCTCATATCTTTAGCCCTAAGGTCACTAGCGAGCATCAAAAGCTCATCTATCTTTTCTTTTGCAATGCACAATTTTGTGGAATTAAACAGATAGTTTTTAGATAGTCCACCTGCATATTCATCCATTACTTTTTGCATAGCCTCTTCAACTTCATCTATAGAAAACGTGCTTTCATCACTCCTAAGAAAGTTTTCTAAAAATATAGCTTTAGCGCACCGTTCCTTATCCTCTATAAACTGATTTTCCTTATCTTTTATAAACTTCATTGCTGCATTAGCTGCAATTTCACCTTCTACAAAGCAACCAGTTACATATTTTTTTGGGCTTCCTCCTGCCACATCACCAGCTGCATATAAACCAGGAATTGTTGTGGCCCTTTTTGTATCCACCCAATAACCGCTAGCAGCGTGCCCCCCAACTATATAAGGTTCTGTACCTTCTATCTCCAAATTCTCTATGCTTGGACCCTTATCATCCTCAATCCATTTTAGTGTTTGAGCTGGGGCCATATTGAGATATGCCTTATAAAGTTCTTCTTCTACTTCTTTAGAAATGCCCTTAGTTTTCAAATAACAAGGGCCTAATCCTTTATTATTTTCCTCTACAGTTGCAAATAACCTTATGGTTGTTAATGGCTTTCCATAATTTTTCACATATTCCAAACCCTGAGCATTTACTTGTTCTGCACCAACGCCTTGAGCCACAGTTCCTGTAGGTGCAATAGTATCCTTACACCTTAGGGCAATGAACCTCATTTCAAAAGAAGTCATTTCGGCTCCTGCTCTTATTCCCATAGCATAACCTGCACCAGTATTAAATGGTGAATACCACATCTTATGTTTAGAAAATCCAGAATTATTAGGTTTATAGAGTCCTGAGGCTCCGCCAGTGGTGCAAATAACCGCCTTAGAATATATTACGTAGAAAACATTTTCTTCTACATGGAAACCGTAAGCACCAATAACCATATTGTCTTTAAGAATATAATCAATGATATTTACTTTATTCAAAACCTTTATATTTTTTTTTGCGTTAACCTCTTTTGCAAGCATAGGTTTTATATTTTCACCATTGATTTTTATACTTCTTTTACCACGAGTAACATATTCACCCTCTGAATCCTTTAATATTGTAAGCCCTAGACTCTCCATATTTTTTGTAACTTGATTTAAGTTTTTAGCTATTGAATATACAAGATCTTCTCTGATAATCCCTTCTGCTTCTTTCTTGACATAATCTACGAAATCTTCTGGGGTATATCCTTTATTAATATAAGCATTGATTGCATTAACTCCCGCAGCTAAACATCCACTTCTTTTTATATTGGCTTTATCTACGACTATAATGCTTATGTCTTCTTGATTAGCTAGAGTAAGTGCAGCGTAACATCCAGAGGTGCCCCCACCAACAACTAATACATCTGTTTCTAAAATTTTCGTTTCTAGCTTCATCGCAACCTCCTAAACTATAGCTTTAAGTAATCTACTATTTTATCTACACATTGAGCTATCGTTTGCTCTTTTGTATTGATCACAATCTCTGGATTCTCTGGATTTTCATAGGGTGAAGTTATTCCTGTAAATTCTTTAATCTCACCTAATCTAGCCTTTTTATATAAGTTTTTAGGGTCTCTTTTCTCACATTCACTAAGAGGACAGTCTACAAATATTTCAATAAAATCCTCACCTAGGGCTGTCCTTACCATTTCACGGTTAGTTTTAAGTGGGGATATAAAACAGGCTAAAGTTATTAGGCCTGCATCTACAAACAACTTCCCTATCTCACTAATTCTACGTATATTTTCATTTCTATCTTCTATAGAAAATCCAAGATCTGAATTTATACCAAGACGAATATTATCACCATCCAATAGATAGGTAGCCTTTCCTGCTTCATTTAATCTTATGTCTAAAGCGTTTGCAACTGTTGATTTACCAGAACCTGATAACCCAGTAAACCATAACAACTTAGATTTTTGTTTAAGTAAGATTTCTCTATTTTCCCGTGTTATATTCACATCATGCCATGTAAGATTTTTAATACGCATACCACTTAACCTCCATTATTTTATTAAAAACTAGACACGATCAAGACCCCATTTATGTCTCATGTTTTTCTCTAACCTTTCAAAAATAAGTTTATCAACTAATAAACCAAGAACGATTATTACGATCATTACCGCTACAACTTGACTAATATCTGCTAAATCTCTTCCTACCATTAGCACCTGACCCAGACCTTTTGTAGCAGAAAGCATTTCACCTGCCATTAAAGCTCTCCATGCAAATGACCATCCCTGCTTTAATCCACTAACTATATCTGGCAAAGCTGCCGGGAGGATTACCTGGGTATAAATTTTACTACCCTTAGCACCCATAGTTCTTGCAGCCCTTATATACAGTGGATTTACATTTTTTATTGCATATTTGACTGATACAGCCACCGCGAATGTGGAACCAATTGCAATGACAAATATAATTGAATTTTCACTAAGACCGAACCATAAAATCGCAAAGGGTAACCAACAAATACTTGGTAAAGTCTGAAGTCCTAAAATTAATGGTCCTAAATTTTCTTCTAAATATTTAAATTTAGCAATGATTAACCCAAGTGCAACTCCTATTACTACTGAAATAGAATATCCCACTATAATTCTCTTCATACTTGCAACAAGGGCTATACCTATTGAGTTATCTTTTATTAGGACGGCCAAAGTCCCAAAAACATCTATAGGTGATGGGAAAGTGTATGGCCTCCAAATTCTGAGAATGTCAACGCCAAGTTTATAAACCCCCTCCCATATCAGTATCAGAAGAATATAGAACAGGATTTTCTTCAATATTCCAATCCCCATCGTACTCTGCTTTTGCAACCTTCTCCACCTCCTCTTTTAATGCTTTCATTATTCTGGAAGTATAATAAGAAATATCACAACTTTCCATCTGTCTTGGTCTTGAAAGCTCTATAACAAATTCCTGTTTTATTCTACCTGGATTTGCTGCCATGACGATAACTCTATTTGCTAAACAAACTGCTTCTTCTGCATTATGTGTAATAAAAATAATTGTTTTTTTTGTATCTGCCCATATGCGTTGCAGTTGCTGTTGTAACATCATTTTAGTCTGACTATCAAGGGCCGCAAAAGGTTCATCCATTAGCAGGATCTCCGAATCAAGAGATAGTGCGCGAGCTAAGGCAACTCTTTGCTTCATCCCCCCTGAAAGCTCGTATACATAGGAATCTTTGAACTTTGATAAGTGTACCATTTTCAAATAATGCAATGCCTTCTCGTATCTAGCTTCTTTTGGCATTCCTGCCATTTTCATGCCAAATTCTACATTATCGATCACTTTGAGCCATGGAAATAATGCTGCCTCCTGAAACATCACCGTTCTATCTGGTCCCGGTCCTGTTATCTCATTACCATTAAGTATAACCACGCCCTTAGTGGCCTTTTCAAGTCCCGCTAAAATATTTAGCAAAGTAGATTTCCCACAACCCGAAGGTCCTAGTATGCATACAAAGTCACCTTTCTTTATTTCTAAATTAAAATTTTCAAGGGTACTCGTCTTTTTATGTTTTGAAATAAACTCCTTGCTTACATCCTTAACTATAAGACCCATATTTATCACCTCTATTATTTGATTTGTTCTAACCCTTTTTCTTTTAATACTTTATTCAAAATATTAAGATTAAATAAATCTTTTGTATCTGGTTTTAATTTTAGAAAACCTTCATCAAGTGAAAATTGAACAAAATCAATAACTGAGTCTTTTTGTGGATTATTTGTTATTGTTAACCTTTTAAAAGATTCATCTAAAATATTTTTTGATAATTCTTTTTTTGTTAATTCCTTGATTTGTTTATTCACAATTTCTTTAGCCTTATCTGGATTTTCATGAATATAATTGGTTACCTCTACATGATTTCTTATAAATTTTTCGACAATCTCTGGATGATCTTTTAAAAATTCAGTTCTAACAACTACTACAGCAGTACTATAATTTCCCTCTCTAAACAGTTCATTATAATCTAAAATAATATTTGCCTCTGCCTCTTCTATAAGTCTTGAACCCCAAGGTTCAGGTATTAAGGCTGCATCTATCTCTCCCTTTTGTATCAGAGATAAAATATCTGCATTAGCTGCTTGTCGTACCTCAACGGTTCCGCCCTTCGTTGTATCCTTAAGTCCATTTTCAGACAATATATGTCTAAGTGTTAAATCCTGAGTGTTTCCAAACTGTGGAACTGCGATTTTCTTGCCACTTAAATCTTTCATATTCTTAATAACTAATCCTTTTTTAGATACAAATATTGCTCCTGCGTCTGTTGCCCCAGCAATAATTTGAATATCCCCTTTGGACTTTGCATATCCATTAATAGCTGGTCCAGGTCCTATGTACGCTATATCAATAGCTTCTGCAAAAAGTGCTTCTACTTCTGCTGGTCCTGCATTAAATAATTTCCACTCTATCTTTTTTGTAGCACCTATAGTATGTTGAAAACTTTCCTGCTCTCGTCCTACAAGCGCTTGTGAATGGGTTATGCTTGCAAAATATCCAATCCTAACATTCTCATTTTCTACTTTTTTAGAAGAGCATCCTGAAAGCCCTCCAAAGATTAAAATGCCTACCAATAATACCAATGAAAATTTGATGGCCTTTGAATTTATCATTTTATCTCTCCTTAATTAACATCTTATTACTGCTACTATTCTTAGGGGATATCATCTAAACCATCCTCTTAAATCATATTTTATGTAAGTATACATCCTATCGCATACAATGTCAATAGGATTACTATGTATTATGCTACAATAGATACATCCTACATTAATATTATGTAGAAGTTATGAAGTTAACAAAAATAGTCTAAAGTAACGCATATATATGGACGTTTTTATATTAGATATAAAAAAAGCAAAAAAACAAAAAGGGATGCTACACATCCCTTTTTTAAGTTTTAATGCATTTACAAAGGTATCCAGTTGCTTATCTAATTAGGCCTTACGATCAATCAATACAACCCTTACTGGATTAGTCAATTTCTTAATCCTATTTTCGCCAATAGCTCTAGTCAGCCAATTTATCATTTTCATTAAACCATTTCTTTATAGATAAAGACTGATCTTCAACTATAGAAAGGCTAATTGATCTTACTCCTTTATTTACTAACTCTTCATTCCCTTTTGGCATACCTTCTTCATTTCTTACAAATAGGGGAACCCAATTGTATTTTAAATTTTCTGTAGCGCCAGCCCATGTTCCGCCCTTGTTATCATCCGATGAAACGACTATAGCATAACTAGATAAACTATAAATATATTTGTTTCTATCCATTGCAGTATACACTTTAAATCCTGATTTTGGATTTATTGCTGACATCATAAGTAATTTCCCCTTGGTGACATTTTGTCTTATCTCTTTTTTCTTTATATTTTGAATAAGACTATCAGCAATGAAAGATACGACTTTCCCTCCTGATTGCAAAGCAGCATCCTGTGCAATGCGACCTACACCCTTTGCACCACCAGAAACAATATGAAAACCTTCTGAGACACATTTTTCAGATATTTTCTTTGTAAAAATGATGCCTTTTTCATCTACATTTCTTGAACCTATTATTGATACGCTTTCAGTATCTGCAATACTCATATCACCACAGTAGAATAGAACAGGTGGCCGACTCTTTCTTAAAATATCTTTTAATCTTTTCGGATAATTTTCTTCTGATCTTGTAGTGATTTTAATTCCTATACTATTTAAATTTTCTAACTCAATTCCAAGTTGTCCTGATCTTGATAGTAATTTATTTAACCGCTCCACCTCTTCTGAATTTATGTTTAACTCTCTTTTCCAGTCTTCTTCTTTTGTCTCAAAGAACATTGAAGGTCGTTTCATAGAGGAGTTAAGTAGTTTATCTGCCAAAGCATTCCATTGTGTTGTGGTGTATGGTTTTAATTCTTCCTCTGTACTTATTGCTAAATTCGAGCATATTAATAGCGTTGCCAAACTATCTTTAGATAAATTTAATTCATTGTTCATTCATTTCCACCTTCTGCCTTTGATGTTGATGCGAGGGCATATGGATAGACCTCACCCGAACCGGATCTTCTTAATAATACACCACATACTGTAAGCGTCCATCCAGATTCAACCAAATCATCAACCAATAAAACAGGTCCGCTAGGTACTTCTCTGGATACTTCAAAACCATCTAATGCATTACTACTTTGAAGAAAACTATTCCCCAAAGTCTTTTGCTCCGGTGTGTTATTTTTCTTTCTAATTACCTCTTTATAAGGTAATCCTAATTCAACCGCTAATCTTTGTGCAAAAGTTTTTACTAACTCCGGTCTTCTTAAAGATGATATTGAGGTCACCCAAGTTGGTTCCCATTCTTTATTCCATTGACTCCTTAATAAGTCTTCACTTGCTTTCACTAATTCATCTCTGAAATAATTATTTTTCCATCTATCTTCTTTAACATATTTCCCCCAACCAGCATCTCCATATGTACATAGTACTTTCCCTTCTATATTCCTCTCACCCTCAGGTATTTTTTTAACTGTTGATGTGATCACTCCTGCTGGCCATTGTTTCCGCACTTTAATATTAAAGTGCTCTCCTTGAATAAAATTAATTGCTTCTACTACATCCTCATCTTTAACTTGATCATCAAAATATTTCAACTCTGTACAATTGGTGCATTTACCACAATCGCTTATATCTACATCATCTAATTCCATGGATATAAATTTCATATAACAACTATCTAGTTCCACAAATTGTTTCATTTTATCTAATTCATCATACCTCAATTTTGTTATAAAATTACTTTTTTCTATATCCGGCTTCCAGGGATTTAGTGTTCTTGAATAAATGTTTTTTTCTTTTGTCACTACATGATCCATTTGTAATCCTTTTAAGCACTTACGTACTCTGCCAAGAGATATATTTACTTCTTTTAAGATAGCTGATTCCTTTAATCCATTTTCAGAGTTTTCTATAATTTCAACAATTTCACTCATTTCCTTTTCAGTAGGAAAAGCACTATCAATAAAGTATTTCTCTATTTGGTCATCTTCTTGTCCACTTAATAGCACAGCATATGCATGGTCTAAAGCTCTGCCTGCCCGGCCTATTTCTTGATAATATTTAACTACTGAACCTGGTCTTTGAAAGTGGATTACAAATCCTATATCTGGTTTATCAAAACCCATTCCCAGTTTAACAGTAGAAACCAACGCCTTCACTTTATTATCTAGTAGCATTTGTTCTCGTTCCTGGCTAAGGTTTCTATTTATGCTGTTATCTTGAGATAAGTTAGAATGATAGGGTAATGCATTAATCCCCTTATGTTGAAGCCATCTAGCTACTCTATTGCAGTCTGATGTAGTTAGGCAATAAATAATTCCTGAACCTTCCATCTTATTTATATTTTCATATAACCAAGCAAGTCTTTCTGCTTGGCTACCTAACTTAATACTTTGAAGTCTCAAAGATTCCCTTGTCAAAGGTCCTCTAATTACCTTTAATTCGTTTCCCAATTGTTCTTTTATATCATTAATTACCCTCTCATTAGCAGTAGCAGTAGTCGCTATTACAGGGATATTTGGTGGCAAACTATTAATAATTCGTACAATTCTCCTATAGTCTGGTCTAAAATCATGTCCCCAATCTGATATGCAATGAGCTTCATCAATAACAAAGGTTCCTATTCCCCCCTTAATTGCAGGAAGGATTCTACTCACAAAGTCATCATTTCCTAACCGTTCAGGTGATAAAAGCAGTATGTCACATTGCCCATTCTTTAATACCTCTTCGACTCTATCCCAATCTTCTATATTATCACTATTGATGGTTTCTGCTCTTATCCCAATTTTTTTTGCAGCTTCCATTTGATTTCTCATCAGTGACAACAATGGACTAATTAATAATGTAGTTCCTTTTCCTTGCTCTCTTAGTAATTTCGTAGCAATAAAATAAACAACACTTTTACCCCAACCCGTTTTTTGAACGACTAGGGTTCTATTATTTGCTAATGCCGATTCTATTGACTCCCATTGTCCTTGATGAAAATTGGCATCATTATTAAGCATTCGTCTTAAAAGCTTCAATGCTTTGTCTTTCATTTTGTTTACCTCCATTTATATATTTCAAAAAATATCTATATTACATAGTTTAATCTTTTGACTATTTTGAAATCAATTAGGCGAACAACGTTTTAATACTGTCTTTTTACATGGTCACTTTGCCTTCAATTAATAATCTATTTGGTTAAATAGTTGCTAATATGACAGATGAACTCGTGTCCCTCAAAAAAACAAGGATAAAAAATTAGGTGATTTTTTATTAAAACCCTTCCTAAAATTGTCCCTAAATACTTTATTCATTAAAGTTGTATAACATGTCCCCCAAGTAACTGTGCAGTATCTGGGCTACAGGTTGTAAATATCACTTGATGTTTAGTGGTAAACTCAATTATTAGTTTTACCGCCATTTCCTTTCGATATGGGTCCAAGTCTACTAGGCAGTCATCCAGTATTAAAAACCCCTTATTGTCACCTAATATATACTCTAATATAGCAAGTCTAAGTGCCAAGGCAACTGAATCATAAGTTCCAGACGATAGTAAATTTAGAGGCATAATCGTTTGATTTTCTTTTTCCAGCCTTATTTTAAAATCATTGTCAATCTCTGAAGTCTTGTAATTACCCTTAGTTAGTAGGGTGATATAGTTTGAGAAAGCCTTAATAACGGGAGTAAACGAAGCCTCATCCATTTTTAATCGAGTGGTCTCAAAGGTTTCTTTTATCTTAAGTAGCTTTTGACCTTTCTCTAGTTTCTTTTTAAATATATTTTCTTCAGCAATATATTCGCTAGAAAGCTCCTCATATGTTGAATTCGGTAGATTTCTTTCGCACTCATAACAACTATCCTTTAATCTTGATATAGATGCTTGAGAGGTTTCATAATTATCTCTAGTTTCTTTTAGATTCTTTCTAAAGTTCTCAGTAGATTCATATTCCTCTGGAAGTGGTGCAAGTTGATCTAACTGATCTTTAATCTCCTTTCCAGACATTTTTATAGACAAAATCTGATCAAGAAGACCATCTATATTCTCATAATCATTAGACCATTCTTTGATTTCACTCTCTAAAAGCCTTTTCTCAGAAAATACATCTATTTTTTTATTATCAATATCCTTAATTTCACCTTCAATAACATCTAGGCTCCTAACCTGGCTGAGATCCCCAAAAGCAGCTAGCTTTTCCTTCAAGGTTTCATAGCTATCCTCACCAAGTAGCTCACTGATTTTATCATTATAGGTTTTAATCGACCTATTGTAATCATCTAGTTTCTCTTTATTTAACTTTGCTTCCTCAATACTTGATACTTCCAATTCTTTTAGAAGAGACTCAAAATTATTTTTATATTCCTCATATTCTAAATGTAGCTCTTTAACATCGATATCTCCAGACTTAAGCTCAATCTCAAATAAGTCATCACATCTAAGCTTTATATACCCATTGGCTCTAAAAGACTCACCCACGGAGACTTTGATAGGATCCTCTAAATCTTTAGTAACGATTAAATCAGTCTTTCCTTCATAATAATTAAGCTGACCAATGATTACCCCAGCTTTTAGCATAGCATCAGTTTTCAACATATCGTTATAATTTGTATCAAGCTTCAAAACATCTTCTTTAGTAACACTCTTGATCGTAGCGATTAGATTCTTTAGATTATTCAATTTGGCATATAAATCATCTAACTTACCCATATTTCTTGCCAATGTATTTTGTTCTACTACCTTTTTCGCCTGGCCTTTTTCAACTTCTAGCTTTTGATAATCATCATTTAGATTAGAAATCACAACATCGACTTGTTTAACTCTCATTTCATTTTGTGGCCACTTTTGATTAACTTTTGAAAGTCTAGTCATTTCACTATCAAAGGTTCCTATTTTAGGCTCTAAAATAGACCTATGGGTCATATCATTTTCTATTATTTCCATAGACTCTTTTCTTTTCTTTAAGCCCTCAAGGCTTAATTCTTCATGCTTTAACTTTTCGCAGATGTCATTAAATAGCTTTTCAATTTCATTAGCTTTATCCATTTCGAGCCTAATAGTTTCCTTTTTATAGTAGCTACTGAGAACCTCTCCAATCCCAACCTTGTAGGGATTGCTAATACCCTTATTGTTTTCAGGATAGTTCTTTTCTATATCCCATCGCTTTAATAAGCAATCTATTTCACTATCAATTTTATTTCCTAATTGATCCAATGGCACACCATCAAGTTCCATAATCGCTCGTCTTAATAAAGAGCTCACTTCATTAGTTGCCTGTTTGTTCCCAATTATTTTCTCAACAGCTTCCTTTATATGTTTTTGCTTTGAGAAGAATATGCTACTATAGGTCCCCTCACCAAACATCAGAACACCCTTCAATATCTCCAGAATAGTCTCCTCTTTCTTCAAAACATCTGAACTAGGTAGAATTAATTGTGAAAATGGATTTGAGCCCCATTCTTTACTTAATGTATACTCTCCATCTGAATGGCACAGGATTAGTTCTCCATCAATGCTATCCCCTGCTGGTATTGGCATAAACTTACCACGGAATTCTTTATCTTCAGATGACCTATTTCCAACCTTACTTGATTTAAATAATACTGAATGGATGCCTTCAACCAGTGTACTTTTACCAGCTTCATTAGCGCCTAGAATTACATTTAGCCCATCTTTAAACTCAATGTCTTTATCCTTTATTCCTGCGAATCTTTTACAGACGTATTTTTTAATAATCATTTTTTTACCTCCGAAATTAATTCATAGGCAAGTTGCAGTGCATCTTCATCATCTTCTAGCGCTAATAATAGCTGCTGTGGAAAAGACCCATCTGAAAACTCCTTGTGTATTTTCTCACTAGTAATCTTAATACCAAGGTCAGCGTCATCTACAATTAAATAAGCAATGGCTTGTTCAATTGTTTTATAGATTTCTTGCCTATAGTTAAATACCTCTTCTTCTACCCTACCCTTTAAGTGGATCCGAGCAATCGTTTTACTAGGGTTATCCTTTATTAGTGCTTCTAATACCGAATATAAATCTTCTCTCTCTTTGATATCATATTCTTGATCGATAAATTTATATGTTCCGGTTGTTACTCTATTGGCGATTACCGCCTTTTTATCATCAATAGAAATAATCCAAGCATTGCCTAGGTGCTTGCAATCAAGCCCATCAGGTTCTGGTGTACCAGGATTAAATATCTTTTCACTAGTAACTGATGCTTTAGTTGGATAAGTAATATGAGTGTGACCTAAAAGCCATAAATCCACTGAACTATTTTGCAGCTCATCCAAAGTCATATTATAATAATTCAAATCCATATCAGGCGAAAGTCCATTGATTGCTCCATGACCAATACCAATATGAATTTGTTCCTCACTCATAGATTCCTCTTTAATCCATCCAATGTTGTTTACACTTGAATGCTTTGAATGACAAGGAGCTGGATAGATTATTGCATTAATTCCATAATCATTTAAGGGATAGGCACGTTCTTCATTGATATAGAGCAGCTTATCAACATTTCCTTTATTAAAGCTATTCCATAACTCAATCAAATCATTGTCATAGTCATGATTCCCTGGCATAACTAAAATACATTCCCCTAGAAACATCTCTAGAGCAGCTGTAACTTGGGCAATAATCTTCTTATCAATACCAGTTATTCGATCAAACAAGTCACCTGCTATAACGAATAAATTACACTTTTCTTGATTGGCTATCTGTACCATATTTGAAAGTACATCTACTCTAGCTTGTTGCAAAGAACTTTTAATAAAATCTGGATAATTATTAAACTTCATTCCTATATGTAAATCTGCTGTATGAAAAATCTTAATCATTGGTGTGCTCCCTTCCCTTAGTTATGATAAGTACCTATATATATTATCTTTATTTAATTCATATAATTTAAGTATCCATGCATTAAAACATTGCATCTCTAATATAACACAGAATTCCACCACTGCTCTCTCAAATATTTGAGGGTGGTCATCTTTAGTTGGAACCTTAGACATTTGTTGTCATAGATTATATCACGGGGTGAGATTATATTTACCACCGTTATTAAAGGAGCTGTAGCAATATTGAATAAAAATGGAGATGTTAATAATTGAAAAATATAATAGATATTTCACAGCATCAAGATCCTAGTAAGATGAACTATGACAAACTATCAAAACAAGTTGATTTGGTTATCATCCGTACGCAATACGGATCGAAAACATTAGATAGACATTATAAAACACATCATACTGAATTTAAAAAGCGTGGTGTTTCTACCGCAGCTTACGCCTGGATTAGGGGCGTTAATATCGCAGATATGGAACTAGAGGCGACAGACTTTTATAACAGAACTAAAGATTTAGATCCTGTTTTTTGGTTTATTGATGTTGAAGAAAAGTCAATGAATGATATGCGATCAGGTGTAAGTGCTTATATTAAGAAATTACGTGCACTAGGTGCTAGAAAAGTTGGTGTTTATATTGCTCATCATCTATACAAGTCATTTAATTTAAACTTAAGTGAAGCAGATGCCGTGTGGATACCCAATTATGGTACCAATACAGGGCAGATTAAAAGCACACCATCTTTCCCCTGCGATCTACACCAGTATACTAGTGTTGGTAGACTAGATGGATACAATGGTAATTTAGATTTAAACCGTATATTGAATGGCGGGACCATTGAATTTTTTATTGGTCAAAAAGAAACAGTAAAAACGCCAAATCCTGAACCAAACTCAGCAAATACGATAATTTATACTGTGAAAACTGGGGATACCCTATCTGCAATTGCTACTAAATTTAAAACCACAGTAGCTAAGCTTGCAGAGTTAAATAATATTAAAGATATACACAAGATATATCCAGAACAAAAGATAAAGGTGCCTAATACCTCAACTACGGAAGAAACTATCATTTATATTGTAAAAAATGGAGACCATTTATCAGAGATTGCCGCAAAATATAAAACCACAGTAGATAAAATAGTTAAAGATAACGATATTAAGAATAAAAATCTTATTTATCCAGGACAAAAGATAAAAATCCTCTAAATCTAGAGGGGCTTAAGCCCCTCTAGATTTAGAGGTTTACAAACTTTACTAGATGTTATTGAGAAAATTTAACCTATGAAAAATAAAATAAAAATGATAAACATTAAGTTTTCTAATAGTTATTCAATTTGAATAACATCATTACTTTTTTTATATTCATACATAGCACTAACGACAAGTGCCATAATTGTTAAACTATGATACTTATTCTAAAAATAACCTTGTAGTTTCTGCGTATATTCATAATAATGCCAAGTATCTTTCAGACTTTAGAGACTCAGTTTATACCTACTACTTTTCTTCTTAGGGATTACTTTTTACAGATTTTATTCTATCCCAATTTGGCAATGATCGTGAGACTGCTCGAGTTAAATATTCTGAATTTGTCCCTAGCTGTATGTTCTCACCCTTTGCAATACTGTTCATATTCATTATCATGATGGACCTTTATTTGTATTTTGATCTTAATTCTCTAGCTCTTCCAATAGTTCCATTCAATCTAGCCCAAGCATAATTATGTGCTTGCGTAATATCAGATTTATTTATTTCAATATCTAAATCCCCTTCATTTCCCTTCACAATTTCCTCGATACTTTTTTCTATTTCAGGCACCTTTGTATCCATCTTGAAAGAAATATAATAAATACTCAGTGTAATCCCAATGATTACTACTAAAATTAAAAAGCTCCATCCTAAGTATTTTTTCATAATGCCTACATCCTTTCATTTCACGAATATGATCAGATGAATCTAATTATACTAATGCTCTGATTCTGATAATACTTGTTTTAAAATATCTAGAGCTATCCCCTTGAGATTCACCAGGCTTGTCAACAATCCAAGCTACGCAGTTTACTATTTTTATTCATAATAAATCCATTTCTATAGCTTATTATATCATCATTATTAGCATATTTTTCAAGTTCTTCTTCACGTTTGTAATTAATCATTATCTTTTCACTTAATATTCTTTCTATATGGTAACTTATCCACAATATCGCCTGTTAATAAGATTTATAGAATCTATATAAATGTTACTATTTAACGGAACATGCTAGGCATTCTTTACATGACTTATTGTTTTAATGTACAAACAACCTGCTGGTATTATCGCAGGATTATTAGAAGCCATCGTAGCCATGGCAAGAGCTTATTCACCTTTGGCATTCTTCTTTTTGTTCGCCAACACCCTTGGCTCTATTGCCTATTCACTAGTTGCTAGAAAGTACTCCATGGAAAAACTAAGCCATCATATACTAGCTCAAGCCGCTTGTACCATTAGCGGAAACTTCTGCGTCATGCTTGGATTAATTTTTGTGATACACCTAGACTGGAAGGTGCTCTTGTAACATCAGCAATTATCACTTTAGTTGAAACTATAGTTGCAAGCATTCTTACACACAATGTTTATCGTTCACTGTAATACACAATAGATATTTTGTAGATCTTAATAAAAAAAGTTAAAATAAAAAGCAGAGAAATAGAACTCTCTGCTTTGTTTTCGTATTTTATTCGTTTTTATGGTATCTTTTTATATCCTTAGTTCCCAAACAGTCCCCATTTTATGTTTTATCCTCTATCTAAATCAGTTACTGATACTTAGAGCTGTTGAAACATAAGGATTTTATTGGTGCGCCCTGAGGGATTCGAACCCCCGACCAACTGATTCATTTATGTTCGTTTTAATCTGTCACGTATTTTGTTGAAATGTACATGCATCAATAGTTTCCGTACCTATGATTCTTAATGTTCACCTTTTTAATTTATTCAAGAAGGGTTAAAAAAGGGTTAAATATAATTAGGTGTTAAATAAGCGTTTATCAAGTCCGACCCTAGTATTAGTACTTAAAATTACTTTTAGTAGCTTAATTAAGCAAAATAGTCTTTAATATTTATATATTAGCTGGTATAATAGATTATATATTATTTGCAACAAAGCTACTAGCGAGACCAATGTTGTCTAATGCTGCCTCTAATCCAACTAAAGGATTGTTACCCTTAATTCCAGATTCAATTATTTTATTAGAGTTATTTAATGCTTCATGTACGGTGTTGAAGGCACTGAAATTTGTTACCCTAGTGTAAACGCATTTCTCACGAGATGCGTTTTTTTATTTATCTTATTATTATTCTGAGGTTGCTTAAATATTTTCAATAGATCATTTTGTATATCTATTATTTGAATGAAATTTATTTTACTATCTGACTTAACCTTTTGTTTTGTAGCAATATAAACGTCTGGCACTGTGTTGAAATATTTTATAAAGTTGAAATCACGGTACTTTTGGTAATCGAATCCTTTATTCGATAATTCTACCTCAAGTACTGCTATTCTTTTGATTCCGCAACGGTCTGTGTATCCGAAAATCCCATCTGGCCGGATGTCTCCAACTTGTTTTTGTGTTTGCAGATACTTTATTTGATTATACTTTGAAAATTCACGGTAAAAGTCTGTTATCATCACGCTATGTTTTAATTGTTTAGGTTTTTTAAGATAATAACAGTAGTCCTCGTTTATATATTCTTGGCACCTTTTAATTTGATTCATATCGTAAAGGCACTTGAGTCTTCTTTGAGCAACTAATTTAGAGGGATAGAAAAAATGTTGTAGCGTGGTAGTAGTAGCACATGTATGGTTTTTAAGCCATTCGATTAATTGCAGATCTCTTTCAGTTATCATGGAAGAAATCAAAAATATCCTTTTCTATAATCTGCCTTTCTACCTTTGCTGGCCGTGCTTTAATCTTGAATGGCCCTAACAGTCTTTCTGCTTCGTCTGCCTCTAAATTCATTGATTGAAACTCTACCAATTCCCCACCACTCTTTAATAATCCATGCCCTTGCCCTCTACAGTCCTCTAATCCATTTTGGTCAATTATTATTCTGCTATTAAGTCCATTCAAACATTTTAAACCTATTACTAGAGGGATATTTTGCTTTAATAACCCTGTAACAACTTTAGCATCAGGTCTTTGTGTACATAATAATAGATGGACTCCACATGCCCTAGCTATAGCGGATAGTTCTTCAAATATTTCAACGCTACCTTTTGATTTTACTATAATAGAAAATTCATCAACTATTATGATCCACCGTTTTAACTTATGGCCCTTCTTTACATATTGGTCAAAGTCTTTGCAGCTATTCTCATAGAACAACTCATATCGTCTATTCACTTCTTCCTGGATCATGGTTAATGTATCCTTAGCTTCGTCTATATTCTTGCTAAAAGATTTTACCATTTTACAATCCTTAAACATTGATAATTCTACGCCTTTTTTCAGGTCTATTAGGTGAATAACTACGTTAGAGGCATTTAATATAAGGTTTGTTATTATCGCTCTTAATAGCGTGCTTTTTCCGCTTCCTGTTTCGCCAGCTACTAGCATATGTGGCTCACCTTTTGCCAAATCAACAATCTTTAAACCTCTATAAGTGTACCCAATAGGAATCTTTAATCCCTCTAATTCTATTTTTTTATAGGCGTATTCTTTGCATAATCTCTTTTCGAACACTTTCACAAATATATAACCGTTATTATAGCTAATTTCTACTTTTGCAATTAACATTTCCTCTATAGCGGTTTGGACTTTTATAAAGCTTTCAGATGTGATGCCTACAGGAGCCTTAATTCTCACTATATAACCATAGTCTGTTAATCTCTTTTGTTTTATTAAAGGGAAATATTCTTTATCGCCTATTCTGTTATATAATTTTTGAGTTATAAATAAACATCTCCATTTGCTTGGCTTTAGAAGCTCTCTTACTATTCCATACCCACATAATCCAGTTATTATCATTTGTGGATCCACATATCCTAAGACCCATTCCATATTTTTACCCCCTTTTTTTTCTTTTTTTAGGATAAATTAATTCTAATTCCCCCCATTCACCATCCTTTTCACTACCTACAAGTTGATTTTAATTTTTTAAGCCTTTGATATATCTAACTTATAGCGTGCTGGGTATATGTTCCGTACATATAGGCAGACATATAGGCAAACATATACTTAATGTGTATTATAAATAATGCAAAATAATGCAAAATACTTAAAAATTAATATATATACTAATTTGTAATACATATATAAAGGGGTGAAATTATGAGAACAATAACTGTCAGACTGGAAGATGAAGAATATGAGAATATCAAATTATTATCTAAACAAACTGGTATTACTATTTCGGCATTAGTGAAGCAAGGATTGCAATTAAGAAAAAGACAATTAACAGGTGCTAATGAAAATATTAATATGTTTGAAAACAATTAGATGGATTAGAGGAGTAAAGTTTTACTAAAACGGGGTTATAGGCTGGGCACCTGGGTGCATAGATCCTATATCCCTTATTTTAGAGGAGGGTGAAGATTTTCAGAGGAATAACTCATTCATTACTGGCGATTTCTTTATATTTGATATTGGGTAATACTCTTTATTTCAATATTACTTTTATATGGATCATAGCATGTCTTGTATTTGGTTCTCTATTGCCGGATATAGATCACCCATATAGTACGTTAGGGAAATACATCTTTCCTATAAGTGGAGCAATCAAGCATAGAGGATTTACTCATTCGTTTTTAGCGGCTTTTATTTTACCATTACCACTTTTATACTTTGGCACTGGATACTATTTCATTACTATTTGGAGCTATTTACTTCACTTATTAGTGGACACATTAAGTCCAATGGGTGTTATGTGGCTTTATCCTATCAAAAAGAGATATTCTCTTAATCTTGCTAAAACTGGTGGAATTGAAGAGGCTTTTATTGTGGTAACGTGTTTATTGTTTATATTTAAGATTAAAATATTTTAAAGAAAATACTGGGGGATAAAAGTTGGCGGGTTGACAATCTCTTTTTCTTCCCTTATCCTTTGATAGTAGTCCAGGCGTTAATCCGTAATTCCCCGTTCTGCTCTCATCTTGCGTAATATAACTCTGTTTTCTTCTAGTTTTTCGTCGATATTTTCTCGTGTGACACCATACTCTTTTTCCATGTATTCCTCCAGCTCTTTAGCTCTTAGTGCAACTGTTCTTTCTGGGGGCGCTTTCTTCTCCATGTAATCGCTCCTTTTGTATATTCTCATTTCCTGTTCAAAACACTTAATCCCCCAGCCTTCCAATTACGAATAGCATTTCTTGGTTGGGTACTATTTGCAGTAGTATCCAATCATTTTTAACTAGACTATTTACTTCCCGATAATCTGATGTTTCTTTAACTTCTTTTACGTCTGTGAATTTAATAATTTTTCCTTTTTGAAACATTTCTCTTTCACCTCGCTTTTATAATGTTTTCTCCGACTATCCAACATATGGTAAAATTATGTTGAAAGGAGGTGTTTATTATGAAATATGTTTATGCAAATCTATGTGGAAATTGGGTCAATCTAAGTGATGATCCTAATTGTGTAATGGATAAAATTCATTAACATTCATCCTTTCTTTGTGGTAACTTATGTATCTTGTCAACCAATTCTGTGATAACACCGTTACCACCTAAATTATGATACTGTGTATACATTTCCTCTACGTTCTCAAGAGCATAAATTGGCACATAACCTCTCTCGCAATAGTGATTATACACTTGTATGATTCTATCTCTTAAAAGAGCCTGCATCCCTAATTTTAACGCGCCTTGCTGTGTTGTTATTTGTTTGAATTTTCTGCTTAATATGAGTAATATAGTTGCTAATGCAAATTCAATTAAATACTTTTGTACAATTTCCATAACTAACCCACTCCCCTAGTTTTATCGTGATTTTTACGCTATCCTGTCTAATACGGGCAAAAATGACAACTCTTTTATCATTTGGCATTTTGCTTTGCAAATTTGATAAATTTCTTTATAGTAAGTTCCTTTGTCAACCTCAATAGATATTATGTTTTCAATTGCTCTTTCAAGGAATTTTATCGTTTCTATATATTCTAGTGATAAATTATCTCTTTGACCTGATTCTATTCCCAAAGTCTTATTTACTAATTTTGAATATGTAATGTACAATTTCCCAGCATTTTTACTGCATTGACCTTCTGCTAAAGGAATGAGTTTAGTCAATATAATATCTGTTTCATCTTTCCTTGTTTGCTTTCCTGTAATTCTTGCTTGTTGCCATTTAGATGATTGTTTATCAAATAAAAATTCTCTCATACGGTAGAATTCTTTTACTAACTCTAATTTAAACCTTCTTACAATATGGTTATTTTCAAGTAAAGTTATTAAATACGATGCTTGAGGTTCATTTAATATATACGTCTTTGTTGGTCTACCGCCTTTTGGGTTCTTGGATGTGTCATCCATAAACCTCAACTCTCCTAGTTCCTCAAAATCAGAATAAAAGTCCCTTATTTTTCTTGTAATTGTATGATGTTCATATCCTGTCCCTTCCGCAATTACTAAACTATCTGTAAATATATTCTCATTCTTAATTTTTACTATTTCATACATACTCTGTTCTCCTTTCGTATTTTCTGTATAAAAATGAGACCTCCTAAGAGATCCCTATTTTTACGCTGTTATATTGTGTCATGGTGACTCCAAATTGTATGTTATTTCATGACGAACTTCTGATTAAAACAAGGTTTTTTAATATAGATTTTTTCAATAAATAACCATCACAATGTTTTAATATTCCTAAATAGCTTTGTACGCTAGAATTTACTTTTGAAAATTCAATTTCATTTCTGGCATATGATTTTTTAAGATATTTAAACCTCCTTTTCATCTTTATCGATGTTTTCTTTTTGAGTCTCAAATGTGTAGACCAAATTCTAAAGCCTACAAATTCAATACCAACTGAAACAGGTCTAATGCAAGTTTTACTGTTTAAATGTAACCCAATATTATTGTTTAAAAAGTCTTCTATTTCTATTTTTAACCTGTGCAAGTATTGTTTATCCTGGTGTAAGATAATGAAGTCATCCATATATCTTATATAATGATTTACTTTTAGATTGTGCTTACTGAATTGATCTAGTTCGTTTAGATATATGTTTGCTATGAGTTGGCTTGTTAGATTACCTATTGGCATGCCTTTGTCGTATAATCGGTCATGCTTAGCACAATCTCCTGGTTCAATCCCTTGTGGCAATCCAAATGCAACATCGTCACTCTTGATTATCTTTGCAAGTAGCCAAAGGACGTCTTTATCTTTTATTTTTCTTTTTACGATGCTTAAAGCTATGTCATGGTCTACTCTATAAAAATATTTAGATATATCCATTTTCAAGTAATGGTATTTACATTCTTTTCTATCTACTTTTCTTAAGCCAATGGTTCTCCGACCACGGATTGAAACTAAGAATAATCTGTTTAAAATATCCTTCAGGCAATTCCCCACGAATAGACATATCAACCTTGTTAAAATCTTCCTCGTTTGATATTTGGAATGCTTCCTCAAACCATGCCCAACATAAGTATCCGATTTCTACTGTAATCGATGTAATACTCATTGGATCATCTAACCCTCTGAATAAAATCTTTTGTCCAGTAAGCTTATACGTTGCTTCAAGTGGACTCTTGCTAAAATGCCACAAGTGACCAACTTCTAGATTATTTGCTGCCCATTTTAACTGCGTCCAGGTAGAATCTTTATGGGTATTAAAAAACCGCCGAACAACTAATGTATTGGCCAACGGGTACTTCATCATGTTATATATTATTTTCATGCCCGAGGTAGTTGATTTCTTACTACCTCTACCACCTTTTACTACTAGATAACGACCTTTAAATTTCCAAAATGATGCATAGCCTTTACCAATTTTATCAGGAAGGTATATTTTAGTCTTTAAGTTCATCTTCACCGCTAAACACCACCTGTTGCGATTGCTGCGTTAAATCTATGTCTTGTTTATCTATTTCATTTTTCATCTTCTTAATTTTCAACCGCTCTTCTTCTGTCGCTATGTTCATGTGCTTAGAAAGCCACTCAAGAGCTTTCATTCTATCGTTGAGCTTAACAGATACTCCATCTTTACCTTGCTTAACTTCAGTAATGATTGATCCATCTATCTCATCACTGTTTTTAAACCTTACATAATTTCTAGGTACCTTAATTTCATTACCATCATTATCTATTAGAGGAATGCCATATTCGCTTTTTAAAGAAACCTTTTCATAGCCAAAGTCAACATAATCAACAATGTCTGAAAACGCAATGTCCATATACTTTTGAAAGATATCTGATTCACTTATGAACGTCTGATTCAACTTGCCTTGTTTAAGACTATGTATTTGCTCTCTTATGTTAGTATTTGTTAGTGCCTTTGAACCATTAACTCTTGCTGTTGATCTCTCCTCTAATGATTTTATCTTAGGGTTTCTTAGGGATTATCTTCTCTTCGCTCGTTTTACCTGACGTCGTGAATCATGACATCAGCTCTATCATCATTATTAACATGATTTAATTATACGTTCCATTTTCGTTGACTAGTGAAGTCATTTGCATTCTTCCGATGGAATCCCAAATTAGGATTCCATCCTTACTTTACACCAAAGGCGTAACGATTAGTGGCACCCTTATCTTCTATACAGTTCGCTCTCACTGATAAGTGTCATGCTTTGTATGCCTCATTTGAAAGGATGCCCCGTTCCAAGGCGTCCTCTTCCTTTTGTTATCCTTTGTTAGCTTTCTTATTTTCATCCTCTAATATAAATCTGGAATACTTACCGCCATTGCCTAAAGCGGCCACGTTTAAAAACAGTACCTCAAAGCCTCTAATTTAGTATATAACACCTCTGTACATTCTCTCAGCAGTATGTTTGATTGGGTGGAGCGTTTGATTGGAGCGTTCCGAGCGTTTGATTGGAGCGTTCCGAGCGTTTGATTGGAGCGTTCCGAAACGTTGCATTAGAGGAATGATGCAACAAAAGAATTAAATAACATTATAATCAAGCATTCTCAATGAACAAAACACTCTGTAAAACACGGTAGTGCATTACTCGGATTTACTCGGATTAATGATGGGGAATGATGGAGTAAACACTCTGTAAAATCTTCATTACTGAGGGTAATACATCTATAATAATCTTAGGATTTCCGAGGTTCTTCACTTCCTTACCTAAAAACCAAGGTTGTCCCTTTCACCGCTACCAATAAGATAACATTTTATCAATTATTTCTTTCCTCTTTGCTTTACACCAACCCATTGAGAAGTTTATTTGTTGGGCTATTATCCACCATTGCGTACGATCTATGTAAAACATTACTATTATCGATTTTTCTAGTTCAGTTAGAGAATTGATGGCATTATCTATCATTCTTATCTTATTTGTATCTAAGGCTATCATTCTTTTAAGCTCTTTCTTTTTATCTTGCGGATCTTCATATTGATCCTCTAATTCTATATTCTCTAATTTAAGTTGATTGTGGTTTATTGAAGCTCTTATAGTTTTATAATTAAATAGCTGCTCTTCTATTTCTTTATATTTAATATCGTGCATAGATTATCTCCTTTTGTTATCTAAAATTTTCAACAATAGCTTATAAGGCTCAAATTTACCTTATAAGCCATTTTTATATATATGGCGTGTATTTATGTAAAATATCTTTTGTATCACTATTTAACGCCCCTATGTTCTTACTATAATAGTCTATTTGGTTTAGTAGGGAATCAACATTATCATATGATCTAATTTGATTTTCTTTATATATTTCCCTGATCATTTGTGCACCCCATGATGATCTTCTTAACTTATTAATCGCAGAATATTTTCTATAAAAAACTTGTCTTTGGGGAATATGAAAAAGGTCTGCTAATTCGTTAATACTCATGCATTCCGTATTGTTCCAGCCATGATTTAGTTTTAAGATTTCACGTTCCATAAGAGTAGTGTTCTTTCTCATAGCCTCTTCTAGTGCCTCGTGTAACTCCTGATTGCATGAACGCTCTTCAATATCTAGATACTGATCATTTTCATCAACTTGCAAATCTATAAGTTCTAGACTATCACCTTCATCATATGTTTTATTGAGGCTTATTTCACCGCTTGTAAGCTTTGTATTCATGAATCGGCTTATCTTTTGTCTAATCCAGAATACAGCATATGTGCTAAATTTAGCGGGATTGTCTGTCTTTATTTCGTACTTGTTAACAGCTACCATTAAACCAATAAATCCTTCTTGAATGAGATCGTCTTTATCAATCGAACTAGAATCATAACTATAGCTATAATTATTATATTTGATAGCTAATTTATATACTAGGCCTTTGTTTTTTAAGACAATCTCGTCCATAGCTTTTTTATTTCCATTGTGATAATCTGCAACTAGCTCTTCATTGGTCATAAAACCACCACCTCTTATTATAATTTAAGTATTAAAGGAACTTGTATCCTATGATCCAATACATATGTATTACTTATTGTAAGCGTTTAGAGGCTATATATATCCTTATAGCCTCTAATTAAAAGAGTTTCTACTTATTTTTAATTGTTTTTATAAAGATTTTTGCCTTTAACAAGCCTATGTATAATAGTATTTCTCCTACGATCAGGTAACTGTCCATCAACAATAAGTAAAACACAATTATTATCTTTCTCCCTATATCCTCCACCAGTTTTTTTAAGTAGAATACTTGAATTATTATCATTAAGCACAAGCAAACTATACGAAACCTTGTTATACTTAAAAAAACTAACTTTTGCTACCTTTAACCTTTCGTCAATATGATTGTTGCTTTTAATTTCTTTTCTCATTTGCCATTTCTCCCTTTTTTAGGGATATTTTATTTCTCCCACCTGTATTCATTCGGTTACAATCTTTTAGCGAAATCCAGTTACGCTCTTTTAATAAATAATGAAGCGCTTTTTGCTTTTCTGATTGACTTAATCCGCCTGGTATAAAAAGTACAGTATGACCTGCATATTTTAACGCACCACCTCTACTGGAATCTTTCGCATTATTTAACTCAATCAAATTATATGTTTTTTTATTGTATTTGAACCAAACTGTCTTTTTCTCTTCTAAATTTACCATATTTACTCACTCCTTATTTTTTTTCTTCTTTTTTCGATTTTGCATAGGCTAAGCCACGCTCTAAAACTTCTTTTAATTGTTCAGCATAATCAACTTTCTCTTCCTTAGGATAAATATTTTTTAATTTTTCCATAGTCCAGTAAATTCTTTGTGCTTGGACATCAATTGTTCTTATATGCTTTTTATCCATGACTTCACCTCGTTCTATATTACAAATCCATAAATTTTGTGCATTCACCCACCCAACTTAATTCAATGACTCCTAATGAACCGTTTCGTTGTTTTGCAATTATTAATTCAGCTTGTCCTGGATTCGCTTCTCGGTCATAGTAATGTTCTCTATGTAAAAAAATAATTAGATCTGCATCAAACTCCATTTGTCCTGTTTCACGAAGGTCTGAAAGGATAGGCCTCTTATCATTCCTTGATTCATTTGCTCTACTTAATGAGCTTATAACAACAACTGGTACATTCAATTCTTTGGCCATAACTTTTAGATCTCTTGAAACGGCTTCTACCTGTTCCCGTCTGATTTTCCCTTCTTTGCTTTTAATTAGTTGTAGGTAATCTACTACAATCAAATCAAGACCTTTTGTCCTTTTTAACTTTCGGCTCATGCTCTTCATTTGGGCAACTGTTAGAGAAGCATTATCATTGATAGAAATATTGCTATTACAAAAACCCCTTGCGACATGTAACAACTTGTCATAATCTCTTTTATCTAGACTTTTATTCTTTAATTTATTACCACTTATGAATGATTCTGATAATAGTAATCTTTTCATTACTTGCTTTTCACTCATTTCTAAGCTAAATAGCACCACTTTTTTTCCTCTCATAGCTGCATTACTAATAACATTTAGTGCAAGGGCTGTTTTCCCCATAGACGGACGAGCACCTAATAAAATATAGTCTGCATCTTGTAACCCGCCTGTTATCCTGTCTAGATCTACAAACCCCGTTTCTAATCCTGTGTAACCTTTCTGTTCTTGCTCATCTTCTATTTGCTTATATGCATCCATTACAATTAACTTTATATCTGTAAAATCTTCGGTTATTATGTTCTCCCTTAGTTTAAATATTTCCTTTTCCGCATACTCTGACATATCCTCACCCGAAGTATCTGAGTTCATGATCTTTTCCGCTATATCATGAAGCCTTCTTTTTAGTGTTAGATCTTTTAATTGCTTAACGTATTCTTTCCAGTTGAGTTTTAAGGCTTTATTTTCTGCTATAAACATTAAATTTTCTGACTTTACCCTTTTATTTATGCTTGATATTAATATCTTATCATCAAAGTTTTTATTGGCTTTTATTAATTCTTTTATAGCTAGATATATCTCTTTGTGTGCAGAATCAATAAAATCATTTTCCTCTAATAATTCAACCTCTAAAGCGCATCTCCTATGAACAATCATACATGTCAATACATATTGCTCGAGTTCTATATCATAGTTCATTATTAACTCCTTCCATATCGTGGTAAGTGTGAATATGGGTTGTCGTCTTTCTCCTTAGACATTGTTTTGCTTTTATTTTTTACCTTTGGGTATATCTTGTCCCAGTGTTTTCGTAAATTAGCTGGGGATTGTATCTGTGAATTCCAAAAATCATCTATGTTGAATATGTATTCTAAAATGTCTCCTATTTCATCATTTGTTCTTTTATCTTTCTCTTGCAGCAATCTTATTTCATTTGACCATTTATCTAGATTGGCTGTTGCACATTTGTTCTTAGGGTTATATTCTAATATTAAAGATTGAAGCTTTTTCGCTATATCAAAATGTGAATTTTGATAAGAGTATTTATTATTTACATTATTATCATTATTGTTTGTGTTGATTTGCTGTTGATTTGTTGTTGATTTGTTGTCTTGTTTGTTGTCGGAACTCTCATTGATATTTTGATATAACCCCCAATTCTCAATGCTTACAACTGAATATTTGTTGTTGGATTTGATGTTGATAGTTCCGTTGTTTTCTAGCACCTTCAAATATTCCCATGCGGTTGAAGGTGGCATACATAATTCGATACCCGCTTTGTTCCTACCTGTAATAAATTGACCAGGTATTAGCCTTGCATTTTGCCTTCCTACAAGTTGTTTGTGTTCTTTATGCGTGGCTTTTAATAGACACCATATAAACACTTTCAGCAATTTTTCATTCTCAAATATTGGTTTATTTAAAATATCCCTGTGAAGACTTACCCAACCGTTACTAACCATTTATTCACCTACTTTGTTAGCTTCTCCTTATGGTTTATTTAACTTCTTAGTAACTTGCTTGATTTTCCATTTTAGAGTCTGTATATGCACGTATCTTTTTACTATCTTTAGAGGATATTAACTGTAGGTCATAATTCTCTACCTTCTTTTGTACACTTATCCAACCATGAGGAAAATAAATCTGCATTTATCTTTTTAATTTCTCCTATTCTTACAATTGGAATATCTGGCTGGCTTCTAACCATAGCATAAAGCTTATTTTTACCTATTCCAAATACCTGTGATGCCTCAGCAACGCTCATTAACTTCTTCATCCTCTAATCACCCCCTACTCAATTATTTCAAAAATATCATCAAATTGTATTTTCAAGAAATCGCATATATCTTTCGCCGTTTTAATACCTACAGGTCGATTACCTCTTTCAATTATCGAATATGCATTCTCAGTAATTCCAATTGACTTTGCAACTTCTTTTTGAAACAAACCAGCTTTAATCCTTATAATTTTTAAATTTGGATTATGTGCTTTAATCATTACACCACTCCCTTAATGCTGTATCTTGAATATCCAACTCCATAATTAGTGTACTATCAATATGAAACATTGTCAATACCATGTTTACTGTATTTGAAGAATATGATATAATCATATCAACTAATTAGGGAATGGTGGTGTCCAATGTCTGAATTTTCAAAGATATTAAAAGATTTAAGGTCTAAAACTGACTATAAGCAAATCGATATTGCTCATTTTTTAGATATTTCGGTACAAAGTTATTCAGCTTATGAAAACGGTAGAGAACCAAATTATGATATTCTTATCAAACTATCAGAAATTTTTGATGTACCCACGGATTATCTACTGGGAATAACACAACTTAAAAGTTATATAGTAAAATTAGATAGCTATAAATATATTCAGGATATTATTACCAAAGAGGATATTATTACCAATGAGCATATTGCAACTATCTTAAATGCTATCCAGGCTGCAATAGATGGCAAAAACGATGAGGAAAAAGATGAATTGTTAACATGTATGGGAACTGCTTTCGCATGTATTAATATGTACTTTGATAATATTAAGATTGCTAATAAGAGTGAAGGATATTTAATGGGTGATGCTGATGATATGGTACCCATATTAAAAATATTGAAAGGATTTAAAGACCAACGAATTTCATACAGTGAAATTCAAAATATGTTTATCAGTCAGCCTCAAATAAATGGAGCTATTAAGAATTTAATGGAATTTATATATAGATACACAAATTATACTTTTGATTTTTCTAGATTAAATAATTTGTAATAATGAGGTGATCCACATGGCACGACAACCAAAGACTAATTATGAAACTAATGGGTACAGCTATTTCCGTACAAGGCTCACAATAGGCACAGATACAAAAGGAAATCCTATTAGAAAGATATTCTATGGTATAACAAAGACGGAATCAGAGAATAGAAAAAAAGAATATATTAAAGCTTTAGAGAGTGGAATAAACCCCGATTTAGGCTGTCTATCATTGGAAAGGTCAATGCATACTTGGTTATGGGAGATAGAGCGCCATTCTGGCAATAAATCATCTAGCTTTGAAAGATATGAAGGAATATATAGAAATTATATAAAAGGTACGGAATTGAGTCGCCTTAGCGTTGCAGATATTAAAAAGATAGCTATTCAAAAGTATTACAATGAGCTATCAGAAAATGGTAATAGCTATTCTAAAATTCATAACTTAAACAAGGTTTTAAGTAAGTTTTTTCAATATGCAGAGTCTGAAGCTTATATTATCAAGAATCCAATTAAAGGCTTGAAGATATCAAAAGATAATGAAGAAGATCTCGAAGAAGAAGATCTCGCTATTGAGACCTTTACTAGGGAAGAAGTCAAAAAAATAGTGAATAGTCTTAATGACGTGAAATTAAAATATATAATTCTATTTGCATTGTTTACTGGCGCTCGCCAAGGTGAAATATTAGCACTAGAAAAATCAGATATCCAAAATAATATAGTTAAAATTAATAAGAGTGTTAGAAATGCAAAAATATATGATGATGAAGAAAATTCTCACTATGAGTTAAAGGTTACAAAGCCTAAGACTAAGCACTCCAGGAGGGAAGTACCTCTACCTGATAGCTTATTGCCTGAGTTAGATAAATTGAATATCTTGGTAATAAAAGAGCGTTTAAAACATGGGCCTGCTTATACTGACAACAATCTTTTATTCCCTTCACTTACAGGTACCTATATTGATGCTCAGAACCTAATTAAATCGTGGAAACGTGCTTTAAAAAATGCTGATGTACCATATAAGAAATTTCACTCACTAAGGCACACATATGCTACTAGATTATTTGAGAAGGATGCATCAATAGTAACAGTATCTAGGTTATTAGGCCATAGTTCTACTAAAACAACTGAAATATATACCCACGTATTAGAGGATGTTAAGGTAAAAGAAGTTCAATGTTTAAATGACATGATGAAATAAAACAAAGACAAAGCCCAATCCAATTAAGGAAAGGGCTATTTTTATTTAATTAAATTACCACAAGGGTTAAATAAGGGTTAAATACTATATTTCAAGATACTTGGAACCATTGAAACCACTGATAATGGTGCGCCCTGAGGGATTCGAACCCCCGACCAACTGATTCGAAGTCAGCGACTCTATCCAGCTGAGCTAAGGACGCACATTTTGTTAACAGAATTTATTTTAACATTTTTATGGATTAATAGCAAGTAAGATTAAAAAAAGACCTCATAAGAGATCTGTATATTCTTTTGGAGCGAAAGACGAGATTTGAACTCGCGACCCCCGCCTTGGCAAGGCGGTGCTCTACCACTGAGCTACTTTCGCATAATTTATTAAATTTTGAAGTGTTCAATAAGTTTTGTATTAGGAATTTGTTGCTTGTACAATTATTGCAACGAACTCTATTATAGCATATCTACATAATAAATCAAGTAATAATTGAAAATTTATTTAATAATTATTTATAATACTTATAAATGAGAAGTCTATGATTTTTTGTAGTTTGACTATAAGAGGATAGAAATAGTTTTCCATTTTTTTTCTGTCCTTTATACTCTACTTTAACTACTTTTCCTTTTGATATTTCTTGTAATGTCGTAAATTTTATGTTTTTACCAATTATTTTATATTTACCTTTAGGTTCACCTTTTAGATCTTCGCTAATAAATTTTAGTGCTTTCTCTGGCGGTATATTTGTAGATGTTGTTATGACTGAAGAATCATCTAAAAATTTTATGTATTTATAATAGGTTTGAAACTCTGCATAATAGATTCCTTCTGCTGCCATATCCTTGACTTTTTCTGTAGGTGGATATAGATCATTAACAGTAGTTATCTTATTACTTAGTATACTTACATTAACTAGACCTCTATAAGCGTCATAATAATTTGTATGATTTTTTTGATAAGCTTCCAAAGATAAAGTTTCAGCTTGTGAATTATGTTTATAACTGCCTGTAATTACAACAATCACTAAACAAGAGCATAAAAAAAGTATGAGTATATTTATATTCTTATTCATCCTAACCTCCAAATAACTATGTATACTATTCTTATGAGAGAGATGAATATTTTATCACTAAAAATTGTGTCGATTTAGGTAGTATATGTACCAGGAACAGATGACACACAGTTCGACCCTATTAAATAAAAAAAAGCTTCTAGAAAGTTATTTCTAAAAGCGTATATCTTACAATAAATATTCTATTAAACTATAAAAACACCTTCGCCATACAGCGAGGATGCTTTTATTGGTGCGGATGACAGGAATTGAACCTGCACACCATAAGTACTAGATCCTAAGTCTAGCGCGTCTGCCAGTTCCGCCACATCCGCATAAGTAAAAAATGGTGACCCATCCGCGACTCGAACGCGGGACACCCTGATTAAAAGTCAGGTGCTCTACCAACTGAGCTAATGGATCGTATATATTGGTTTTGTATCCAATAATAAGTTTATATTCTATGGGAATACGTATAATTCTCAATTATGAATTTTACATTGTAAATTATATTAAATTGGCTGGGGTAGCAGGACTTGAACCTACGGATGCCAGAATCAAAATCTGGTGCCTTACCGACTTGGCTATACCCCAATATTATAAGGGTTTATATTATTATATGGGGTGAATGATGGGATTCGAACCCACGACATCCAGAACCACAATCTGGCGCTCTAACCACTGAACTACACTCACCATATTTTTTAATGGTGCGCCTGAAAGGATTCGAACCTTTGGCACACGGCTTAGAAGGCCGATGCTCTATCCTACTGAGCTACAGGCGCAGATATATTTACTGCATTTAATACTTTGGAGCGGGTGAAGGGAATTGGACCCTCGCAACTAGCTTGGAAGGCTAGGGCTCTACCACTGAGCTACACCCGCACGCTTACTTTGTTTAGCTTTGCATGACTAATAACATTTTATAACATCTTGTCTCTTATGTCAAGAACTTTTTTTATTTTTTCAAATAATTTTGTTCCACTTCTTAAGGACAAGCATTAGTATATATTATTCATAGTTTAAAGTCAACACTTTTTATTATCTTTTTTTTAAGTTAAACATTTGTTAGCCTTCATCCACTTAGCTACTTACGTCTCAGTTGTTTGTTCTTTGAAATTCCGAGATCATTTTCCGATAAACAGACCACATAGACTACACTAGAAATGTGCCAGTTTAGATCTTGCATCTAATCTCTTAAGTTAATAATTAACGTCTACAATTTCCCAATGAAGATTACCATCTACATCTATTTCTATGATACCATAGGTTTCATTTGGTTGCCCTCTTTTATCGCCTATACTTCCTGGATTTAAAAAGAGAATTCCTTGGACCTCTTCCCCGTACGGCACATGACTATGTCCAAACAGCACAATGTCTGCATTTTTTTCTTGTGCTGCGTATGATAGCTTATTTAAGTTTAACTTAATCTCGTAGGTATGTCCATGTGTCAAAAAAAACACTTTACCGAAAAACTCTTCAATAATTTCTATTGGAGCTTCTACGAAATCAGTATTTCCTTTTACATATTTAACAGGACAAGATACCATCTGCTCAATCTTTACTGCATCTCTTACATTATCCCCTAAATGAAAGATCATATCCACTTCACCTAAATATTCCAATACTTTCCTCACACTTCTTAAGTTCCCATGACTATCACTGAATACAATTATTTTCATCTTATCACCTTTTTCTTTGGAAATATTGAAAGGGCAGCGTTTAGCTTTTAGCTTTAAAGATTAAGGACAATTACAGACTGCATTATCCTTTGCCTTTTGCCCAATAGCCATTAGCTACCTATTTCTTTAAAATTTCTGAATTGTTTAATTTCTGCAGAGCGATTGCTCTATGACTAATCAGATTTTTTTCCTCTGAGGATAACTGTGCAAAGGTTTTTTCTGTTCCTTCTACTATAAATAGAGGGTCATAGCCAAATCCATTGTCTCCCTTATATTCAAAACCAATAAATCCTTTGCATTCGCCTCTAAGTATATATTCTTGTCCATTTGGTTTGATTACTGCAATGACGCATACAAATGTAGCTCTTCTTTCTTCTATTGACAATTCACTAAGCTCTTTTAATAGCTTTTCGTTATTTTTCTCATCCGTAGCATCTGTACCAGCATACCTAGCTGAATACACACCAGGTTGTCCATTTAAGAAGTCAACAGATAAACCTGAATCATCGGCTATTATCACATCTTTTGTGTACTCAGAGAGGGCTCTGGCCTTTATAAGCGCATTTTCCTCAAAAGTTATTCCATCTTCTACAATCTCAATTTCAATTCCTTCTTCTTTCATGGTAACCACTTCAAATCCCTCTCCTAAAAAAGCACAAATTTCTTCTTTCTTATGAGCATTTCCCGTTGCAATAACTATTTTCATTTTGTTTACTCCTTTACTAGCAATTAGCTGTTTGCTATTAGATTTTTGCTGTTAGCTTTTTGCTGTTAGCTTTTAGCTGTTGGCTGTTAGCTTTCAGCTTTTGTCCAACTGTCCAACTAACCAACTAACCAACTTTCTACTTTCCACTTTCCACATTCATCAGAACTCTCTTTTGTATTTCTATTAATTCCATAATACCTTTTTCTGACAAATCCAATAGTTTATTAAACTCTTCTTTTTTCATAGGTCTTGCTTCTCCCGTACCTTGTATTTCTATATAATCTCCTTTTTCTGTCATAACTACATTCATATCTATTTCTGCTTTGCTATCTTCTTCGTAGCATAAATCTAATAATGGTTGTCCATTTACTACACCTACGCTAATTGCAGCTACAAAATGATCTATAGGAATTTCTTTGATCTTTTTCGCGTCTTTTAGTTTTTCTACTGCTTGCATAATGGCAACAAATGCGCCTGTAATAGCGGCAGTTCTCGTGCCTCCGTCTGCTTGGATTACGTCACAGTCTACCCAAAGTGTTCTTTCGCCTAACTTTTTTAAATCGATTATAGACCTTAACGTTCTCCCTATTAATCGTTGTATTTCCATATTGCGCCCATCTATTTTACCTTTACTTGAATCTCTAATTTTTCTTGAGGCAGTTGAACTTGGCAGCATTCTATATTCTGCTGTTATCCATCCTTTATTTTGTCCTTTTAAAAACATGGGAATTTTTTCTTCAATCATTGCTGTACATATTACTTTTGTATTTCCTGCCTCTATTAAAACCGAACCATCTGCGTATTTCGTATAATTCTTTGTAATCTTCACTTCTCTTAATTGATCATAAGCTCTTTTGTCGTATCTTTGCATTTATTTCATCTCCAATTATTATTTGTATACATTGGCAAAAGTAGGAATTGTAAAAGTTTCAATTTTCTTATCTTTCACTTCCTTATCTCCTATCAATAATTTTATGGTATCTACATCACTATTTTGTCCTATCGTCAAACACATTGCATTCATAAATCGAATGAAATTAATATTCTCCGTATCTATTTCCTTTTTTATAGATAAATATACTGTTTTATCCTCTTTTACTACACTATCCAATTCAAATCCATCAGGGATTTTTTTGTTCATCTCTCTATTTAAGTTAATTTGTTCTTCTATTATACTAGGAACATCCTTATGATCCTTAAGTATATTTTTAGTAATAGGTATATAATAGGTGTAATTATTACTGGTATTATTAAAGGAATAGAAAGTACTTTTCACAAATTCACCTTTTACCACATTGTTTACTGCATTTATATTTGCCCTAGTTAATGGTTCTTTTATCTTGGTTCCATTTGTAAGTGTATCTCTAATCTCATTATTTACTAAAATTTGTACCTTATCCACTGTTTCAAATTCCGTCAACGTATAAATTACGGCTTGTAGTGCAGTTTTTTCTTCTTCCTCACTCTTAAGAGATAATATAACATCATTAAAACTTACCCTCATCAAGTTATCTCCTTTTAAAGCGAGCTCACATTTAAGCCCTTTAGGAAGGACTGGAGATAAACCTAATCCTCTAAGTTCAATCCTATTTTCACCATCATCTATTAATGCTTCAATTACTGATTTTGCAATCCCTTCTTGCTTAGGGACTTGACGCATAACAGGAACTAAGTACCCTTGTGAATCTTTATAGTAAAAAATCACTTTGGAACTCTGTTCATCTTCTTTAATTAGATTTATATCATTTAATTCCACAAATTCTTTACTATAATTCTCATAAGCTACCTTGTAATCAATAGTTTCTACTACCTTATGATTAGTATCTGGTTTAGTACTTGTACAGCTTGAACATAATCCTAGTAATATTACACTATACATTATTAATACTTTCTTCATCACGTACACCTCCTACAATATTTATATTGTAGGAGGTGCGAGTTAAGAACAAGATTTATAGATGGTAGAAAGAATGCCTATGGATTAACGATTATCCCTATATGCCAGGTAAGGCTTATATATTTCATCTGTCTCTGGGGGCAAAAGCGGTTCTACTTTACCGTTTTTGAAAACTACTTTACAAGTGTCATTTGTAAATTCTCCTATAATTGAACCCTTAATTCCAATTTGATTAAGTTTATTTATGAGGTAATCGCTTTTTTCTTTTGATACAACGATTAACATAACTCCACTAGAAATTAATTTGAGTGGATCTAAATCAAAGAGATTAGCTATTTTATTTGTTACAGATAATATAGGTATACTTTCTATATCAATTCGAATACCAAGCTTTGCTTTTTCAGCTACTTCCCAAGCCCCACCAAGTATTCCACCTTCTGTAGCATCGTGCATAGTTTTTACACCAATTTCAGATGCCAGCACACCTTCTTCAATTACACTTAAACTATGAAAAAGAGTTTCTAACTCCTGCCTATCTTGCCCAGTTATTTGTTCTTCTACCTTTTCTTTAAAATCACTGTATAAGATGGTGGTGCCCTCACAACCAGCATATTTTGTCATTAAAAGGATATCTCCACTAACAACATCTTCTACCTCATCAATTAAGGACTTTTTAGTGCCACTGCCTAGGCAAGTCACAGATAAAACCATTCTATTCACTGCATCTGTAACTTCAGTATGCCCTCCAATAAGTTCAATATTTAGTTCATTACAAACGTCTATAATTTCTGCCATAACTCCTCTTACATCACCTATATCTAGTGTAGGAGGTGCTAATACCGTAACCATAATACCAAATGGTCTTATCCCTTTTGATGCAATATCATTGCATGAAACATATACAGCAAGTTTACCCATATTATTGGCAGTAGCTGTAATTGGATCAGAAGATATAACGCATAAGTCACCCTTAAAATCAATAATACTACAATCCTCACCAATTCCTGAACCTACTAATACTTTTTTATCTTTGTATTTTATCTTTGAAAAAACCATTTCATTTAATTGCTCATTTGAAAGTTTTCCAATTTCCATAATTATCACTCCATAATATGAAAAATTTATCAAATACTATTATAATATAAATAACTTAATTTCTCAAAGAAAATAATGGAGGGCTTTGCATGACAACAATTAATTGTACATCAAATTGCACATATCAAGACAATGGTAAATGCGCACTTCAAAACGTACAATCCATAACCAGTTCCGCAACAGAAGATTGTGCCTATTTCACAGTAAATGAGAAAAAAGAGAAAAAAATGATCGATGATTGATTCCAACTGTCCAATTAACTAACCAACTAACCAACTGTAAAAGGCTATCGTCTCCAAGAAACGATAGCCTTTTACCCCTATTTCACTTTTGTATACATAAAGTATCTAAGCCCTAATGGTGAAGTATAAAAACCTTCAAGATTAGGTCTTTTTAAATATAAATCTTCATCATAGAAGATTGGTATTACTGGCATTTCTTCCATTAAGATGTCTTCAGCTTCATGCATTTTGGCGAATCTTTCTTCATTATCATTGGAAAGTTTTATTTCATTAACAAGTTCATCGTATTTGGCATTTGACCAATCTGCATCATTATTTTCACTTGTTGTTGTCCATTTATCAATGAAAGAAATAGGATCATTATAATCTGCTACCCAACTGTCACTTATAACTTGGAAGTTACCACTATTTTTAGTTTCTAGAAGCTCTGAACTTTCTTGTGGCAATAACGATGTTTCGATACCTAATTGCTCTTTCCACATCTTCTGTAAGGCTTGCGCTATATCATTATGTAATAAATCTTCATCATATGTATACTCAATTTTCGGGAAACCTTCTCCATCTGGGTATCCAGCTTCAGTTAATAATTTCTTCGCTTCTGCTACATTATTTCTATATTCTTTTTTTGCTACTGAATAATAATCTCCACCCACTTCACGGAATTTTTTGCTTATATCTGCATCCCTTATACCTGTTGATACAAAAGCTGTAGCAGGCAGTTCACCAAACTTTCCTTTTTGCTGAGCGATAAGGTTTCTATCTATTACTAAAGACAATGCTTTTCTTACTTTTGGATCGTCAAAAGGCTCTACCTTTGTATTAAGTTCAATAAAGTTAGTACCTAATTGTGTCTCGGAAAAAAACTCATTGCTATCTTTCCATGCATCTATATCTCTCTGAGGCATACTATCAGCAAATAAAATTTCTCCATTTTCATAAGCTGATAGTATTGCATTATCATCAGACATAAGTTTGAATTTTATTTCATCTGGACCTAGTTTATCTAGATCATAGTAATTTTGATTCTTCACGTAGTCCATTTCAGAATCATGTGTCCAGCTTTTTAACTGATATGGTCCATTGGAAATGTATGTTTCTGGATTAGTTGCCCAATCTTGATTTCCATCTATTATATCTTTTCGTACAGGCATATATGTTGGGTGTGCAAGTAGCTCTAAAAAATACGGTGTTGGCTCAATCAACTTAATTTCTATTGTCTTTTCATCAAGTGCTACTGCACCAAAATTGTCCATTAAAGTCTCTTCTTTGGAAGTATTAATATCTTCTGCACCTACAATTACGTTAAACATATTGCTATACTTAGAAGCAGTGGTAGGGTCTATTACTCTTTTCCAAGAATAAATGAAATCTTCTGCAACAACAGGTTGTCCATCAGACCACTTAATATCATCACGAAGTATAAACGTGTAAGTTAAGCCATCATCACTGACTACAAAATCCTTAGCTTGACCTTCTACTGGCTCGCCTTTTTTATCTATAGTCATCAATCCTTCAAACGCATGAATAATTAATGTTGAACTATAAGCTGTAGTATTTAATGCTGGATCAATTGTTTCAGGTTCTGGTCCAATATTGACAGATAAAATTTTAGCAATTTCTTTATCTCCTGTATTTACTAAACTTGATTGGCATCCAGTAAATACTGCCAAACTCATAATAACTGCGAGAAATATCGTCATTACTTTTTTCATTTTTGTTCTCCCTTTTACATCTTTTATTTAAATTCACCAATTCTATAACAAGCAATTAAATGATCTTTTCCATATTCTTTAAACTCAGGTACCTGTGCTCCACGAACTTATTTTTGCTCTGCACAACGGGTTCTAAATTTGCATCCTGGTGACGACTTTAAAAAACTTGGAAAAACGCACCATCATCTCTAAGGATGTTCTCTTGTTAAATATGTATTATCAGTATGCAATATTAAGTATTATAACCTATTATTTTACTCCATATCTACTTAATTATACATAAAATTAGATAAAAATAAAGAAAAGACTGGAAAATACCAGAATTTTCTCAATTTTTTAGGTATGTTTATCCAGTTTTGGATTTTGCTGCTTTGATTTGTCATATTAGAAGTAGTCTACTTTGCCACCGACTTCACATGGAGGCTGGAACCCATATAAAGCCCCCACCTTGGAGGTGAGGGCTTTATTATGTTTTATTTTAACTTATTATTTAATATCTGCAAAACCAAACCAATGGTTGTTTTGTGTAGTTCTTTCCCAACCTGTAACGTTCTTTTTAATCATCATATCGTCTGTATAATAATATATCGGAATGACTGGCATATTTTCCATGAGTATCTTTTCTGCAGCATATAGTGCATCGAAGTGTTCTTTACCCATAGTACTAGATGCTACCTTAATTAATTCATCATATTCTTTATTTTCAAACTTAGGATAATTCATAGGGTTGCCTTTTGTCCATAAATTAATCATTGTTAGAGGATCCGTATAATCTCCTATCCATCCGTCTCTAGCTACGTCAAAATTGCCTGCTGATCTTTCAGTTTGTAATACTGCAAATTCCATATTTTGAAGTTCACATTCGATACCTAAGTTTGTTTTCCACATTTCTTGGATTGCTTCTGCAACTGCTTTGTGGCCATCATCTGTATTATATTTTATTTTAAACTTTGGAAATCCTTTACCCTCAGGATATCCAGCTTCAGATAATAATTTTTTCGCTTCTTCAACTTTTGATCCATCTACTGGAATACCATAATCTTCAGCAGTTTTATTAAAGTCCTTTCCATCACTATCTTTTAATCCTGGAGGCGTTAAACTAATTGCAGGTAACTGTCCTGCCTTTGTTACGTCTTTAACAATTGATGTACGATCAATCGCATAAGCTAAAGCTTTTCTTACTTTAACGTCATTAAATGGTTCTTTCGTCATATTTAAATCATAATAATATGTAGATATTGCAGGATCAATATAAAATTCATCTGATTCAGCACTTAATTTAGGAACTTCGTTTTGAGGCAACTTCAATACAACATCTAAATCTCCAGACTCATAAGCTGTATAATATGTAGAAGCTTCTTCAATAAAAGAACACTCTATTTTATCAAGTTTCACTTTATCTGCTTGCCAATAATTTTCATTCTTTACTAATATCAATTTATCTCCTGTTGCATATGAGGATACTTTAAACGGACCATTACTAATGGCAGATTCTGGATTTTTAGCCCATGCACCATCTGCACCTTTTGCTACAGCATCTTCCCTTACAGGCATATAGGTGAAGAATTGTGTTAAACTCAGAAAGTAATCTGCAGGTGTTTCCAGTGTTACTTCTAATGTTTTATCATCTAATGCTTTCACACCCATTTCATCAATGGGTTTTTCACCAGCGTTTACTGCATGAGCATTTTTTATAAAATCCATTATATAGGCATATTCAGATGCCGTAGTAGGATCAGCAGCACGTTTCCATGCATATTCAAAATCTTTTGCGGTTACTGGCTTGCCATCTGACCACTTTGAATCTCTTAAATAGAAGGTATATACCAATCCATCTTCAGATACTTTATGTTTTTTTGCAACTCCAGGAACTAATTCTCCACCTATTTCTCTATACAAACCTTCAAATGTATTCGTAATTACATCACTTCCGTCATTTGAAATATTTAATTGTGGATCAATAGATCGTGGATCTGCGTTAATATTAAATCTTAATACTTTCTCTTCACTAACTTTTTTACTTGTACAACCAGAAACTGCTGATACAACTAATATTAAAGATAACAACATAACAAATAGTTTTTTCATTTCGTTTCCCCCTTTTTATTGTAAATGCTCATCATATTTATATGATGTGCAATTCCAAACTAAATAATTGGTATTTATGGACTTATAGAATCTTCTCTAAGATTTCTCAATTCTATAATGATTTGTCCATTAAATGACATGCTACAAAATGTCCTACTTCTATTTCTTTTAATTCAGGAGTTACTACTTTACATACCTCCATGCAATATCTACACCTTTGCTGAAATTTACAACCAGGTGGCGTATCAATAGGACTAGGAACATCTCCTTCAAGTATAATTCTCTTTACTTGTTTCATTGCTTTTGGATCTGGAATTGGTACTGCTGATAACAATGCTTGGGTATATGGATGAAGTGGATTTTTATATAAATTAAAGCTTTCCGTTAGTTCCATAATACTTCCTAAATACATGACACCAATTCTATCCGAAATATGCTTTACCATGCTTAGATCATGTGCGATAAATAAATAAGTTAACCCAAATTCTTCTTGCAAATCCTGTAGCATATTTACAACTTGGGCCTGTATGGATACATCTAATGCAGAAATAGGCTCATCACATATAATGAATTCTGGATTTATAGCCAAAGCTCGTGCAATGCCAATACGTTGTCTTTGACCTCCACTAAATTCATGTGGATACCTATTGGCATGATCACTTTTTAAGCCAACTTTATCGAGTAAACTATAAATTAATTCTTTTTTTTCTTTTCCACGTGCAATATGATGGACGTCTATACCTTCTCCAATAATATCCATTACAGTCATTCTTATATTAAGAGATGCATATGGATCTTGAAATATCATCTGTATTTTTTTTCTATATGGTTTCATTTGTGTTTCACTTAAAGTAGATATATCATTTCCATCGTATATAATTTTTCCAGCAGTAGGCTCATATAATCGGATTAAAGTTCTACCAAGAGTTGATTTTCCACATCCTGACTCTCCTACTAAGCCTAAAGTTTCACCTCTATTTATATTTAAACTTATACCATCAACAGCTTTTAAGTAACTTTTACTGCCAAAAATATTATTACTTAAAGTAAAATATTTTTTTACATTATCTAATTTTACTAGAACATCCTTAGTCACTTTTTTTACTCCCCTTCTTAAAGCCTTCTACTATAGGTGCATTTTCGTCCAATAACCAACACTTTGAATAATGAGACTCTTTCACTTTATAATTAGGAGGACATTCATCAAAACATATATTCATTGCATGGGTACAACGTTGAGAAAACGGACATCCTTTGGGGGGAACTAATAAATCTGGTGGTGTTCCTGGTATAGGTAATAATCGCTCTTTTAAATCTACATTCATTCTGGGAACTGATTTTAGCAGACCAATGGTATATGGGTTTTGAGAATTATAAAATATATCATCTATATTACCCTCTTCTAAGATCATTCCTCCATACATAATGATGACTCTATCACATATTTCAGAGATTACGCCTAAATCATGGGTAATTAGTAGAATTGACATATTTAATTTTGCTTTTAGGTCTTTCATTAACTCTAATATTTGAGCTTGAATCGTAACATCTAATGCAGTTGTTGGTTCATCTGCAATTAAAAGTTCCGGATTGCAAGATAAAGCAATCGCGATTAAAGCCCTCTGCCTCATACCTCCACTGAACTCATGGGGATAATTATCGAACCTTTTAGAAGGCGAAGGAATTCCTACTAATTTTAACATTTCAATAGATCTTTCTTTGGCTTCTTTTTTAGAAATATTTTGATGTCTCCTTAAAACTTCTACCATTTGATTTCCTACAGTGAAAACTGGATTTAGTGATGTCATAGGATCTTGAAATATCATTGCAATTTCTTTTCCCCTGATTGAGGTCATTTGCTTTTCACTGAATTTTCTTAAATCTTTACCCTTAAAATTAATCATTCCTTCTTTAATTTGTCCAGGTTTTTGTACAATTTTCATAATTGACGATGCAGTTACACTCTTACCACTTCCAGACTCTCCTACTATACCTAGTACTTGGCCTTTCATGAGATCAAAGCTTACATTCCTTACTGCCTGCACTTCCCCAAGGTGTGTATAGAAGGAAGTCTCAAGATTTTTTACTTGTAGCAATTTTTCGTATAACTTATTGTCTTCTTGCATATTGAACCTCCCTACTTACGTAATCTTGGGTCTAGTGCATCTCTTAAACCATCACCCAAAAAATTAAATGCCAACATAGTAAATGCAATTGCTAAACTTGGGAAAAATAATTGGTAAGGATAAGATCTAATCCCTGTTAAAGCGTCATTTGCCAAAGTTCCCCACGAAGCTTGAGGTGCTGATACTCCAAGTCCTATAAAACTTAAAAAGGATTCGGTAAAGATAGCCCCTGGTATCATCATCGTCATTGAAACGATAATAGGCCCAATAGCGTTAGGTACTAAATGCCTTAAGATAATATTTCTCTTTTTCACGCCAATTGTTCTTGCTGCTAAAACAAACTCTTGTTCCTTTAAACTTAATATTTGTCCTCTAACTAACCTGGCCATATCTACCCAATACACACTTCCTATTGCTATTATCGTTACTGATAATCCCGTTCTATCTAAAACAACCATAAGAATAATGACATACAACATAAGTGGTATAGTATTGACAACATCAACAATACGCATCATCAAGTTATCTACTGAGCCACCTTCATAACCTGCAACCCCACCATATAGTACACCAATAATAAAACATACCAAAGCCGCTACGACTCCTACAGTTAAAGAAATCCTCGCTCCATAAAGTGTTCTTGTTAATAAATCTCTACCTAGTGAATCAGTTCCTAAAAGATAAAGTTTGTTCCCAACCTTTTTTTCTACATTCAACTCTTTATTGTCATAACTGAGCCTAAATTTTTCTTCACTTCCGTTATTGGTTTTAGAAAAATCTAATTTTACTTCTTTCCCATTTAATTCATAAGTTTTATATTTTAATATCATATTATCTTCAACAGATGGAAGTTTTTCTAGCAATGTACCATCCTCTGCGACCTTCATAATATGATATTCGTTATGTACATAGAGGTAATCTCCATCTCCAGTCTTATACACATCAAATCTTGGAGGAATATTTCCAAAACTACGATTTTGATCTGAATAACTATGGGAGGTAAACATTGGACCAAATATTGCGAGTAAAAATAATAGAGCAATACTAAACAATCCAATCATTGCTAACTTATTCTTCTTTAGTCTTCTCCATGCATCTTGCCAATATGTTACACTTTCCCTTTTAATATCTTCACTTTTTTTATCATCCTGATTTACGAATTTCCATTTATCCATTTATATATTACCCCTCTAACTACTTTTGATATTTAATTCTGGGATCTAAAAGCGCATAAGCAATATCTACTGCAAAAATCATTATTATAGAAAATGCAGCATAAAAAACTGTCATACCCATAATCACTGTATAGTCACGATTTGAAACACTAGTAATAAAATATTCTCCCATTCCAGGAATTGCAAATATTTTTTCTACTACAAAAGAGCCAGTCATTATACTTGCGATCATCGGTCCGATATATGTTATGACTGGAATCAACACATTTTTCAATGCATGCTTTGAGATAATTTTAAATGGTGATAATCCATTTGCTCTAGCTGTTCTTATATAATCCTGTTGAATAACCTCCAACATGCTAGACCTAGTTAATCTGGCCACAAAAGAAAGGGAATACCCTCCTAAAGCAATTACGGGACCAATATAATGTAATGGCGTAGAAAACCCATGTGAAGGTAACCAGCCCAACTTACCGGCAAAAATATAAATAATTACTGTTCCAATTACAAAGTTTGGTATGGTAATCCCTAATGTGGCAATAGTCATAACTCCATAATCAATAGCTGAGTTTTGCTTTAATGCCGATATAATACCTAAAGGAATCCCAAATACGATTACAACTAAGGATACTACTCCACCTAATTTAGCTGATACAGGAAACCCATCCATAATCAATTCATTAACTTGTACACCTAATCTTGAAAAAGAAGGTCCCATATCAAATGTCAAAAGTCCTTTCATGTAATCAATATATTGTTTGTACATAGGATCATTTAAATTATACTTTTCATTTAAAGCAAGTAGTACTTGTTCTGGCAAAGGTTTTTCTCTTACAAATGGACCCCCAGGTATTACATGCATCAAAATAAAAGTTATAGAACTAACTACAATCAGAGTAATGATCATTGCTATGACTCTTTTTATTATGTATTTTTTCACTCTCTCACCTCATTATTCAACTTTAGTTTCTAACTATGTATTGATACTAAATTTACCTATTTTTTTGCATGCAATAGAAAGGCACTTCATTATTATCTTATTATTCAACTTATTATTTATTCTAATTATATCACTTATATCGCTTATTTCACTACATATAAAAAAAAAGAAAATACTGTGTTATACCAGATTTTCTTTTCTCATTTTCTATTTTTAAAATAATGATTCAAACGCCTATTATTAAAACTGGCGTGTTGTAACACTTCTTGGAACGACGTTGGCGTCGGTTTCACTGTTTTTTACTTTGTTTTTTACTATTTTTCTAAGCTTCCTCTTATATCACAAATTTTCTTTAATCATTTGATTTACTGTTTGTGGATTCGCTTTACCTTTTGATGCTTTCATTATTTGACCAACTAGGAATCCTATGGCTTTTTCTTTACCATTCTTTAGATCTTCTACAGATTGTGGATTTTCTCCCATGACTTTTAATACAATATCTTTTAATGCGCCCTCATCATTCATTTGAGATAATCCTTTTTCTTTTACGATTTTCTCAGGATCATCACCAGTATCAAACATTTCTTTTAACACGGTTTTACCCACAGAGCCACTAATGGTTTTATCGTTAATTAGCTTAATCATCTTGCCCAAATCTTCAGGGGTAAATTTCACCTCTGTAATATCCATATTAGATTCATTTAATCGTGCAGAAATATCACCCATTAACCAGTTTGAGGCTGATTTGGGATCTTGGCATTTTGCTACAGTTTCTTCAAAGAAATTTGACATTTGCATTGTAGCTGTTAGAATTTCTGCATCAGTCAAGGTTAAATTCCATTCATCCATGTAGCGCTTGGTTCTTTTCCAAGGCAACTCTGGTATTGTATTTTTGATTTCTTGCACATATTCTTTTTTTATGATGATTGGAACTAAATCTGGATCTGGAAAATACCTGTAGTCGTGAGCTTCTTCTTTGCTCCGTAAGGAGAAACTAATACACTTACTATCGTCCCATTTGCGGGTTTCTTGAATAATTCTGTTTCCCTTTTCAATCTCTTTTATTTGTCTTTTCGTTTCAGCTTCAATTGCTCTCTCTAAAGATCGAAAAGAATTTAAGTTTTTCATTTCCGTTCTAGTGCCGTATTCACTGTCACCCATAGGTCTAATGGATAAATTTACATCAAATCTTAAAGATCCTTCTTGCATCTTACAATCTGATACTCTAGTGTATTCTAATGTAGTTTTTACCTTTTCTACAAATGCTCGAGCTTCTTCCGCACTTCTCATATCTGGTTCTGAAACGATTTCAATAAGAGGAACTCCACAACGATTATTATCTGCTAAAGTACCTTCTCCTACGTCGTGAATCAACTTTCCTGCATCTTCTTCAATGTGTATTCTTGTTAAACGTACTTCTTTATCGAAACCTTCCCCTTGAATAGGGATTTTTCCTTCTTTGCAAATAGGTAAATCAAATTGTGAAACTTGATATGCCTTGGGCAAATCAGGGTAAAAATAATTCTTTCTATCCATCTTACTAAATTCTGCAATTTCACAATTCATAGCTATTCCAGCTTTAACTGCGTACTCCACAACTTTTTCATTTAATACTGGCAAAGTTCCTGGTAATCCAAGGCATACTGGACAAGTTTGAGTATTTTCTTCTGCGCCAAATTTTGTAGAACAGCCACAAAATATTTTGCTTTTCGTGTCTAGTTCTGAATGTATCTCCAAACCTATTACTATTTCATATTCCATTTTTCAACCTCCTCTATAGAATGGCTCTTTTTTTGTGATAATTAGTTCCACGTTCAAATGAATAGCTAGCTTTTAACAGCACTTCTTCTTCAAATGGTCTTCCGATTAATTGAAGCCCTATGGGTAAATTGTTTTTATCAAATCCACAAGGAATAGATATGGCAGGAATGCCAGAAATATTTACTGGAACTGTGTAGATATCAGATAAGTACATAGCTAATGGATCATCGCTCTTTTCTCCTAGCCCAAAAGTTGTGGTAGGGCAAGTTGGAGATATGATCACATCACAAGTCTTAAATACTTTGTCAAAGTCTTCCTTTATTAATGTTCGAACTTGTAGTGCTTTTTTATAATAAGCATCGTAATAACCAGAGCTTAACGCGTAGGTTCCTAACATTATACGTCTTTTTACCTCATCACCAAACCCTTCACTACGAGTCTTCTTATATAAGTCTAATAAATTATCAAAGCACTCTGCTTGATATCCATATCTTATTCCATCGTATCTAGCTAAATTAGAACTAGCTTCTGCTGAAGAAATAATATAATAAGCTGATAATGCATACTCTGTATAAGGCAAGCTAGTAGGAACAATTATCGCTCCCTTGTCTTTATAAAAAGCAATTGCTTCTTTCACTGAGCTTTCAACTTCGCAACTTAACCCTTCTTGGAAATACTCTTTTGGCACTCCAATTCTAAGACCTTTAATATCTTCTGTGAGGTAACTTGTATAATCTTTTTTTTCTGATCTTACTGATGTAGAATCCTTCACGTCATGGCCTGCAATCGCATTTAAAACCACTGCACAATCTTTCACATCTTTTGTAATCGGACCTATTTGATCTAAAGAAGATGCAAACGCAATAAGACCGTATCTAGAAACCATACCATAGGTTGGTTTTAATCCTACAACTCCACAAAAACTTGCTGGCTGTCTTATGGATCCTCCAGTATCTGAACCTAACGAAAATGCCACTTCGCCAGCTGCTACACTTGCAGCTGATCCACCTGAAGAGCCTCCTGGAACCTTGCTTAAATCCCATGGGTTATGAGTTTTCTTAAATCTAGAATTTTCAGTAGAAGATCCCATGGCAAACTCATCCATATTCGTTTTTGCAAGTACAATTGAACCAGCTTCTTCTAGCTTGTCTACTACGGTAGCATTATAGGGTGGTTTGAAATTATACAACATCTTAGATGCACATGTAGTTTCTATATCTTTACTACAGATATTGTCCTTAAGTCCATAAGGAATTCCCACAAGTCCCTTTGCTTCTACTGCGTTTTCATCTAAGCTATGAGCTTTCTTTAACGCATCCTCTCCCATAACCTTTAATGTAGCCCCTACCTTATCTTCTACATTTTCTATTCGATTTAAATAGTCTTGCACAACTTCTTTGTATGTGACTTCTTTTTTATTAATTAAATCTATTGTTTCATGAATTGATAAATTAAAGTATTCCATCTATACGCCTCCTACTCTATAACTTTCGGTACTTTGAAACAGCCATTTTCTCGTGCTGGTGCATTTTGAAGTGCTTTTTCTCTATCTAAAGATGGTAATACCACATCTTCTCTTAGTACATTGCTTATAGGCAAAACATGGGCAGTAGGAATAACCTCTGTAGTATCGAGTTCATTCAATTTTTGTGCATAATCAAGTATATTGGTCAACTGCTCTCCATAAGTCTTTAACTGAGTTTCATCAAATTCCAGCCGCGCTAAATCCGCAACGTAAACTACATCTTCTCTTGTAAGTTCCATAAGATCCTCCTTAATATTGGCTGATAGCGATTGATTTTTAGCTTTTAGCTTTTACTAACCAACTAACCAACTAACCAACTAACCAACTTTTCCTTCTATCCATTATAATTATCTCTACCTTATTTGGCAAGCATTGCTAAAAATTGTGCTTCATCGATGATATTTATTCCTAGGTCTGCTGCTTTGTCATATTTTGATCCTGGATTTTCACCGGCTAGGACGTAATCTATATTTTTACTTACTGTTGACAAAATCTTGCCACCATTTTCTTCTATCAAAGATTTGGCTTCATCTCTTTTTAATGTTGGCAAAGTTCCAGTGACAACAAACTTAGCTCCACCCAGAGAATCTTTACTATTTTCTTTTTTGATCTGCTGCATATTGATCCCTAAATCCTTTAATCTATTTAACAAAGCTATATTGGAAGAAATGCTAAAAAACTCTGCTATTTCAGCTGCCATCTTTTCTCCAATTTCTTGAACTTCCACCAATTCTTCTCTAGGTGCTTTTATCAAATCTTCTATATTGTTGAAGCTTTCTGCCAATAATTTTGCACTTTTTTCTCCTATATAGGGGATTCCTAGACCGTAGATGAGGCGATAAAAGTCTCTATTTTTTGCTCCTTCAATTGACGCAAGAAGTTTTTCTACTGATTTCTCTCCCAATTTTTCTAATCTAGCCATTTCATCTCTTTTTTGATGTAATGAAAACAAATCTCCAGGATCATTGATAAATCCTCCTTCCCATAGTTTAGCTACTAAAGAAGATCCTAACCCTTCAATATTCATGGCATTTTTGGATACAAAGTGAGCAATTTTCCTTTTTACTTGAGCAGGGCATATAACGTTAATGCACTTCCTTGCAGATTCTCCATCTGCTCTAAATGTTGGTTCGCCACATTCGGGACAATTTTGGGGCATATGAAATTCTACTTCATGTCCAGTCCTTTTACTTATATTGACTTGGACAACTTCTGGTATAACCTCTCCTGCTTTTCTTACCGAGACAATATCTCCAATTTTTATGTCTCTTTCTCTAATAAAATCTTCATTGTGTAATGTAGCTCTACTTACTTTGCTTCCAGCTAGTTGTACTTCTTCTAATTCTGCTACAGGAGTTAAATTCCCTGTTCGTCCAACTTGTACGCTGATATCTAGTAATTTTGTTTCTTTTATTTCTGGTGGAAATTTATAAGCAATTGCCCACCGGGGACTCTTTGCTGTATTTCCTAGCTTCTTTCGTTGGCTTAGATCATCAACTTTAATAACTAACCCATCAATATCAAAGGGTAATTCAAATCTACTTTGATTCATTTCATCACAATACTTTATGATATCCTCTATGTTAGTAAAAATCTTATAGGGACTCACCTTAAATCCTATTGATTCTAGATAATCCAAGGATTCATGATGACTTTTACATTTAACCTGTTCTATTTCCTCTAAGTTAAAAACGTAAATATCTAAAGGTCGGCTAGCCGCAACCTTAGAGTCTAGTTGTCTTAAAGAACCTGCAGCAACATTTCGAGGATTCGCAAACAAAGGTTGATCATCTGCTACTCTCTTTTGATTTAAAGTGATAAAGTCCTTGCGATTTATGTAGACCTCTCCACGTACTTGAAGGTGATCTGCTGATTTTAGACGCAAAGGTATGCTTTCTACTGTCTTTAAATTAAATGTCACATCTTCACCGACTTCTCCATTTCCTCGAGTAGCGCCTTGTACAAATAATCCATTTTCGTAATTGAGAATTACAGTTAAACCGTCAAATTTGTACTCCACTACGTACTGATAATCTTCTATGACTTTTGCAATCCTACCATCAAAACTTTTTAAATCTTCACCACTAAATGCATTGCCTAAGCTAAGTTTTACGCTATTAAATATCACTTTTTTAAAAGAGTCTAAGGGTTTCCCTCCAACACGTTGACTAGGAGAATCTGGCGTCATAAAATGAGGATTTTCTTCCTCTAGTGAAATTAATTGCTTTATAAGAACATCATATTCTTCGTCGGATACTTGAGGCATATCTAACTCATAATATCTCCTATTATGAAGTTCAATTTTTTCTCTTAATTCTTCAATTGTCTTCTGTATATCCATATATTCCCCCTGAAGGTTTGTATCAACAACTTTACACTTTTAACTTTCTTCTACATTCTACACTATTGTTATGGGTGCCATACTCAGGGCTAATTTCTTAATACCTAATCCAGGAAAGGCGACTGATGCAATAGCATTATCTCCTTGACCGGATATATTAATTACTGTTCCTATTCCCCATTTTGTATGATTAACTTTTGTGCCTTCTTTTATATCAATGTTCTCAGATTTTTTTTCTTGAGTGGGTGTGGTGTTCATTCTACTAAATTGTTGTAGCATACCACCTTTTCTTGTATTATTCATCATATTTTCTTTGTTTTTGGCTGCAACTTTTTTATCAATATCTTCGTTGATCAATTCACTAGGTATTTCACTTATAAATCTTGATTTTGGATTATAACTTGTTTTTCCATATAATTTCCTATAATTCGTGTATGTCATAAATAGTTTTTCTCTAGCCCTCGTTATCCCCACATAGCATAATCTTCTTTCTTCATGAAGTTCTTTGTCGTCGTATAAAGATCTATTATGAGGGAAGATACCATCCTCTAATCCAGGCAAGAAAACTACTGGGAATTCTAAGCCCTTAGCATTGTGTAGGGTCATAAGTTTAACTTGTCCTTGTTCTTCAGAATAATTATCTATATCCGCAACTAAAGATACATTTTCTAAAAATGCAGTAAGGGAAACATCTTCACTATTGGTTTCAAATTCAACAGCACCAGATATTAATTCATGTAAATTTTCTATTCTATTTTGTGAATTTTCTATCTTCCCCTCTTTAAGCATACCCATATATCCTGTACTAATCATGATATTATCGATAAGTTGACTAAGAGGCAAACTATCCTTTTGTTCTATTAACAACTTCATTACCTTTGAAAATTCCTCAAGCTTGATCATAATTGATTTTGATAAACCCACCAATTCTTCTATCTCTAAAATGACGTTAAATAAGCTCTCTCCTTTAAAGTCAGCAAATTGCTGAATTTTATCTATAGTAGCATTCCCAATTCCTCTTTTGGGCATATTAATAACCCGTTTAAAGCTCACGTCATCCTTAGGATTTTCAAGTAAGGTTAAATAAGATAAAATATCTTTAATTTCCATTCTAGCATAAAATTTGAGTCCACCAATAATTTGATAAGGTATTGCTCTACTCATAAAAGAATCTTCAAATACCCTTGATTGTGCATTTGTTCGATATAAAATGGTACAAGAACCATAATTATAATCCGTATTATTAACCATATCGTTAATTTTTTGAGCAATATAATCTGATTCTTCTCTTTCACTGAACAATTGCTTTAATTCTATTAATTCACCAGATGGGTTATCTGTCCACATTTGTTTTGATTTTCGTTTTGGATTATTTTGTATCACTGTATTGGCAGCTTCAATAATTACTGAAGAAGAACGATAATTTTGCTCTAGTCTTATAATCTCAGCATTTTCAAAATCCTTCTCAAATTCAAGTATATTTCTTATGTCTGCGCCTCTAAAACCGTAGATACTCTGATCATCGTCTCCACATACACAGATATTTTTGTACTTATTGGCAAATAAGTTTACTATTTTATACTGTATAGGATTTGTATCTTGGTACTCATCAACCACAACATACTTAAATTTATTTTGATAGTGAGCCAACAATTCTTCTTGTTCTTCTAAGAGTTTTACGACATTAACGAGTAAATCATCAAAATCCATTGCATTATTGGCAAGAAGTTTCTGTTGATACAGTTTATATACAGATGAAATTTTTTCTCCTTTAAAATCCCCTTGATTATCCTTCTCAAACTTTTGTACTGAAGTGCCTTTTTCTTTTGCTTTTGAAATAGCTGAAGACACAGACGCAATAGGCATTGATTTATCGTCGATATTTAACTCTTTGAAACAATCTTTGAGGACACTCTTTTGATCTGTTGTGTCATAAATGACAAAACCTCTTTCGTACCCAATTAAGTTACTGTGAAATCTCAGTAGCTTAGCACATAAAGAGTGAAATGTACTCATCCAAATCCACTTCGCGTTAGGAACGTTCATGCTTGTAATTCTTTCTTTCATTTCCTGAGCTGCTTTATTGGTAAAAGTCAGTGCCAGAATCTCATCTGGTCGCGATTTTCCACTTTGAATGATATAAGCAATTCGATGTATTATTGTCCTAGTTTTTCCAGAACCCGCCCCCGCTAGTATAAGCAAAGGACCTTCCGTATGTAAAACAGCTTTCTGCTGCATCTCATTTAACCCTTGTAAAAGATCCATTATTTTCTCCTTTAATGATGTATTAGTTGTTTATTAGCTATTAGCTGCTAGCTGCTGGCTTTTGGCTTTCGCCAACCAACTAACCAACTAACCAACTAACCAACCTTCTACTTTCTACTTTCCAACTTTCCAACTTTCCAACTTTCCAACTTTCCAACTTTCTACTTTCTACTTTCCAACTTTCCAACTTTCCAACTTTCCAAAACATTATCTATACTATTATACAATATGTCCATGTATTAGTCAGAAAATAATTTTTGCAATATTTTTCTTCCTGCCTTAATAGACATATAGAAAGGTGGGTGGTATATGAAAAAAATTGTGTTATTTATTTTATTAATAATGACTCTATTGACAACTTCGTCCTGTAGTAAAAGTGAAGAAACGATAAATGATGAAATGATTGAGATGGTACAGAGTTTGATTACTTATAATTGGGAACTAAACAACATCAAAATCACTTATGATGATTATCAACAAGAAGTCTCTGACTATTTCATCAGTAAAGATGCGTTTAATTATCATATAAAGAATTCTGAGTTAAGCCCTCTAATACTAGAAAATGTAAAAGGAAATGACTCTGCACGTGTGGAAAAGTACAAGAGCAAAAAGATGAAAAACTACGACCTTTTAGATATAAAAATTTCTAAAGTATACGAAGAATCTTCCTCTACAAAAAAGTACGTGTACCTTCACTTAATTGTATCACCTAATATCCCAAAGCAAGTAAAGTCTAGCACAGCATCTACTGGGGGAGGTTATACATTTAACGAAGAACGAAATATACTCATTGAATTAACAGAAAAAAACAATACTTGGAAAATATCAAATTTACAGGGGAATTCTTACCCAGTGGAATTAAAAGACAAACTCTCTAAAGAGTTTATAAGTAGATATACAACTCAGAATAACGCACCTATTGAGTACATAAAAACCTTCAAGCTAACAAATAAATGATTTAAAGATCACTTCGCCGGAATATGTAATGTGTGTTCCGGCGCAAGCTCTTATGTAAAGAATTCTTTTGCAATCACGAACACACAGCTCTTTAAGCTCTAGTCAGAAGCAATAAAAGAATGACCCCGATAAAAATAAATACATCACCAACATTAAATACTGGTAAACTTCTATACTTAATATACAAAAAATCTGTAACATAACCGTTTTGCATTCGATCTATATAATTTCCAATTGCACCTCCTATAATAAAAGAGAGGGACAATTTTAACAAACTATCTCCTCCATTGATGATTTCAGAGGTTAACATTATAATTAGTAAAATGATCGTTATGGTAATTGTGGTTTTTAATAATAATTGTTTATTTTTAAGAAATCCAAAGAATGCGCCTCTATTATATACTAAACTAAAATAGAAATTTTTAGTTATCTTTTTAAATGATGTATCCTTTAATAATTCCGTAGCGTATTTCTTTGAACTTAAATCAATAAAAATGATAAAACATATAATTGAAAAGTAAATAATCATTTTGTGGTGCTCTCAATTAATTTAGGAACAAATCTATGTACAACCCCATCCTTTATTGCCTTGCTAGATTTAGTAATAAGCAGAGCTACAGCTACTAGTTTATGTAAAATGTTTTTCATATTAATCAATCTCCTATTTTATACATTTTTATACATTTTATTTTTTTAATATAAAAAATACATATTAGTGCAGCAGTTCCTACAATAGCTTCTACAACCCATATATGAACAGAAGCAAGTATTATTGAAAAATTTAAGATAGTATGAAATCCAATTGCATAAAACAAATGTGAAATTCTTCCGACTCGAACTCCATTTAATACAAATAATGAAAGCCCTATATGAATAATAATGACAAATAATCTTTCGATACCTGCCAACAAAAAAATACTTGAGGAACTGTCTATAAGTAAATTAGTCATTGTACCAACATGAGGAATGGCAGCAACAAAATTATTAAACCACTGATAATTTGTATTTAACGCAATCACTATGAAGCCCAGATAATTTATTCCAACCATAGTAACAGCTTCAATTCCACCATGCCCTATTCCAAATGCAATACCATTTTTCCATTCTCTATCCGTTAGTAGTACAAATCTAAAGGCTACAAATCTTCCTACTTCTTCAAAAACTCCAGCTGTCAAAGATAAAAATAAAATAGTTGCAATTTTATTACTCCCAATATGTCCACTAAACCAGAACTGATCTGACAACCACTCAATTAAAGGTATTCGTATAAATATTTGAGCTATAATAAATACCATAATGCCCACTGTAAAATATACTAAGGAAGCACTGTACTTTCGTACAAAATATACAATTAGTCCTATAGGCAAAACTATAGAAATAATTGTAGTAAAAATGATTGACAACAAGGAAAGCTCACTCAAATCACAATCTCCTTTTTAGAAAACTTAATTTTATTATAGCATAAATTTTGTATCTTCAAACTTTGGTTTATAAGAAAAGCGTCTTCGACACATTAATTGGTTCTCTTGTTATATTAATCGGAGCTTTTGCGGAGTTATCCCCTTAACAAGCTAATGACTAAGTAACTACTTCTACCTAGGGGATTGGGGAAAAACAATTAATAATTAATAATTAGCAACTAGCTAACTAACCAACCAACTAACCAACTAACCAACTATCATACAATTAAAGCTCTGAGGTCGGAAAACTCCTCAAAGCCATTATCGTGATTGTATGGTTATTTTTTGATTCACTTACCGTTGAATGCATTTTTCTATTCGTTCAATGGCAAATTCAATACCATCTCTCCAACCATCAGAATATTTGTAATCGTTTTCAGAATTCATACCTTTAATTGATTTTTTCATTTCTTCCAATTTTGCTTTTATTTCTTCCACATTAATACATCCCCTTTTATGTACTATATATTCAATAACCATCACTATGATTCCAAATAATAAGTGAAATTTTTTAGATGTTAAAACCATATTTTTATATAATAGCTACTGATGCTATATTATTTATCTTAATATAGCATATTAAAAAAAGCAAGCATCTTACAATTTACACTTTACAATGGACAATGATTCACGCAAAATGACAATTTTGTTAGCTTTCTACGTTTTTGTGTATACATTCTATCAATTACAGACTTTCCAAAAATGATTGTATTTTACTTGATATAACTTTATGCCCTTCTTCATTAGGATGTAGTCCGTCTGGCATTTGTCTTGCTCTAACTTTTGGTACATCAGGCGTTAACCCTGCCATAGTATATAAGTCTAATACTGGTATTGAGTAATAAGTACATACTTCCTTTATTGCATTTACATAATCTATAAATTTATGTGATTTTAAATTAGCAAGTTCTCCATTTGAAGATTTAATATCATAAAATCTTAAGGGTGTAAAGAATCCATATTTAGAATTTGGATACGAGTCGTATAATCCCTTACATATGGTATGTAGTGCCCCATAAAAAGTTGAATTTTCTCGACTATCCATTGTACCTAATATCGTATTATGCTTATAGTCATTAACACCACCAAAAACAGTTATTACGTCTCCGGCTGTATCCATATTCATATATCTACTGACAAAGGGATTTGGAAAACATCCACTTGTACATATTTCCGTACCAGCAATACCATAATTATTAACAACACCTATATCAAGATTTTCTTGTATGTACTGGTGATAAGTTTTTGTTGTCAGATAACCCGCGGTTATACTATCCCCTAAAGCGTTCCACACTTTATCTTTCCATTTAGATAGTCCAGTATAAGCTTTTTCCATCTTCAAGCCTCCTAATTGTAGGGATGGGGCTCTGCTCCACCCGTTTATTATGAACCATGCTAATTCCATGAATATGAGTTAATCCTATAACAGGTTTTGAATGACGGGTAGAGCAGAGCCCTACCCCTACTGTATATCATCATTTTTTATGGTTATTATTCTACTATCTTGATATAAATTATTAAGAAATATTATATCATTATTTAAACTTTAGATTTATTAATTAAAGGTATCTATACTATAACTTATTAAAAAAGTGCCTTAGACGTCCATAATCTGGACAACATCTAAAACACTTGTGAATGCTTACAAACTACATTATTCATTGTTAATTGTTAATTGTTAATTGTTAATTGTTAATTGTTAATTGTTAATTGTTAATTGTTAATTGTTAATTGTTA
>MCHG01000085.1_pt1 | contig 61824 bp, 64 predicted proteins | sample 787351 | NCBI WGS metagenome assembly MCHG01 (sample SAMN05430296, study PRJNA330682) | permafrost metagenome | biome: Cold desert; feature: permafrost; material: soil; isolation source: enrichment culture inoculated with soil incubated with H2/CO2 at 20 degrees... ... | reverse complement strand
CTCCTGCGCACGCTTCAGCTTGGCCGCACCCGTTCGGCAGTCGCGGCGGCGGCGGCCGCGCGGCGCGTGGCCACGTCCTGAATGACGGCGGCCTGAGCCGGGGTCGGCGGCGGGGCGGCGGCCAGGCTGGCCAGCGGCGGCGCGTTCAGGGCGTTCTGATCAGCCAGCTGGCTGAAGTCCTGGAACAGCAGCACCCGGACGTAGTCGATGGCGCTGCGGTCACTGAACAGCTTCACGCGCCAGCTCCCGTCAACGCCCTTGGCCGCGATGCCGATAGGCAGACCGCGCGGGAACCCGCCGCCGTCGCCGGACGTCAGAATCCGGTCGCCTTCCTGAATGGACCCGGCGCCGCGTACGTAATCCATACGCGGACTGCCGCTGCCGTCGCCGGTCAGCATGGCGCGAGCGTCGGTCCGTTCGACCAGCACCGGCGTGCGCGAGGCCACGTCGGTCAGCAGCAGCATGCGGCTGTGGCCCGAGGACGCGCCCATGATACGGCCCACCAGGCCATGCTCGCTGAGAACCGGGTTGCCGACGCGGACGCCCTTGGCGGCGCCGATGTTCAGCAGGCGGGACCGCGCGAAGGGGCCGCGCGCATCGGTGATGGCCAGGCCCGTCACCATAGGCACCGGCGGCTCGGTCTTCACGCCCAGCATCTGTTCGTAGCGGCCGTTGAGGTTCTTCAGCGCCAGGGCATCGTCGCGCCAGGCGCTCAGTTCCAAGACCTGCTGCCGCAGACGCCGATTCTCCGACACGGCGAAGAAGTAGCCTTTGACGTAGTCGACGGCGTTGCCGGTCCAGCGGACGGGCGCAGACAAGGCGCCGCCCACAGGGGCCGCGCCGGTCTCGAAGCCGGCTCTCGCCGCGCCATAGTCGTCGGGATTGGATTGTCCTCGGCTGTCGCCGAGCAGAAGCATGACCGCGCCGATGATGCCGACGATGACCACGACCGCAGCCGTCCAGGCCAGCGGCACCTTCAGATTCTCGAACGGTCCGTCGCGAAACGCCACGGCCAGCCTTCCTACCTAGAGATTCGGGACCGGCGGGGTCAGGCCCCGCCAGCGGTGAGAGCCTATCGCAAAAACCGATTCTCGAAGAAGGCGGTCGTTACGACAGGCTTTTCAGCCTCAGAGCGAGGACTCGAGGACGCCCTTCATCCAAGACGGGTGCTCCAACACCTTGCCGCAGCCGATGGCGACGCAGGACAGCGGATCATCAGCCACCTGAACCGGCAGGCCGGTGTGATCGCGGATCTCGACGTCCAGGCCGCGCAGCAATGCGCCGCCGCCCGTCAGCATGATGCCCTTGTCGGCGATGTCGGCGGCCAGTTCCGGCGGCGTGGCTTCCAGGGCGACCTTGACGGCCTCGACGATCTGCGAGACCGGCTCGGCCAGAGCTTCAGCCGCCTGACGCTCGCTCATCTTCACTTCGCGCGGCACGCCCTGCATCAGGTCGCGGCCCTTGACCTCGATCGACAGGCCTTCGCCGTCGGCCGGGATGCGGGCGGTCCCGATGTCCTTCTTGATGCGCTCAGCGGTCGTTTCGCCGATCAGCAGGTTATGGTTGCGGCGCATGTAGCTGATGATGGCGTCGTCCATCATGTCGCCGCCGACGCGGACCGAACGCGAATAGACGATGCCCGACAGCGACAGGACGGCCACTTCGGTCGTGCCGCCGCCGATGTCGACGACCATCGAGCCGGTCGGCTCGTGGATCGGCAGACCGGCGCCGATCGCGGCGGCCATGGGCTCGTCGATCAGGCCCACGCGACGGGCCGAGGCGTTCAGGCAAGAATCATTGATGGCGCGGCGCTCGACGGCCGTGGCGCCCGAGGGGACGCAGACGATCATCTTGGGGTTCACGAAGCCCTTGCGGTTATGAACCTTGCGGATGAAGTGCTTGATCATCTCTTCGGCGACTTCGAAGTCAGCGATGACCCCGTCGCGCATCGGGCGGATGGCTTCCATGTGGCCGGGCGTGCGGCCCAGCATCTGCTTGGCTTCCAGACCGACGGCGTGGACGATCTTGCGACCGCCGACGTTGCGCAGGGCGACGACCGAAGGCTCGTTCAGAACGATGCCCTTGCCGCGCATGTAGATCAGGGTGTTGGCGGTCCCGAGATCCATCGCGATGTCGTTGGAAAACATGCCGAAGAGGGGTGAAAGCATGGGCGTCGGTTACCGCTTGTTCGGGCCTGCTAGGGCGTGAGTCTTGTTTGTCTGCTCTGGCGATGCCCCGCCCCTGCGCACCCATGTGCGCCGAACCGTCCTGATCGTCCTCGCCTAGCCGACTACAGGCCCGTTTGCCCGCATGGCGCGTCGATTGCAAGCGCCTATGACTCACCGATCACAGCCTTGTCACAGCAAGGCTTGAAAGCCCGTCCGCTCAAGCTTTTCCGGCCCCGCTTGCCCCCTCTGCTCGATCCGATGGGCCGGGCTTGCGTGTCCGCCATTAGGTGAACGTCGGCGGACCGCGAAATCGGGTCAGTCCGTCCGCGCCGCCTCGCGCCGCTTCACGATCTCGCGCACGGCCAGCATCAGACCCAGCCAGACCACAGCGACCCCGGCCAGGATCAGCGAGGTCCACACCCCGTCGCCCGAAACCGCCGCCATGAAGGAGCCGCCGAAGAAGGCGACCAGGGCGGTCTTGGGCAGAACCCCCAGAGCGCAGCCGGCCAGATAGCCTGGAAACGACGCCCGCACCGCGCCAAACGCCATGTTGACGACGATGAAGGGCGCCGAGGGCACATTGCGGATGATGAAGCTGGCGGAAAAGGCGTTGCGCCCGACGAACCGCTGCAGCCGCTCCGTCACCCCGCCGCCGAAGCGCTCCAGCGCCCGCGCCGTGGGGCCGCGCCCCAGCCAGTAGGTGACCGCCGCCGAGACTACCGTCGCGATCCAGCTGTAGAGAAAACCGAACCACGGCCCGAAGGCCACCACGCAGGCCGCGATCAGGATGAACTGCGGTATGCCGACGAAGGCCGACAGGGTGAAGACGACGATGGCCGCCACCAGACCCCACGGCCCGACCCGGTAGCCCGCCAGCCAGGCTTCCAGCTTTTCCTCGGCGCCGAGGGTGAAGTGGGTCTTGCCGAAGGCGAACAGGGCGATGATTCCGCCAAGCAGCAACAGGCTGACCAGCAGGGTCCGCCACCGCTGCGCCTCCATATTCAGCAGAAAATCGACGATCCGCCGCATTAATTTCGCCCAAATCGCCTTTTGATCGTCCGAAAGACGCACAAACGTTGTGCGCCTTCGCAGGGTTGCGTATCAAGCCTCGCCTCCCCGGCTCTCACCACATCCACCAGACGGGATAGTCATGTCCAGCCTTCAGTCCGCCTCCCTCGCCCGCGTCAAGCCTTCGGCCACCCTGGCCGTGACCGCCCGGGCCCGGGAACTGAAACGCGAGGGCCGCGACGTGATCGGCCTGGGCGCCGGCGAGCCGGACTTCGACACGCCCGACAACATCAAGGCGGCGGCCATCGAGGCCATCCACCGCGGCGAGACCAAGTACACCGACGCCGACGGCATGCCGGAACTGAAAGCCGCCATCGTCGCCAAGTTCGCGCGCGAAAACGGCCTGACCTACGCCGCCAACCAGATCCACGTCGCCTCGGGCGGCAAGCCGGTGATCTTCAACGCCTTCGTGGCCACGCTGAACCCCGGCGACGAAGTCATCGTGCCGGCCCCCTACTGGGTGTCCTACCCGGACATGGTGCTGCTGGCCGGCGGCGAGCCCGTCACCGTGATCGGCGAGGAAGCCGACGGCTTCAAGCTGCGCCCTGAGGTTCTGGACGCCGCTATAACGCCACGCACCAAGTGGCTGATCCTCAACTCGCCTTCGAACCCGACCGGCGCCGCCTATACCCGCGCCGAGCTGGAAGCTCTGGCCGTGGTGCTGCGCAAGCACCCGCAGGTCTGGATCCTGACCGACGACATGTATGAGCACCTCGTCTATGGCGGCTTCGACTACGTCACCATCGCCCAGGTCGCGCCCGACCTCTACGACCGCACCCTGACCTGCAACGGCGTGTCCAAGGCCTATGCCATGACCGGCTGGCGCATCGGCTATGCCGGCGGCCCCAAGCCGCTGATCGATCTGATGCGCAAGGTGGCCAGCCAGACGACGTCCAACCCGTCGTCCATCAGCCAGTGGGCCGCCGTCGAAGCCCTGAACGGCCCGCAGGACTTCCTGGCCGAGCGTTCCGCCGCCTTCGAGAAGCGCCGCGACCTGGTCGTGTCGATGCTGAACCAGGCCACGGGCATCCGCTGCCCTACGCCTGAGGGAGCTTTCTACGTCTATCCCTCGATCGAGGGCGTGATCGGCAAGACGACGCCATCGGGCGTGGTCATCACCGACGACGAGGTCTTCACCGCCGAGTTGCTGGATCAGGAAGGCGTGGCCGTGGTTCAGGGCGCAGCCTTCGGCCTCAGCCCCTATTTCCGCATCAGCTACGCCACCTCGGAAGCCGTGCTGGAAGAAGGCTGCCGCCGCATCCAGACGTTCTGCGCGTCGCTGAAGTAAGAACCGCCTAGAGCGGCGCCGGCGGAATGTTCAACGTCGGCGCCGTCTTCAGGATGAAGGACAGGCACCATTCCGTGGCGCGACGTGAGTTGTTGTGCTCGCCGTCAGGATTGCGCGTCAGCAGGCAGGCGGCGTCTGGCCTATGGTCGGCTTCGGGCCCGGCGTAGAGCACCAGCCCGCCCGCCGGACCGACGGCCGCGCGATACATCATCATCAGGGGGCCGGCGGCTTGAACGCTGAAAGCCTCGGCGTCGGCCTCATCTGCGCCCAGCAGAACGCGGACCTGCGCCTCGGGATCATCCGGCGTCAGGCGGAAAAGCTCGGCCTTCAGCGCGTCGCCGGGTTCAGGCGTCATGGTGAATCGCGGCAGGTCTTGCGGGGCCGCCGTCAGCATCCCCGCGATGACGAGCCCAAGCAGCATCAGGCCGCGCGGCTGACCGCGAAGTCGGCCAGATCTTCCAGCGCCGACCGCCAGTCGCTGGCCGGCAGGACCGACAGCGCCGCCTTGGCCCGGTCGGCATAGTCGCCGGCGGCGTCCAGCGTGGCTTCGACCGCGCCCGTGCCCAGGATCAGTTCACGCGCCCGGGCGAAATCTTCGGGCGTACGTTCGCCCTTGGTGATGACGCGGTCCCAGAACAGGTCTTCCTTGCCCTTGGTGCGCTGGACGGCCAGCAACAGCGGCAGGGTGGCCTTGCCCTCATTGAAGTCGTCGCCCGCGTTCTTACCCAGGGTGGCGGTGTCGCTGCCGTAATCCAGCGCGTCGTCGGCCAGCTGGAAGGCGATGCCGAGCGCCATGCCGTAGTCGCGTAGCGCCTTCACCTGTTCCTCGGTCGCGCCGGCCCCCACCGCGCCCGACTCGGCGGCGGCGGCGAACAGTTCGGCGGTCTTGGCCCGGATGATCTGCAGATAGGTGGCCTGATCCAGGTTCAGGTCGTGTGCGCGGGTCAGTTGCAGCACCTCGCCCTCGGCGATGACGCTGGACGCCGTGGCCAGAATGCCCAGGGCGCGCAGGGAATCCGTCTCGACCATCAGTTCAAAGGCGCGCGCGAACAGGAAGTCGCCGACCAGCACCGACGAGGCCGCGCCCCAGATCAGGTGCGCCGCCACCTTGCCGCGCCGCATCTCCGAGCCGTCGACGATGTCGTCGTGCAGCAGGGTGGCGGTGTGGATGAACTCGACCGAGGCGGCCAGCTTTGTCGCGGCGGCGATGTCGCCCTGAGCCCCGATGGCGCGGGCGGCGGCGACGGTCAGCAGGGGACGCAGGCGCTTGCCGCCCGCAGAGATCAGATGCTCGGCCAGCATGGGGATCACCGGCACGTCGGACTGCATCCGGGCGATGATCAGGGCGTCAACCGCCGCCATGTCGTCCTTCGCCAGACGAACAAGAGCGTCCACATCGCCCTTGGGGCGGGGAGCGGCGACGAGAGCTGCGTCCACGAAAATCTCTTTCAACTCAGGGGGCGAAGGGGGAGATTCGCCCGGAAATCACACGCATCCGCTTGCTCGAACGCGATGCGGCGCACAATGGTGGCGGCGTCATGATGGGTCAAGCCGGGTCAACCCTTACCGCCGCAGCGGATGTTGCGGAATCCGCCCTGCTGGGCGGCCGCGTCCGGCTGCGCCAACCGGTGAAGGGCTATCGCGCCGGCATGGACGCCGCCCTGCTGGCCGCCGCCGTGGACGCCAAGCCGGGCGAACGGCTGATCGAAGCGGGCTGCGGCGCCGGCGCGGTCTTGATGCAGGTGGCCGCTCGACGCCCCGGGGTGAGCCTGACCGGGCTGGAGCGCGATGCCACCGCCGCCGAACTGGCGCGCGAGAACACCGCCCTGAACGGCGTCGAGGACCGAACCACTATCGTCAGCGGCGACGTGGCGCAGGGCTTTCGCGCGCTGAACCTGCCGACCTTCGACTGGGCCGTCAGCAATCCGCCCTTCTTCGACGACCCCGGCGCGCTGCGGCCGCCCGGTCCCGGCAAGATGGGGGCCTGGATGGCCGACGACGGCTTGAAGGCCTGGACCGGCTTCCTGCTGAAGGCGGTGCGCGAGGGCGGCAAGATCGTGGTCATCCACCGCGCCGACCGTCTGGCCGACCTGCTGGCCCTGCTGGGCGACAAGGCCGGCTCCTTCGCCATCCGCCCGATCCATCCCTACGCCGACCAGCCCGCCAAGCGGGTGCTGGTCCAGGCCACCAAGACCGGCAAGGCGCCGTTGCGGCTTCTCCCCCCCCTGATCCTGCACGACCGCACCGACGCCAAGCACAGCCCCGAGGCCGAGGCGATCCTGCGCGGCGAGGCGGCGTTAAGCTGGTGACGCCCCTCTCCCTCCCCTTCATGGGGAGGGTGGCTGACGCGCAGCGTCAGACGGGTGGGGAGGGCTTGGCGATACGGAACGCGGCGCCTGCCTCACCCAAGCGCCCCCACCCGGTCTCGCCCTTCGGGCTCAACCACCCTCCCCAAAATGGGGAGGGAGAGGTATGACCGCCTCATGTCTCTGCGCGCCCTCTTCCCGACCCAAGTGTACGAAGCCTCGCTGGCCGACCTGCCCGCCTGGCCCGAACTGCACGAGGAGATCCTCGACCTCTGCCTGGTCATGGCCGAGGAGGACGAGGCCGGGATCGAATGGTGCAAGACCAACCACTATCCGGGCTACACGTCGTATGGCTCGATCAACGACCTGCCGCACCGCTTCCCCGAGTTCGCCGAGCTGAAGAAGCAGTTGGACAAGCACGCCGCCGCCTACGCCAAGGCGCTGCACTTCGACCTGGCGAGGAAGCCCAAGCTGGACAACCTGTGGGTCAACGTCCTGATGCCCGGCGGCGGCCACACCGGCCATATCCACCCTCACGCCATCATTTCGGGCACCATCTATATCCACGTCCCCGACGGCGCCTCGTCGCTGAAGATCGAGGACCCGCGTCTGGTCATGATGATGGCCCGCCCCGGCCTGACCGCCGCAGCGACCGAGGCCGAGAAGCCCTTCGTCTATCTGAAGCCCGCCTCAGGCACGATCCTGATGTGGGAAAGCTGGCTGCGCCACGAGGTCCCGGCCAACCGCGCCGAAGAACAGCGTATCTCCATCAGCTTCAACTACGCCTGACCGCCCTCTCAGCGCCGCATTTGCCCTGAAGTCTGCCGTTCTGGTGAAGCTTGAGGGGGCCTCCATGCGGGCATTGGGACTGGCGACGATTCTGCTGGCGGCGAGCCTCGCCGCAGGCTGCGGCGAACAGGCGGACGCTCAAACCACCGCCGAATCCGCCGCCGAGGGCGCGCCCTATGTGCTGAAAGGCACCCAGGTCTGGTCGGTGCCCGACCCCGCCTCGGGCCGGAACTACGAGGTCTTCGTCAGCCTGCCCGCCAGCTATGAGGCCGAGCCCAACCGCCGCTATCCGGTCCTCTATGTCACCGACGCCGACTACGCCTTCCCCATCATCCGCCAGATCGCCCGGCGGGTGAATCTGGATGGTGCGGTGATCGAGGAGTTCATTCTGGTCGGCCTGTCCTACGCGGTGGGCGAAGGCGGCATGAGCAGCCGCACCCGCGACTACACCCCCGTCCGTATCAATGACCGCACAGGCGGCGGCGCGGCCTATCAGGCCTATCTGAAAACTGAGGCCCTGCCCTTCATTGAGGACCGGTTCCGGGCGGACCCAGAGCGCCGCATCCTGCTGGGCCATTCCTATGGCGGGCTGCTGGGCGCGCAGATCCTGTTCAGCGAGCCGGAGCTGTTCGATGGCTATATTCTGGGCAGTCCGTCCTTCTGGTTCGGCGATCACGCCATGATGCAGACTGAAGCTGATTATGCCCGCGCCCACAGGGACCTTCCGGCGCGGGTCCATATGTATATCGGCGAGTACGAATTTCCGGGGTCAGGTCGCCTCAACACTCGCTATGACATGGTCGGAGACAACGCCCGCTTCGAGAAGCGCCTCCGGTCGCGCGGCTATCAGGGCCTGACCTTGACCAGCGAAGTCCTGAACGAGGAGGACCACCTGACGGTCGCGCCACGCGGCTTCACGCGGGCGCTGATGGCGGTCCTGCCCGCCAAGCCTTAATCCCGCACGAAGACCGCGTCCTGATAGACCAGCGTAGTCGGGCGACCTTCCGCGTCCAGCTTGAACACCACACCTTCTCCCCGGAACGGGGTCAGTTCGACGCGAAGCCCCTCCGGCTCGGTCAGGTAGTCCGCCAGGGCTTGCTGCACGCCGATAGCGACCGACAGGCGCTCCCCAGCTTCACGGATCGCCAGGCTTCCATAGGCCGGATTGACGTAATCCCCGACATAGGCGGCGTTTGGCAGCGACAGGGTGCGCGGTCGTTTCGCGCGCCCTTCCACCGTTGCGGCGACGCCCGCCCGACGGCGGTCGCGCTCGGCGATCAGGGCGTCGAGCCTGGCGTCATAGACCGCCTCGATGTCGGGCAGGCCAGCGAACCAGTCATAGGCGTAGTTGGCGACCACATCGGCCAGATCGCCGGCGAAGGCGTCCTCATTGACCATCACCGCCACGCCCAGACGTCGCTCCGGCATGAAGGAGACATGGGCGCGCGAACCCGAGAAGTTGCCGAAGTGGTGGATCAACACGTCTTCGCCATAGCGCCCGACCTGCCAGCCCAGACCGTAGCCGGTGCGGACATAGGGGCCGAAGGTCGCGGCCTGCGTCACCTGCGAGACATGGGTCGAGGCGACCAGCCCTGCCGGAAACACCTGACGCCCGCCCACGCGGCCGTCATTGATCTGGGCCTCCAGCCAGAGAGCCATATCGCTGGCGGTGGAGATCAACCCGCCCGCCGACTGCATCGTCGCATCGGTCTTTTGCAACGGTGAGCGTTCCGGCTGGCCGGGGACGCGCCCGAAATGACCGGCGGCGACCACGGCGCCCGCCGCCCGCGCCGCGTCGATGCGCGCGGTCGTGGCGGTCATGCCCAGCGGCGTCAGGACCTCGTCCTCGACCCTCTCGTGCCAGTCGCGGCCCCAGCGGCGCTCGCTCAGGACGGTGGCGAGGTTGTAGCCGGCGTTGGCATAGACGAACTGGCCATAGGGGGTGGCGCGTGGTCGCGTCTCCGCCGTCAGCCGCCACAGGACCTCGGGGCTCCAGTGGCCGGAATAGGCGACACGAAACGCGATGGGGTCATTGTCCACGCCCGAACGGTGGCTGAGCAGGTCGGTCAGGGTGATCCGGGCGGCGATGTCCGCCGGCACACCGGACGGCGGCGCCCAGTCGGCCAGGGGCGCGTCCAGATCCACCTCGCCCCGCCGCGCCATGGCGGCCAGCGACAGGGCGGTGAAGCTCTTTGTGGCCGAGGCGATGTAGAATCGCGTCTCCGTCGTTACGGCCGCGCCCGTCGCCACGTCCGCCACGCCGAAGCCCGCCGCATGCACAAGCCCGTCCCGGTCCACCACGGCGACGGCCAGACCGGGCGCCGCCTCGACCCGCTGCATCGCCCGGCTGGCAAAGGCGTCCATCGCCGCGCCGAAGGCCGCGTGGTCCTGCGCGCTCGCCTCGCCCGCCGCGCAGACCAGCCCCGTCGCCAGCAGCGCCTCCATCGACCGTGATTTCATGAACCTCGCTCCCCTGCCCCCAGCGGGCTGACGGGTAGAGGCCGCGACCGGCGCGAACGGATGCAGCGCCTTCAAACCGCCCCGCGTTACGTCTAGAGATTTGCTCAAAGGGTCCGCGACGGCTACATCCCGCGCCAACCTCCCCATCAGATCAGACGACAGGGCGAAACCGCACCTCATGGCGCAGCAATATATTTTCCAGATGCAGGGTCTGACCAAGACCTTCCCCGGCGGCAAGAAGATCTTCGAGAACATCTGGCTGAGCTTCTACAACGACGCCAAGATCGGCGTTGTCGGGGTCAACGGCTCGGGTAAATCCACCCTGCTGAAGATCATGGCCGGCCTGGACACTGAGTTCACCGGTGAAGCGCGCGCCGCCGACGGCATCAAGCGCGGCTACCTGGAACAGGAGCCCAAGCTCGACGACAGCCTGAACGTTCGCCAGAACGTCGAGTCGTGGTGCGAAGAGAAGCAGTGGGTCAACCGCTTCAACGAAGTCGCCAACGAACTGGGCGAAAACTACACTGACGAGCTGATGGAGGAGATGACCGCCCTCCAGGAGAAGATCGACGCCGGCGACGTCTGGGACATCGACAGCCGCATCGAGATGGCCATGGGCGCCCTGCGCTGCCCGCCGGACGATTGGGAAGTCACCAACCTGTCGGGGGGTGAAAAGCGCCGCGTGGCCCTGGCCCGCCTGCTGCTCAGCAAGCCCGACATGCTGCTGCTCGACGAACCGACCAACCACCTGGACGCCGAATCCGTCGCCTGGCTGCAGCACCACCTGGAGAACTTCCCCGGCTGCGTCATCCTGGTGACCCACGACCGCTACTTCCTGGACCTGGTGACCAAGTGGACGCTGGAACTGGACCGCGGCAAGGGCCACCCGCACGAGGGCAACTACTCCTCGTGGCTGGAAGCCAAGCAGAAGCGCGTCGTTCAGGAGAACTCGGAATCCGAAGCCCGCCAGCGCGCCCTTACCCGCGAACTGGAATGGGTCCGTTCGGGCGCCAAGGCCCGTCAGGCCAAGTCCAAGGCCCGTCTGGCCGCCTATGAGCGCATGGTGGACGAGCAGGAATCGATGCGCGGCGCACAGACGCACGCCCACATCCAGATCCCGCCTGGCCCGCGCCTGGGCAACGTGGTTCTGGAAGTCGAGGGCCTGAAGAAGTCCTATGGCGACAAGGTCCTGTTCGACAACCTGACCTTCAAGCTGCCGCCCAACGGCATCGTCGGCGTCATCGGCCCCAACGGCGCCGGCAAGTCGACCATGTTCAAGCTGATCACCGGCCAGGAAACCCCCGACGGCGGCACCATCAAGGTCGGCGAGACCGTCAAGCTGGCCTATGTCGACCAGTCGCGCGACGACCTGAAGCCGGACGAAACCATCTGGCAGGCCATCTCGGGCGGCACCGACGTGATGATGGTCGGCAAGCGCGAGATCAACACCCGCGCCTATGTCGGCAGCTTCAACTTCAAGGGCGGCGACCAGCAGAAGAAGGTCGGCCAACTGTCCGGCGGTGAGCGTAACCGCGTGCACCTGGCCAAGACCCTGGCCTCGGGCGGCAACCTGATCCTGCTCGATGAACCGACCAACGACCTGGACATCGAGACGCTGCAGAACCTCGAAGAGGCTCTGGAGGAGTTCGCCGGCTGCGCCGTGGTCATCTCCCACGACCGCTGGTTCCTGGACCGTCTGGCCACCCACATCCTCGCCTTCGAAGGTGACGGCCACGTGGAATGGTTCGAGGGCAACTTCGAAGCCTATGAACAGGACAAGATGCGCCGCCTGGGTGCGGACAGCATCATTCCCAAGCGCATCCAGCACCAGAAGTTCGGTCGCTGATCAAACTGCCAGAATGACGAGCGGCCCTCCGAGCAATCGGGGGGCCGTTTTTCTTTGAAAGACTCCCCCTGCCGTCATTCCGGGGCGCGAAGCGAACCCGGAACCCAGGCGCCTGATGCGTCTCCGCCCAAGCGAGTAAATCCGCCGCCTGGGCCCCGGATCGTCCCTTCGGGCCGTCCGGGGTGACGGCGAAGGGGGGAGCGCGAACGGCCCGAGGCCAGATGGCCGCCCAGTCTTCATCTTTGCCCGCTGGCGCTCCTGCGGAACCGGGGTAGTCTGCCGCCTATGACCCAGCGCCCCGCCATCCTGATCATGCAGCGGCACCTCGGACCGCTCAGCGCCTTCCTCGAAGGCGCCTACGACGTCTATCGCTTCTGGGAGGGACCGCCGATCGAGGCGGCGCACGACGTGCGCGTCCTGGTCGTGGCGGGCGAGTTCGAGTTGGACAAGGACCTTATCGAGCGCCTGCCCAACCTGTCGCTGATCGCCTGTTTCACCTCGGGCTATGACGGCATCGACGTCGAGTGGTGCCGTGCGCGCGGCCTGCCCGTCACCCACGCCCCCGCCATCAACCACGAGGACGTGGCCGACCACGCCCTCGGCCTGATCCTGGCCGCGCGGCGTCAGATCGCCGAGGGCGACCGTCAGGTCCGCGCCGGCGGCTGGACCCCGGCGTCGAAGACCATCACCCCGTCGCTGGGCGGGCAAACGATCGGCATCGTCGGCCTGGGCGCAATCGGCGAGGCGATCGCCCGGCGCGGCGAGGTCATGCGGATGAATGTCCAGTGGTGGGCGCCGCGCGCCAAGGAGGCCGCCTGGCCCCGCGCTGACAGCCTGATCGACCTGGCCCGCGCTTCGGACGTGCTGGTCGTCGCTTGCCGCGCGGACGAAACCAATCGCGGCCTGATCTCGGCCGAGGTGATCGAGGCGCTCGGCCCCTCGGGTTTGCTGGTCAATGTCGCGCGCGGTCAGTTGGTGGACGAGGACGCCGTCATCGCCGCCCTGCGCGACGGGCGCCTAGGCGGGGCTGCGCTGGATGTGTTCGAGACCGAGCCGACCGACGCCGCGCGCTGGGCCACCGTGCCGAACACCGTGCTGACGCCCCACACCGCCGGGGCCACGACCGAGGCGGTGCAGGGGATGCTGATGCTGCTGTTGCAGAACCTGACAGCCCATTTTGCAGGCGAGCCGCTGAAAACGCCTGTCACGACCTGAGTCGACGTGATTCCACGGGTCGCTGAATGATCCGTGCGGCTTGACCGTCGCATCGCACCCACGCGCGGTCAGTTTTTGCTTGCATAATCGTATAAGGATATCTTTATACGACCTCATGACGTTGACTGCCGACCAGACTGTCGAGGCCCTGCGCGCTGCAGGCGAACCCACCCGTTTACGGGTGCTGTCGCTGCTCGCCGCCGAAGAACTGTCGGTCATGGAGCTGTCGCGGGTTCTGGATCAGAGCCAGCCCCGCGTGTCGCGCCACCTGAAGCTGATGGCCGACGCCGGCCTGATCGAACGATTCCCCGATGGGGCGCGAGTCTTCTATCGCCTGTCGCACGACGCCCTTTCGCGCCGCCTGATCGACACGGTGCTGGACCTGCTGGACGACGCCGAGGGCGAGGCCGACCATCGCCGTCTGGACGAGGTGCGCAAGGAGCGCGCCGTCGACGCCGCCCGCTATTTCGAACAGGTCGCGCCCCAGTGGGACCAGATGCGCAGCCTCTATGTCTGTGAAACTGCGGTCGAAACCGCCGTCGAACAGGCGGCCGGTCCCGGCCCGTTCGAGCGTGTTGTCGATCTGGGCACCGGCTCGGGCCGGATGCTGACCCTGTTCGGGAAGAAGGCGAAGATGTCGGTCGGGCTGGATCTCAGCCAGAACATGCTCAACATCGCCCGCGCCAATGTCTCCAAGGCTGGCCTGGACAAGGTCGAACTGCGCCACGGCGACATCTTCTCGACCCGCCTGCCCCACGCCAGCGCCGATCTGGTGATCGTGCATCAGGTCCTGCACTACCTGGCCGATCCCGCCGCCGCGGTGGCCGAGGCCGCGCGTCTGGTCATGCCGGGCGGCAAGCTGCTGATCGTCGACTTCGCCCCGCACCAGCTGGAGCAGCTGCGCGAAGAGCACCAGCACCGCCGCCTCGGTTTCGCCGACGAGGAAATCCAGGAATGGCTCGACAAGGCGGGTCTGACCGCCGACGCGCCGATCGCCCTGCCGCCCGACACCGAAGGCCTGACCGTCCACATCTGGGCCGCCGAACGCCCCGCCGCCTCTGTTCGAAAGACCGCTTGATGGCCCCCTCCTCTCTCGCTGAAGCCCGCGCCCTGCTGCTGTCGCCGCTCGGCCCTGTGGCGCGCGCCGGTTCCAACCAGAACGCGGTCAACGTCTCCTTTGAGTTCTTCCCGCCCAAGTCGGACGAGGCCGAGGCCAACCTGTGGTCCGCCATTCGTCGGCTGGAGCCGCTGAACCCAGCCTTCGTCTCCGTCACCTATGGCGCGGGCGGCTCGACGCGCGAACGCACCCACCGCACGGTCCAGCGGATCATCAGCGAGACCACCCTGCGGCCCGCCGCTCACCTGACCTGCGTCGAGGCCAGCCGTGCCGAGGTCGATGAGGTCATCGAGGGCTACAAGGCCATCGGCGTCGATCACATCGTCGCCCTGCGCGGCGATCCGCCGGGCGGAGACGGCATCGGCGGCGCCTACGTCCCGCGCACCGACGGCTACGCCAACGCCACTGAACTGTCCCGCGCCATCAACAGCGTCGGCGGCTTCGACATCACCGTCGGCGCCTATCCCGAAAAGCACCCCGAAAGCCCGTCGATCGACCACGACATAGACGTGCTGAAGGCCAAGGTGGACGCTGGCGCCACGCGCGCGGTCAGCCAGTTCTTCTTCGACATTGAGGCCTTCCTTCGCTTCCGCGACCGTGTGCGGGCGGCGGGCGTGACCATCCCCCTGATCCCCGGCATCATGCCCGTGTCCAACTTCAAGGGCCTGAGCCGGATGAGCGCGGCCTGCGGCGCCGCCATCCCCGACTGGCTGGCGGCCCACTTCGACGGGCTGGACGACGACCCCGAGACCCGCAAGCTGCTGGCCGCCTCCATCGCCGCCGAGACCTGCGCGCGCCTGCAGGAAGAGGGCTTCTCGGACTTCCACTTCTACACCCTGAACCGCGCCGAGCTGGTCTATGCCATCTGCCGGGTGCTGGGCGTGCGTGAGGCGCGAGCCGATGCCTAGCCCAATTCATCTCCCCTTCCCCTCGAGGGGGAAGGGGCCGGGGGATGGGGTGATCGCACGCCGTCTTCAGGCCATGACGCTTGAGGCGTCGCCCTCGCAGCGCCTCCCGCTGATCAACACCACGCTCAGCGTGCACACCCCCACCCAACCCTCCCCCCTCGAGGGGGAGGGCTTCGGAAGAGTCTGCGTATGACCCGCCAAGACCGTATCGCCGCCCTGCACGCGGCGGCCAAGGAACGCATCCTGGTCCTCGACGGCTCCTGGGGCGTGATGATCCAGCGGCGCGGGCTGGAGGAGGCCGACTTCCGCGGCGACCGCTTCGTCGCAGCCAACGGCTATGACGAAAAGCATCAGATGAAGGGGAACAACGACATCCTCTGCATCACCCGCCCCGACATCATTTCCGACCTGCACGACCAGTATTACGGCGCGGGCGCGGACATCAGCGAGACCAACACCTTCTCCGGCACGGTGCTGGCCCAAGACGACTATCATCTGGACGCCCAGGCCGTCTGGGACATCAATCTGGAAGGCGCCAGGCTGGCCCGCGCCGCCGCCGACCGCTGGACGGCCAAGGAACCGCACAAGCCGCGCTTCGCCGCCGGCTCCATCGGCCCGCTGACCAAGATGCTGTCCATGTCGTCGGACGTGAACGATCCCGGCGCGCGCAGCGTCACCTTCGATCAGGTCTATGAGGCCTATCGTCATCAGGTGAAGGCCCTGAACGAGGGCGGCGTCGACCTCTATCTGATCGAAACCATCACCGACACGCTGAACTGCAAGGCCTGCATCAAGGCCATCAAGGACCTTGAGGACGAGGGCCTGCCCGCCCTGCCCATCTGGATTTCCGGCACCATCACCGACCGTTCGGGCCGGACGCTGTCGGGCCAAACCGCCGAGGCCTTCTGGAACTCCGTGCGCCACGCCAAGCCGTTCGCGGTCGGCTTCAACTGCGCCCTCGGCGCCGATCTGATGCGGCCCTTCATCGCCGAACTGAGCCGGGTCGCCGACACCCTGGTCGCCGCCTACCCCAACGCCGGCCTGCCCAACGCCATGGGCCAGTACGACGAGCAGCCGCACGAAACCGCCCACTTCATCGAGGAGTGGGCCGCCTCGGGCCTGGTCAACATCGTCGGCGGATGCTGCGGCACCACCCCCGACCACATCCGCCACGTCGCCGAAGAAGTCGCCCCGCTGAAGCCGCGCGAAATCCCTGAACGCCCGGTGGCCATGCGCCTGGCCGGGCTGGAACCCTTCGAGCTGGTGGCGTGATGCGTCCCCACCCGCTCATCCCCGCGGAGGCGGGGACCCAGTGCTTTGAAGACATCCAGAATGCTGACCGCCTGCGCGCGGCTCAAGCCTGGGTCCCCGCCTCCGCGGGGATGAGCGGAGAATTGCGTTGAGACCCATCTTCATCAACGTCGGCGAGCGGACCAACGTCACCGGCTCGGCCAAGTTCCGCAAACTGGTGGTGGACGGCGACTACGCCGCCGCCCTCGACGTCGCCCGCCAGCAGGTCGAGGCCGGCGCCCAGATCATCGACATCAACATGGACGAGGGGCTGCTGGACGGCGCCGTCGCCATGCGCACCTTCCTTAATCTCATTGCTGCGGAACCGGACATCGCCCGCGTCCCCGTCATGATCGACAGCTCCAAGTGGGAGGTCATCGAGGCGGGTCTGAAGTGCGTTCAGGGCAAGCCGATCGTCAACTCGATCAGCATGAAGGAGGGCGAGGCCGCCTTCCGCGAGCACGCCGTGAAATGCCTGCGCTACGGCGCCGCCGTCGTGGTCATGGCCTTCGACGAGGTGGGCCAGGCCGACACCGCCGCGCGCAAGATCGAAATCTGCACCCGCGCCTACAAGATCCTGGTCAACGAGGTCGGTTTCCCGCCCGAGGACATCATCTTCGACCCCAATATCTTCGCCGTGGCGACGGGGATCGAGGAACACGACAACTACGCCGTCGACTTCATCGAGGCGGTCAAGGTCATCAAGGCCACCCTGCCCTACGCCCGCATCTCGGGCGGGGTGTCGAACGTCTCGTTCTCGTTCCGCGGCAACGAGCCGGTGCGCCGGGCCATTCACAGCGTCTTCCTGTACCACGCCATCAACGCCGGCATGGATATGGGCATCGTCAACGCTGGCGACCTGCCGGTCTATGACGACATCGACGCCGAACTGCGTGAGGCCGTCGAGGACGTGATCCTCAATCGGCCGCAGCGGACCAATGTCTCCAACACCGAGCGGCTGGTGGACATGGCGCCCCGCTACAAGGGCGAAAAAGGCGCGGCGCGCGTCGTCGATCTGAAATGGCGCGAGCAGCCCGTCGCGGCCCGCATCGCCCACGCCCTGGTCCACGGCATCACCGAGTTCATCGAGGCCGACACCGAAGAGGCCCGCCTGTCGGTCGAGCGCCCCCTGCACGTCATCGAAGGTCCGCTGATGGACGGGATGAACGTGGTCGGCGACCTGTTCGGTTCGGGCAAGATGTTCCTGCCGCAGGTGGTCAAGTCGGCCCGCGTGATGAAGCAGGCCGTGGCCTGGCTGGAACCCTTCATGGAGGCCGAGAAGGCCGGCAAGCCGCGCGAACAGGCGGGCCGCATCCTGATGGCCACGGTCAAGGGCGACGTCCACGACATCGGCAAGAACATCGTCGGCGTCGTGCTGCAGTGTAACAACTACGAGGTCATCGACCTGGGCGTCATGGTCCCCGCTGACCGCATTCTGGACGCCGCCATCGAACACAAGGTGGACATAGTCGGCCTCAGCGGCCTGATCACCCCCTCGCTGGACGAGATGGTCTTCGTCGCACGCGAAATGGAGCGGCGCGGCTTTGACATCCCCCTGCTGATCGGCGGAGCCACCACCAGCCGCACCCACACGGCGGTCAAGATCGAGCCTGGCTATCGCCAGGGTTCGACCACCTATGTCATCGACGCCAGCCGCGCCGTCGGCGTCGTCTCGGGCCTGCTGTCGCCCACCGAAAAGGCGAAGAACGAGGCCGCCACCCGCGACGAATACATCCGCATCCGCGAGCAGTACGCACGGGGGCAAGAGGTGAAGGCCCGCGCCACGCTGCAGCAGGCGCGCGAAAACCGCTTCAACGCCGATCCCACCGCGACCATGCCAGGCAAGCCGTCCTTCCTCGGCGTGCGGGCGTTTGACGCCTGGGACCTGGCCGATCTGGCCGACCACATCGACTGGACGCCCTTCTTCGCCAGCTGGGAGCTGATCGGCCGCTATCCGCTGATCCTTGAAGACGAGATCGTCGGCGAGGCGGCGCAGGACCTGTTCAAGGACGCGCAGGCCATGCTGAAGCGGATCATCGACGAGAAGTGGTTCACGGCGAAAGGCGTCGTCGGTTTCTGGCCCGCTCAGGCCGTGGGCGACGACATCGCCGTCTATGCCGACGAGAGCCGCGCCGAAGAGATCGCCCGCTTCCACACCCTGCGCCAGCAGATCAAGAAGTCGAACGGCAAGCCCAACCTGGCCCTGTCGGACTTCATCGCGGAAGAAGGCCAGGACTATGTCGGCGCCTTCGCCGTCACGGCGGGTCATGGCGAGCTGGAAATCGCCAAGCGCTTCAAGGACGCCGGCGACGACTATTCCTCGATCATGGCGACCGCCCTGGCCGACCGCCTGGCCGAAGCCTTCGCCGAGGCCCTGCACAAGAAGGTGCGGACCGAGCTTTGGGGCTACGCCGCAGACGAAGCCACGACCACGCAGGACCTGATCGAAGAGAAGTACCAAGGCATCCGCCCCGCTCCCGGCTATCCGGCCCAGCCCGATCACACGGAAAAGGCCACCCTGTTCCGCCTGCTGGACGCCGGGAACAACGCCGGCATGGCCCTGACCGAAAGCTACGCCATGACGCCCCCGGCGTCCGTCAGCGGCCTCTATTTCGGCCACCCCGGCAGCCACTATTTCGGCGTTGGCAAGATCGACCGCGATCAGGTCGAGGACTACGCCCGCCGCAAGGGCTGGGACGTCGAGACCGCCGAGCGCTGGCTGGCCCCCATCCTCAACTACGACCCCGGCGCAATCGCGCGCGAAACGGCGGCCTGAGCCAAGGCCCCGTATTGAGTGAAGCGCCCGCCGCCTCGCCCGCCCCAGCCCGGCCTTCTGTACGGACGCCGGGGGCGATAGCTCGGTCGCGGGTACCGGCGCCACTCCGTGAGCAAACGCTCGCCTAAAACACTAGCGACATTAGCGTCACGCTACGGGAAATCCGTGGCCCTTGTCCGTCACGCTGGCCGGAAGCGACTGACTTCCCGCAAGCTCAACGCCCCAAAAGAAAGGGCGGCGGACCCGAAAGCCCGCCGCCCCATTCCATGATCGCTTGTTCTTAGAAGCGAGCGCGTGCGCCCACGTAGAAGTAGCGGCCGATCACGTCGTAGGTCGACGGGTCGGTTTGGTACTGGAAGCCGCTGGCATAACGCGGCGGCGCCTTATCGAAGAGGTTATCAACGCCACCGAAGACTTCGAGGGTGTCGTTAACCGACCACGATCCGTTCAGGTAGAAGTAGTTGTAGGCGTCGATCTCACCGATGTCGCGCGGACCGGCGGCGTCATCAACGACCGAGTCGATGTAGCTCCAACGGAGCGAAACCGAGACGTCTTCGTATGCCCAGCTGAAGCGGGTGTTGAACTTGTACTCAGGCAGAGTGGTTTCACCCGGCGTACCGTCGCCGATGCCGCCCACGAAGTTTTCGCTGAACGGATCGCCCGGCAGGTTCTGGGATTGCTGGTTCTTGTACCAGGTGCCCTGGGTGCTGAAGCCCAGACGCCCAGCCCAAGCCGGCATGCCGTAGTCGGCCAGGTTCAGGTTGTAGCTGACCGACAGGTCAACGCCCGAAGCCTTGAAGGTCGCCAGGTTGGCGGCCTGAGCCGAGATCGAACCATTGATGCCTGCACTGGTCAGATAGCCGGTGTCGGTGTCACGCTTGATCGCCGCGCAGTAGATGTTCGTATTGTTGAACGACGAGTTGTAGGTCGGATCGAAGCAACGCGACAGAGACGTCGAGAAACCAACAGAGCTGATGACGTTTTCAATTTCAATGTTGAAATAGTCAACCGTTGCGGTCAGCGACGACATCCACGTCGGGAAGTTGGACGGAGAACGGAAGACAGCACCGATGGTGGTGGAGTCCGCAACTTCAGGCGCCAGGTTCTGATTGCCGCCCGTGAAGGTGCGATACTGCGTACCGACCGAGTCCCAGGTCGCGGTGATCTGGCTGGACTGCAGCTGGCAGAGCTGAAGCACTTGGGCGGCATTGGCGCCTGTGCGCTGAGCGCTGTCCTTGTCGCAGGGGTCCAGGTTACCGCTCGTGACGCCCGGGAAGCCTTCGGCTTGGGTGGCGAACAGTTCACCCACCGACGGCGCACGAACGGCACGCTGCTTCAGAGCCCGGAAACGCAACCAGTCAACCGGCGCATACTCACCGCCATATTTCCACGTGTCGGTCGTCTGGTTGATGGAATAGTCGGAAGCACGATAGCCGCCTTCCAGACCCAGATATTTGACGAAGGGCATGTCAGCCAGCAGCGGGACGCGCAGCTCGGTGAAGACTTCCCAGACATCATAGCCGCCGGACACGGGGCCTGCCGAGTTGCCGCCCAGAAGCGAGCCGGTCTGAACGCCTTCCGGCGGCAGATCGTCATAAGCGATGTCGCGGTATTCCAGACCCAGAGCGAAGCTGACAGCGCCAGCGGGAAGCTTGAACAGGTCGCCCGTCACAGAGCCGACGACGTTCTTCTGCTCGATCGCCGTGACCTGGAACTGGCCCTTGGCCATGATGTAGTCGACTTGGGCTTGCGTGATGTTGTTCGCGCCGAACGGGTTCAGCGGAACGCAAACGCTAGGCGTGCCGCTGGAACCGACCGGCCCCGTCGGCGAGCCCGTCGGGCAACCCGCCAGAGCAGCACGGATGCGGTTCCCCTCGGGGAAGCCGACGAACTCCTGACGGCTCTCGTAGCGGCCGAACGAGCCGTAGACGTCATAGTGCCATTCATTGCCGAAGATCGGCGGCAGATCGCCACGGAAGCCACCGGTCGCCTGGTAGGCCGTGGTGTTGTAGTTGTAGGTACGCGGGCCCAATTCAACTGAACGACGCGAAAGCGTGAAGTTCGACACGCCGGCGCTGGTCAGCAGCGCCTTCACTGCGGGCGAAAGCGTGCCCGTTGTGGCGACGGGGATCGAGAAGGCGGCAGGCGATTCGGCCAGCTGGTTCGAGCTTTGATAGGTGCTGAACAGCGCATCACCGTAGAACTCGATCCGATCCGTGATGTCGTACTTCAACGTGGTGTAGAAGTTCGTACGCTCATACGGCGACTGAAGCAGATTGACCGGGTTGAAGTCGTAGAGGAAGACCTCGTCGGGATTCCAACCATTGGTGTTCGGACCGGTGTAGCCGAAGGTGCCGTCGCCCGTGCCCGCGATGAACAGCGAACCATCGGGATTGAAGCCGAGACGCTGGCCCGCATAGATCAGGCTGGGATCAGTCAGACCGCGACCGGTGAAGTAGGTGCGATAGGTGGCGAGTTGCGCGTCGGTGGCGGACGGCGAGATGGAGAAGGTGCCGTCACCGGTGGTGAAGCTGCCGTTGGGATAGCAGCCGTCCAGATCGCAGTATTCCGCCGTACGCGAGATATCACGCGCCGTCTGGGCGATGCCGTCACGGGTGTTGTGCGACGCGGCGAAGGTCATGTGACCGCGACCGTCAGCGAACGCGCCGCCCATGAGCAGGCCGTACTGGCGCTCTTCGCCGTCGTTCTCGCCTGAGATGCCGTACTGGCCCGAGACCTGCAGACCCTCGAAATCGTCCTTCAGGATGAAGTTGACGACCCCCGAAACGGCGTCGGCGCCGTACACGGCCGATGCGCCGCCGGTGATGATCTCGACACGATCCATCAGGCCGCCAGGCAAGATCGAAATATCGACCGCGCCGTTGGACGAACCCGGAACCAGTCGGCGGCCGTTGACCAGGGTCAGGCCGCGCGAGGTGCCAAGCTGGCGCAGGTCCAGGAAGGCCGCACCACCCGAAGACGGGTTGTTGTTGGTCTTCGTCAGGCTGGGCGACAGCTGCGGCAGTGAGTTGAGGTAGGTTTCGATCGTCGCGGTGCCGATCTCTTCCAGCTGCTCAGCGCCCACGGTGACGATCGGGCTGGTGCCCGTCGTATCGCGGACGCGAATCCGCGAACCGGTAACCACGATCTCTTCCACCTGCGTCGCCGGTTGCGCAGTATCCTGCTGCGCGGCAGCGGGCGTCGCCGCCATGGCCAACAATGCGGCGCTGCCGATCATCGTTGACGCCAGCAAGCGTTGCCGAACGGTCTTCGTTTCCAAAAGATATCCTCCCGAATTCGCCGCGAGCGAAGAGATAGACGCTCGCTGCTCCACGCCCCCAATGTGCGCAGATTGACTCTACGATATCCCGCAAGCCGTAGAGGTCCAGATGGCTTACACGATCGATACCTAATTGGACTCTAAATGTCTCAATCTCGTCACACTCTTGCCTCCAGTTGTAACGAGTTCGCTTTCCCCCGCCACATTTCAAACGCTAAGCGGAGCCATTCACTTTTCATGGTGTAAAGTCGTGAAATAGAATGCTTATTCGATTTTTGGCCGAGTGACGTTCAGCTACCGACCTGCAACTTCAGAGAGGACAACCATGCCGCTCCGCTGGACATTTCGTGGAGGCGTCGCCGCCCTGGCCTGCACGCTCGCCACCCCTTGCATCGCGCAGGTTTCCATCCCGGATCCTGCTGCCAAGCTTCTTGAGTGCCGCAATATCCAGTCAGAATCTGAGCGATTGGCCTGTTTTGATTCTGCCGCCGCTGCTTTCATCGCCGCCCGCGCAGACGGCGCTATAGTCGTGCTTGACCGCGAGGAAGTGGAGCAGGCGCGGCGACAAACCTTTGGCTTCAACATCAATGTATTGAACCCCTTCGACCGACAAGAAAGGCCCGGCGCGCTTCAGTCGATCACCTCTACCGTTTCGTCGGCACGGCAGGTTGCGGGCGGGAAATGGCTCGTAGCGCTGGAAGACGGGTCGACCTGGCTACAGATCGATACAGAGACGGTGTACATACGCCCAACACCCAATTTGGAAGCTCAGGTAAGGCGCGCGGCTCTAGGCAGCTATATGATGTCGGTAGGCGGCGCCCGTTCGATGCGCGTTAAACGTCAGTAATTGATCATGAACATCAGAAATTTAAGCACGACCATCGGGGTTTGCGGCCAGCCGACCCTCGCCGATGTCGCACAACTGGTTCGTGACGGCGTGACCGTGCTGGTCTCGCACAGGCCGGACGATGAAGAGCCCGGTCAACCTGATCACGCAGAACTGGCGTCCGTCGCCGAAGCCGGCGGCGCCCGCTTTATCGCCATCCCGGTGTCCGGACTGCCTTCGACGGAAGCCGTTAGGGAGACAGCGGCCGTCATCACTTCGCTGGGCCCCGACGACCGCGCTGTCTTCTTCTGCCGCTCAGGCATGCGCTCGGCTGCGACCTGGGCCATGGCTGAACGCCTCAAAGGCGCGGACGCCGACGCCCTGCGCGATCAGGCTCTGGCCGCCGGCTACGACCTCAGCCGTCTGCCCCTCTAGCGGACGACAGCGGCCCGCGCGGCATAGGGCGCGGCGGGTTCAGGCGTGCACGAAGCAGCCACCCATTGCGTCGCCGCAAGACATATCAAAGCGGCGATCACGGCCGGAAGCCGATTTGGGACATGAAAAACAGCAGTTCGGATCACGGCGACGGCTCCCGAATAGGTTACAGGCGTTGAACGCAAGCTCGGCGCCACGCCGACCGCCGCCGTTGCTCGCCAAGGACACCCGCCCGTGATCCCCTATGTTCGCCAGTTCGACTTCACCTACGGTCATCGCGATCAGGTCTCGCCACTGATCCAGCGGGTGATCGCCGACAATCCGGGACCGTTCACCTTCACGGGAACGGGGACCTATATCGTCGGGCGCGACATGCCGGGCGCCCATGTGGCGGTGATCGATCCTGGACCCGAAGACGAGGCCCACCTGCACGCCCTGCTGCGAGCGGTGAAGGGGCGGACCGTCAGCCATATCCTGGTGACCCATACCCACCGCGACCACGCGCCCCTTGCTCGCCCCCTGGCCGAGGCCGTCGGCGGCGCGCCGATCCTGGCGGCCAAGCCGCACGGGCCGACCATCCACGCCTCGGACGCCATCGATCAGGCCTCGATGGATGAGGACGACGACGCGGACTTCAAGGCCGACGTCATCCTGAGCGACGGCGACAGGATCGAGGGCGACGGCTGGACGCTGGAGGCCATGGCCACGCCCGGCCATGCCTCCAACCACATGGCCTTCGTCCTACGCGAGGAGAACGCCCTGTTCAGCGGCGATCACGTCATGGGCTGGTCGACCACGGTCGTCGCCCCGCCCGACGGGGACATGACGGCCTATATGACCAGCCTGGAGCGGGTGCTGGCTCGCGGATTCTCGACGATCTGGCCGACGCACGGCCCAGCCATCACCCAGGTCGTCCCCTTCCTGAAGGCCTACCGCGACCACCGACTGGAGCGCGAGGCGCAGATCATGGCGCGGCTGGCGGCGGGCGACCAAACCATCGCTCAGATGGTGCCGGTCCTCTACACCGCCGTCGATCCACGGCTTTGGCCCGCCGCCAGCCTGTCGGTGCTGTCACACCTGATCAAGCTGGTGCAGGAGGGCCGCGCCGCCGCCGCGCCGGAAGCGACGATGGCCGCGCGCTACACCCTGATCGCCGACTAGGGTCCTTGCTCATCAGGTCCGGCGACCGGAGGGGCTAAAGGGCGGGCCAGATTATATGGCGCCGCCTATGCCGTCCGGCGCCGATGAAGCGTCAGCGCCGCGCCGCCCGCCAGCAGGACGCCAAGCAGGATCAGAGCCCATTCGGACAAGGTCGGGATTGGGGCGGGAGCCGGAGCAGCTGGCCCAATAAGCCGAAGGCTGAACTTTTCCGAACCAGATCCGACAACCATAGGGGCAGCATAGCTGCTAACAAATACAGTTCCGGTCATGGCTATGTCGTTCTGGGCTGGAACTGGTCCAGTTAAGTACCGCACAGACTGAAGGCCCTCAGAGATAATGCCGATAGAATAAACCACGCCTGGCTGAAGGGTAATATTAGAAAACACATCCGACTGCTTAAACGTATAGACCCCAGACGCGTCAGCACCAAAGACCTTGGGCTGGCTCACATACAAGTTCGTTCCATTAGTTTGGTTTCGAACAATAAACTTCACATTTACCGAACTTGTCGCGTTAGATTGCTGAGCGATAGCAGAAATCGTTGTCGGCACAGTTACAGAAACGCGCGCGAGATACCCGCCATCGTTAATTGTTACTCCATAGCCGTTAGGGGAATATTCAAATACGGCCTGAGCCGACGCCCCACCGGCCCCTGTTAGAGTGAAGGCGATGATCGCGCCGATCAGCAGCGCCTGAAGTCTCTGAAACATATTCGCCCCCTGTTGATCTGCCGTGCCTACCCGATAGGCGAACGCAGGTCGATGTCCGTGCGTCTCAATTGGAGACGCACGGATCACGCAAACGCCCCGCCCCCTACGACATCGTCGCCTGCCGGCCGCGCAACCTCGTCAAACGCTCTAGGCCAGCGCTCAAGGACGACCGACTCGTCACAACTCGTGGCGGCAAGCTCGCCGCCAACCTCGTCTCCGGCGTGCTGATCGCTGCAACCGCCATCGACCGGGCCAATAAGTCCGGCCCCTAGGGCTGCAACCCCGCCGCAATGGCGCGGGCCAGACGGCAAGCCTCGTCGCCGACCCTTACGCCCTCGCGCTGAGCCACGCGCACGTCGGTGCGGCCGGGCCGAATACGAATGGCGGCGTCATGGGTCAGGCCGAACCAGAATCCCTCCTTGGCTCCGTCGGCCCGGAAGGGCGCGGCGCCGCGCACCGTGAAGCCCGCCGCCGACAGCGCCGCCGCCGCCGTTTCCGGCGCCACCTGACGCGGCACGGAAGCCAGACCGGGACAGGCGACGGAAGCCCCGCCGTGCCCGCCGGCTTGGCCACCGCGCATTGCGACCACCGCGCGCGAGAAGGCGGGCGCTTCGGCGGCGTCTGTCGTCACATCATTGTCAGCCGGAACCGCGAAGCGCCGCTCCTGGATCAGGAACAGGCCCACGGTCGCCCCGGCCACGACCAGAGACACGACCGCATAAAGCCCCCGACGCCGCACGTCCTTCAGCGCAATGATGACTGCAACCAGCGCCGCCGCCAGCCCGGCGAAGGCCAGGATGCGGCCGATCTTCAGCGTCAGCACCTCCAGTCCGAAACCGGCGCTCCACAGACCGAGCCGCGTCCCGAAGACGGCGACCAGCACCAGCAAAGGCGCCGCGAACGCCGCCAGCGTCAGCCAGCGCAGACGAATTTCCGCGGTTCGCGCCTGCGTCCGGGTCGGTTCAGCCATTGCGGCCCTCCTGAAAGATCAGCCTGCGGTCGGCAGACGGTAATCCTTCATCTGCTCGCGCAGCAGCTTCTTGTCGATCTTGCCCGTGGCGCCCAGCGGAATCTCGGCCAGGAAGACCACGTCATCCGGCATCCACCACTTGGCGATCTTGCCGACCAGGAAGTCGAGGTGCTCCTGCTTGTCCTCGGCCTCGCCTTCCTTGAGCTTGATCAGCAGAACCGGGCGCTCATCCCATTTCGGGTGGGCCGAGCCGATGACGGCGGCCAGGGCGACCTTGGGATGGCCGACGGCCAGGTTCTCGATCTCGATGGAGCTGATCCATTCGCCGCCGGACTTGATGACGTCCTTGGCGCGGTCGGTGATCTGCATGAAGCCGTGATCGTCGATGGTCGAAACGTCGCCGGTGTCGAAGAAACCTTCGTTGTCCAGGATCTCGCCGCCCTCGTCGCGGAAGTAGGCGCGGGCGATGGTCGGCCCCTTGATCATCAGGCGGCCATAGGTCGAGCCGTCGTGCGGCATTTCCTGACCGGCGTAGTTCTTCAGTTTCAGCTCGACGCCCAGCGGCGGCGTGCCCTGCTTGACCCGCCACTTCAACTGCTCCTCGAACGGCAGGGCGGCCAGTTCGGGCGTCATGTTCGACAGGGTGCCGATGGGCGAGGTCTCGGTCATGCCCCAGCCCTGCAGCACCTCGACGCCGAACTCGTCGTGAAAGGCGCGGATCATGCTCTCCGGCACGGCGGCGCCGCCGATCAGCACGCGCTTGACCGTCGAGAGCTTCAGATTGTTCTCACGCAGGTGGTTCAGCAGGCCCTGCCAGACGGTCGGCACTGCGGCCGAGAAGGTGACGCCCTCGCTCTCCAGCAGTTCATAGATGGCCGGGCCGTCCATGCGCGCGCCCGGCATGACCAGCTTGGACCCCGCCGCTGGCCCGCCGAAGGCGATGCCCCAGGCGTTGGCGTGGAACATGGGCACCACCGGCAGGATGACTTCCTTGGGCGTCGCGCCCAGGACCGTCGATTGCAGACCCAGAAGGGTATGGATGAAGTTCGAGCGGTGCGAATAGAGGACGCCCTTGGGGTTTCCCGTCGTGCCCGAGGTGTAGCAAAGGCCGCAGGCGGTGTTCTCCTCGAACCCGCCCCACTCCACGTCTTCCGACGACTGCTCCAGCACGGTCTCATAGCATTCGACCACCGGCAGCTTGGTCTGCGGCATGTGGCCGGGGTCGGTCATGACGACCACACGCTCGACCGAGGGACAGTGCGGCAGGATGGCGTCCAGCAACGGCACGAAGGTCAGATCGACGAAGATGATCCGGTCGGCCGCGTGGTTGATGATATAGACCAGCTGCTCCGGGAACAGGCGCGGGTTCAGGGTGTGGCAGACGGCGCCGATGCCCATGATGCCGTACCAGGTCTCGATATGGTCGGCGGTGTTCCAGGCCAGGGTGGCGATACGGTCGCTGGGCTGCACGCCCCAGGCTTTCAGGGCGTTAGACACCCGCTTGGCCCGACCGTGGATGGCTCCATAGGTAGTGCGCTCGATCGGCCCCTCGACTGAACGGGTCACGACCTCGCGGTTCGGGTGCCAATTCTTGGCGTGATCGAGAATCTTGTCGACCGTCAGCGGCCAGTCCTGCATCAATCCCAGCATCGCATTCCCTCGCTTGCGCCCTCTGTGCGTGGCGCTTTCTAGCGACGCTATCTAGGTGATCAGCGATAAGCAACGGCGCCGTAAGGGAAACAAATCCACCGCCCAGAGCTTCTGCGACACCCTGCCGCGCATGGCGCCGCTACCGATCACCCGCCCCACGCAACTCCTTGCCACGGAGACGCCAAACCGGGCCGCCCCCTCCTTCATCCTGCGCATGGTCAATCGCCAGCGCCCGGCATAAAAGCGCCTCCGACCACGCACGGAGACCGCCCATGACCATCCTCATCGCCATCACTGGAGGCTCCGGCTCCGGCAAGAGCACCCTGGCCGAAGCCCTGGTGACCTCCCTGCCCGCCGGCGTCGCCGTGCTGATGCGCGAGGATTCCTATTATCTGGACGCCGCCAGCGTGCCGGGCTTTGACGCCGACACCCACGACTTTGACGACGTGGCCGCGCGCGACCACGACCTGCTGATCGAACATCTGTCAGAACTGAAGGCCGGGCGGCCCGTCGTCGCCCCCCTCTATTCCTTCATTCACCACGGCCGCGATCCCGGCGGCGAACCGATTCCCGCCGCCGAGGTGGTGATTCTGGAAGGCACCCACGTCCTGTGCACCCCGGCGCTAACCGCCCTGTTCGACATCAAGGTCTTCGTCGACACCCCTGCCGACATCCGCTTCATCCGCCGCCTTCTGCGCGACCAGACCGAGCGCGGCCGCACCGCAGACTCTGTCATCCATCAGTATCTATCGACCGTGCGCCCTGGCCATGAGCGCCTGACCGAACCGTCGCGCACACATGCCGACTTCATCATCGCCGACGCCACGGCGGCTGTGCGGCTGGAAGATCCGCAGGCGGTCATTCGTCTGGCAGCGCCGGTTCTGGCCCACCCCCTGCTAGAATCTTGGCATCGTTGATGATTTGCATTTGCAGAACTTGGTTACTTGTTGCAATCAAGGCAATATAAAGGCACGTTAGCCATACTCTTTCCGGGTATGCACCGATGACCACGCCGGTCCACGACTTCGACGACCCTCGACGCGCCGCCATTGTGCGACAGGCGAGATTGCACTTCATCTCAGAGGGCTACGCTGGCACCCGTATGGAGCCGATCGCCCGAGAGTCGGGAGTTTCGACAGCCACCCTCTACGCCTTCTTCGACAGCAAGGCGGTCCTGTTCGAAGCGGTCATCGACAACGCCTCGGAAGACTTCGCCCGCCATATGGCGGCGGTGCATACGACCTCGGGTACGCCGCGCGAACGCCTGACCGAATTTCTCAGCGGCTACGCCGAGTTCATGAGCAACAGCTTCGTCCGCTCGGTGTTTCGGCTGGTTCTGGCCGAGCGTCCGCGCTTTGAAGCCATCGCCATGCGGTTCTTCGAACGCGGACGTAACGATTTCGGCGCCGTCCTCATGGGCATGCTGACCGAAATGACCGAAGCGGGTCAGATGAAGGTCGAAAAGCCGTCCTGGGCGGCTGGCCAACTGATGGGCATGATCGAGCACCCGGTCTTCTTCGTACCCCTGGTGACAGGCGACGACGTCCTCGCCGAAAGGACGCCGCGCGCCATCGCTGAGGACGCGGTCGAGACCTTCCTGGCCCGCTACGCCACCTAGATTGCCGCCTAGGGCCAGAGACGGGTGCGCTTCCAGACGTCGCCGTCGCGCTCAAACCGAAGCCGGTCGTGCAGACGGAAGGCCCGATCGCGCCAGAACTCGATCTGCTGCGGCACGACCCGCCAGCCCGTCCAGCGGTCGGGACGCGGCACGTCCTGCCCGTCAAAGCTCGCCGTCTTCTCGGCCACGCGCGCTTCCAGCATGGCCCGGCTGTCCAGCGGGCGCGACTGGTCCGACGCCCAGGCGCCGATACGGCTTTCTCGCGCCCGGCTGGCGAAATAGGCGTCGGCCTCAGCGGCGCTGACCTGTTCCACGACGCCGCGCACCCGCACCTGACGGCGCAGGCTCTTCCAATGGAACACCAGGGCCGCCGACGGATGGGCCCACAGTTGCTCGCCCTTGGCGCTCTCCTGGTTGGAGAAGAAGGTGAAGCCGCGCGCATCCACGTCCTTCAGCAGGACGATCCGCGCATCCGGCATCCCCTCGGCGTCGATGGTCGCCAAGGTCATGGCGTTGGCGTCGTTCGGCTCAGACGCCTTGGCCGCTTCCAGCCAGTCGACAAACAGGCCGAAGGGCTCGGCGCGCTCGAACATGGTCTCGTCTGCATTGGCCGCCAGTTGCGCGGCATAGTCTTGAGCAGACGGGCTGGGCGGGATCACGGACTGGGTCATGAGACGAATCCCTACACCCGCATTTCCCTAACGTCATCAGGTGTGGACTAGACTGCGACATCAAGCTTCACCTTAAAACTGAAATTGCCGCTTCATTCGGCAGGGTTAACCAGGTCTTGACCATATTGGTCCGAGGCTGACGGCTATGTGCGCGGACGCCCTCACCCTCGAAAACGCCAGGTCGCTCTTGGGCCTGACAGGCCCGGTCGGCGCCGAGGGCCTGACGCTGGCGTTTCGTGCGGCGGTCAAGGCCGCCCGCCCCGATGCGCCCGGCGGCGACGCCGAGACCTTCCGCCGCGTCATCGCCGCCTATCGCCTGTTGCAGGCCCAGACCCTGGCCCTGCCCGCGCCCGCTTCGCACGCGAAGCCGACGCATTTCACGCCGCCGCCCGCGCCCGCCCCCTTGCTGGTCCTGACGCCGATGCATGCGATCAGCGGCGGCTGCGTCCGCACGATCGTCGGCGCCCGAACCCTGCTGGTTCACGCCCCGTCAGGCGTCCGCACCGGCGACAAGATCCGTCTGAAGGGCGGCGGCCCGAACGGGGCCGACGCCCTGCTGCCTGTGTTGATCCGCCCCGCTGATGGCCTGTCGGTGCTGGGCGGCGACCTGTTCATGACCTGGGCCGTGCCGCAGCGGATGATGGACGACGGCGGCCGCATCGAGATCATGACCCACGCCGGTCTGCGCTCGTCCTGGCTGGTCCCCGACATGGTCGAGCCGGTGCGCCTGCGCCTGAAAGGCCTGGGCCTGCCCGCGCGCGGAAATCGCCCCGCCGGCGACCTGTTTGTCAAGCTGGAAGCCTCCGCCGACCTGCCTTCGGCGGCCGAAGACCTGCTGCTGCGCTTCACGCGGGTCTGGACGCCGGAGCGCATCGCGGCCTAAGCGGTAAGCCATGTCGCACAACACCTTCGGTCACCTGTTCCGTGTCACCACCTGGGGCGAAAGCCACGGCCCGGCCATCGGCTGCGTCGTCGACGGCTGCCCGCCGCTGATCCCCCTGACCGAGGCCGACATCCAGCCCCTGCTTGATCTGCGCAAGCCCGGCGGCAGCCGCTTCGTCACCCAGCGGCAGGAGGCCGATCAGGTCCGCATCCTGTCCGGCGTCTTCGACGACGGAAACGGCCCCGTCACCACCGGAACCCCGATCAGCCTGATGATCGAGAACACCGACCAGCGCTCCAAGGATTACGGCGAGATCGCCCGCGCCTTCCGCCCCGGCCACGCCGACTACGCCTATCAGGCCAAGTACGGCGTGCGCGACCATCGCGGCGGCGGGCGCTCCTCGGCCCGCGAAACCGCCAGCCGCGTCGCGGCGGGGGCCGTGGCCCGCAAGGTTCTGGGCGAGACCATCCGCATCCGCGCCGGCGTGGTCCAGCTGGGCCCGCACCGCATCGCCGACGAGGCCCTCGACTTCGACGCCGTCTATGACAACGCCCTGTTCGCCGCCTCTGCGGACGTGGTCCCGGCTTGGGAAGCCTACCTGGACGGCGTCCGCAAGGCCGGCTCCTCCATCGGCGCCGTTGTGGCGCTGGAGGTCACGGGGGTCCCCGCCGGCTGGGGCGCGCCCCTTTACGCCAAGCTGGACGCCGAACTGGCCTCGGGCCTGATGTCCATCAACGCCGTCAAGGGCGTCGAGATCGGCGCGGGCTTCGGCGCCGCCGAACTGACGGGCGAGGACAACGCCGACGAGATGCGTCTGGGCGACGACGGCCTGCCGGTCTTCCTGTCCAACAGGGCGGGCGGGGTTCTGGGCGGCATCTCGACCGGCCAGCCGCTGACGGCGCGCGTGGCGTTCAAGCCCACCTCCTCCATCCTGACCCTGCGCCAGACCATCAACCGCGACGGCGCCCAGGTCGACCTGCGCACCAAGGGCCGCCACGACCCCTGCGTCGCCCTGCGCGGCGTGCCCGTGGTCGAAGCCATGGCCGCCATCGTCCTGGCCGACGCCATGCTGCGCCACCGGGCGCAGGTGGGGTAAGCTTCACCGTCATCCCGGCCGAAGCCTCGCACCGCGAGGCGCAGAGCCGGGACCGCCCAAGACGCCGCCCTCAGCATTTCTGGCGGTCCCGGATAGCGGCTGCGCCGCTTCCGGGATGACGTACCCTGCACGACACCCCTTTTCGCAACAGTTATTGTTACCTATATAGGTCTCGAACGGCGCGGCATAGGCTGCGCCACAGGGAGACCGCATCATGATCGACGTCAGACCTTTCAACACCCTCGGCGGCGCCAACCACGGCTGGCTGAACGCCAAACACCACTTCTCGTTCGCCAACTACTATGATCCCAAGCGCATGGGATGGGGCCGTCTGCGCGTCTGGAACGACGACGAGATCGGCGCCCGATCGGGCTTCCCGCCCCACCCCCACGCCGACATGGAGATCATCACCTATGTCCGCACCGGCGCCATCACCCACGAGGACTCGATGGGCAACAAGGGCCGCACAGGCGCGGGCGACGTTCAGGTGATGAGCGCAGGGACCGGCGTGCGTCACTCCGAGTTCAACCTGGAAAACGAGACGACCACCCTGTTCCAGATCTGGATCGAGACGGACAAACCGGGCGCCCCGCCGTCCTGGGGCCAGCGTGAGTTCCCCAAGAACGACCGCTCAGGCCGCTTCACCGTCGTCGCCTCCGGCGATCCGGCGGACGAGGCCCTGTCGATCAACGCCGACGCCAGGATTCTGGCCGCCACGCTGAAGGCGGGCGAAAGCCTGACCTATGACCTGGCCGCCGGTCGCCGCGCCTATCTGGTCCCCGCCGTGGGCCGGGTGGACGTCAACGGCGTGACGCTGAACGCCCGCGACGGGGCCGGCATCATCGACGAGGCTGTGATCACCATCACGGCCAGCGAAGATGCCGAACTGGTCATGGTCGACAGTTTGTAAGAACGGCCCTTCTCCCCTCCGGGGGAGAAGGTGGGCCGCGCCAGCGGCTCGGATGAGGGGGACCGCTGCCCCAATTTCAACATTGCAGCCCAAAGCTGACCGCCCCCTCATCCGTCATGCTTCGCACGACACCTTCTCCCCCGAGGGGAGAAGGATTCCCCAGGCCATGATCCCGCCGTCAGCCTCTGTTCACTTCCGTCGCGCAGAATAGGCGCCTCGGGAGATTCTCATGACCAAACCCTTCACGCGGGCGACCGCCCTTCTGGCCGTCGTCGGCGGTTCGCTGCTGCTGCAGGGCTGCATCGTCGGGGCCGTGGTCGGAACCGGCGCGGCCGTCGTCGGCGGCACGGTCAAGGCCACCGGGGCCGTGGTCGGCGCGGGCTTCGACGCCGTCACCACCTCGGACGAGGAAACCAAGGCCAAGCGCGAGCGCGAGCAGCGCGAATACGAACGCGAACAGCGTCGCTGCGAACAACGCCAGCGCCAAGGCAAGGACTGCTAAGGCCGCTCACACGCCAACTGGCCCTGTCGCGCCGCGCCGTTATCGGCCTAGGGTAGCGCCCCCCCTCCCCTGACGAGCCCGCCATGCAGATCGCCATCCTGACCCTCGACGGCTTCAACGAGTTGGACAGCTTCATCGCGGCGGGCATCCTGAACCGGATGAAGAGCCAAGGCTGGGCGGCCCACATCACCTGCCCCACGCCCGAAGTCACCTCCATGGCCGGCGTCACCATCCAACGCCAGATGCCGCTGGACTTCCTGGCCGAGGCCGACGCCGTTCTGATCGGCAGCGGGATCAAGACCCGCGACTACGCCGCCGATCCCGCCTTCCTGTCACGCCTGAACCTGGACCCGTCGCGCCAGCTGATCGGCGCCCAGTGCTCGGGAACCCTGCTGCTGGCCAAACTGGGGCTGATTGGCGACCTGCCCGCCTGCACCGACCTGACCACCAAGCCCTGGGTCATCGAGGCCGGCGTCAACGTCGTGGACGCCCCCTTCGTCGCCCATGGCAATGTCGCCACGGCGGGCGGCTGCCTCGCCTCCCAATACCTCGCCGCCTGGATGATCGCCCGCCTGGCGACCGTTCAGGACGCCGAAGACGCCATCCACTACGTCGCCCCCGTGGGCGAAAAGGCCGAATACGTCGCGCGCGCCATGGCGGCGGTGGGGCCGTATCTGGCGGATGGGAAGACGCTGGCGGCTTAGGGCTGCTCTCGCCCCGTAGGCGTCAAAAGGAACGTCCACTATGACTCGTGAGGGGGCCTGAGCGACCGCCCTTCAGAGCGGGTGGAGCAACAGGGGTGGCGGCAGTGGAAGGCGTTCTCGATCTTTGGGAACACTATCAGGTTTCGGCCTGTAGGGTGGACATACCCCCGGACGGTTGCCGCGACATCATCGTAAGTCTGCCATCGAGCGGTCCCAACTCCTGGACTTTATTTGCTCTGGCCGACACCACCGAGCGCAAGGTTGTCGCGTCAGATACGACCCTGTTGGGGGCCAGACTCAGGCCTGGCGCGATCCTGGACGCCGAGAATTTCCTTGGTCTTGCGCAGCAGAGCACTTCTCCTCCCGACGACATGCTCAAGCGCCTGGAGGAGTTCGTCCGGGTCGATAGCCATGTCGAGGAAGCTCTGGCCCTGCTCGCCCAGTCAGAGATACGCATGGGACAGTGCGCGCGGCAGGCGGGCGTGTCGGAGCGTTCTTTCCAGCGGCTGGTGGTGGAGAACACCGGCAAAACGCCGGTGTTCTGGCGGCAATTGGCGCGTGCGCGACGTGCCGCAAAATCTCTTTTCAGCACGGACGACATGGCGGCGGTCGCCTACGAGAACGGCTTCTCGGATCAGGCGCACTTGAGCCGTGAGATGCGTCGATGGTTCGGCTGTTCGCCATCGACCATCAGGCAGGATGCACAGTTGAATGCGGCCCTGTCGCAGAGCGGCTACGCTTAGGGCGGACTGACAGGGCTGCAGATCTCGACCAGGTAGCCATTGATGTCCGCGACATAGCTGACGGTTTGCCCCCAAGGCATCTTTTCAGGTGCGCTGATCGGGCGGGCTCCATTTGTCACCGCTCTCTGAAAGGCGCCCTCCACGTCATCGGTCTCGAAGGCGATCTCGAATACAGGCGCGTCCACCTCCGGACTTGCGGTACGCTTGCCCAGCTGATCCATGAGCTTTCTGGAACAGAAGGAAAGGCTCGTCGTCCCGGTGTCCAGTTCCGCGTAATCACCCTCACCATGGACCATGCGAACGTCCAGCCCGAATGCCGATTTATAGAAGTCGACACTGGCCGCGACATCATCGACATAGAATATGGTGTACCGCAATTTCATCATGCATTTCCTTATCTACTGCGGAATGCATACGACCTATGCAGCAGCGGCGTCTTGAAGAAATGCGACAGGATTTTGGCTAACCGCCTGCGCCCACGTTAACGGCGCCTAGGTCCAAGATCCCCTTTTCAACCCTAGCGGACGGTCAGCGGCCCGCTCCGCCCCCTACCTTACCCCGATATACTTGTGCGTCTGGACGCTGAGCCGCCATTGCGGGTGGGTCAGGCAGTATTCGATGGCGGCGGCGGTGTTGGCGGCCTGGTCGGGGCCGTCCATGGGTTGCAGCCAGAAACGCTCGAAATCGAGGCCCTCGAACCGCTCAGGCATGGCAAGGGCTTGCGGATAGACCAGCTTCAGTTCCTGGCCCGAGGTCTGGACCACGGGAGCGTCGGCCTTGGGACTGATGCAGATCCAGTCGATGCCCTCGGGCGCGGCCAGGGTGCCGTTGCTCTCGATGGCCACCTCGAACCCGCGCGCGTGCAGGGCCTCGATCAGGGGGGCGTCCAGTTGCATCAGGGGCTCGCCGCCGGTGCAGACCACCAGCTTGGGATCGCCCTCACGACCCCGCCACATGCCGGCGACATGGTCGGCCATCAGGTCGGCGGTCTTGAACTTGCCGCCGCCGTCGCCGTTCACGCCAACGAAATCCGTGTCGCAGAAGGTGCAGACGGCGGTGGCGCGGTCCCGCTCCAGCCCGCTCCACAGGTTGCAGCCGGCGAAGCGCAGGAAGACGGCGGGCCGTCCGGCCTGACCGCCCTCGCCCTGCACCGTCAGAAAGACTTCCTTGGCGGAATAGGTCACGCGCGCGCCGCCCACTCGTTATAGCCCGCCGCGCGCAGTTCGCAGGCCGGGCAGGTTCCGCAGCCGTAACCCCAGTCGTGGCGCTGCGTCCGGTCGCCCAGATAGCAGGTGTGGCTGGCCTCCACGATCATCTGAACCAGCGCCGCCCCTCCGATCCGCTCGGCCAGGGCCCAGGTCTCGGCCTTGGTCAGGAACATCAGCGGCGTCTCGATCGGCGACGGCTTGGCCAGACCCAGGGTCAGGGCCTGGCTCATGGCCTGGATGGTGTCGTTGCGGCAGTCGGGATAGCCCGAGAAGTCGGTCTCGCACATGCCGCCGATCAGAACCTCCAGTCCCCGACGATCCGCCAGCGCCGCCGCCGCGACCAGAAAGATCAGGTTACGCCCCGGCACGAAGGTGTTGGGCAGGCCGCGTGCGTCGGCTTCGATGGCGCGATCCGTGGTCATGGCCGTCTCGCCGATGGCCCCGAAACCGGTCAGGTCGACCACGTGATCCGGCCCCAGCCGGTCGGCCCATTGCGGCAGGACGTTCACCATCTCCGACCGCACGGCCTGGCGCGCCTGCATCTCGACCGCATGACGCTGGCCATAGTCGAAGCCGATGGTCTCGACCCGATCATAACGCTCCAGCGCCCAGGCCAGGCAGGTGGCGCTGTCCTGACCACCAGAAAACAGGACAAGGGCAGAGGTTTCAGAAGCTTGCGGCGTAACGCTCATGACGAACCTGCGGTCGGCCAAGGGCCGCGCGCATCCAAAAGGAACAGGGAAAGATCGGATCAGAGCCACCCTATACGCCAGTCCGCGCCGGGCCGCAAAAGCTGCATCTCTCGGCTTTTCATCAATGTGAGCATTTCCAGCTTCGCCTTAACCCTTTCGCAAAGCGTTCTCAGCAAATGTAAAAATCCATATTGGAGTGCCGGCCGTATGCCGACGATCGAAGTGCTGACCGAGCGCGTAGAGCCGGTGACCGCCGCCACCATGGCGAGCGCGGTCTTTGCGCGTTTCGAGCGCGAGCCGGACACTCTGGTCATCCCCGTTGTCGACGGCGACCGGCCTCTGGGCCTGATCGAACGCAGTGACTTCCTGATGAAGCTGGCCGGCCCGCTGGGCCAGAGCCTGTACGGCGCTCGCGAAGTCACCCACATCATGGACGACGAGCCCGCCGTGGTCGAAGCCGGCGTCCGGATCGACGCCTTTTCCGACATCATCCTGAAGAGCGGCCCCGGCGCCCTGATGCGCGGCTTCATCGTCACCCGCAACGGCGCCTATCGCGGCGTCGGCACGGCGGTGTCCCTGCTGCGCGCCGTCAACGCCATCCAGCGCCAACAGACCCACGACCTGACCGAGCAGGTGCGCGCCCTCGGCGACGCTGAAATTCAGGCCGCCGCCTCCATCCGCGCCAAAAGCCAGTTCATGGGTCTGATGAACCGCGAACTGCGCACGCCCATGAACGGGGTGCTGGCAGTGGCCGAACTGCTGCGCCGCCAACCGCTGAATGACGCGGCCCTGGCCCATGTCCAGACCATGATCGATTCTTCCGAGGCCCTGCTGGGCACCCTGCAGGACGCACTCGACCTGGCCCGCGCCGAGGCCGGCGAACTGGAGCTGTCGCCCGCGCCGACGCCGCTACGCGCCGTGATGGACGAGGTCCAGTCCCTGTGGGCGCCCCGCGCAGCCCAGGACGGCGTCGCCCTTATGATCGGTTATGAGGGCGACACCGAACTGGCCGGCGTTCTGGACGGCGCGCGCCTGACCCAGGTGTTCAACAACCTGATCGGCCACGCCCTGAAATTCGCCCGCAACGGCATGGTGGAAGCCAGCCTGAAGGCCGTTGTCATTGGCGATCAGGTCCGCCTGGAGGCCCGAGTCCGCGACGACGGCCCCGGTATCGATCCCGCCCGCATCGACCAGATCTTCGACCACGCCGCCGGCCCCGACGGCGGGGGCCTCGGCCTGTCGATCTGCCGCCACCTGGTCGAACAGATGGACGGCCGCATCTGGGCCGAGAACAACACGGGTCGCGGCGCCACCTTCGCCTTTGATCTGTCGGCGCCGCGCGCCGTGATCCAGCAGGAAGAACCGTCCAATGTCTCTACCTTGGACGAACTGGACTTGCAGGCCCGCCCCCACGTCCTGATCGCCGACGACAACGCCACCAACCGCGTCGTGGCCCAGGCCCTGTGCGAGATGTTCGGCTGCACCTCGGAAACCGTCGAGGATGGTCAGGAAGCCCTGGAGGCCGTTCAGGTCCGCTCGTTCGACCTGATCCTGATGGATATCAAGATGCCCCGCATGGACGGGGTTCAGGCCACCCTCGCCATTCGCGCCCTGTCCAGTGACAGCCGCAACATCCCCATCGTGGCCCTGACCGCCAACGCCGATCCCGAGGACGCCACGCACTATCTGGCCGTCGGCATGGCCGCCGTGGTCGAAAAGCCGATCAAGCCGGAGCGGCTGCGCATGGCGATGAACGCGGCCCTCGCCGCCGAACCAGCAGCCGCAGCGGATACGTCTGCGGCGCGGAAACGTCCCGCCGCCTGATCGGCCAAGCGCCACTGGACAAGACCCCGAACCGCAGGCCACCAAGGCAGGCGCTGTCGCGATCGGCACGATCGTAGCCAGCCTCAGCCAAAGGCGTGTCAATGACGGATCAATTTCTGACCACCCTGTTGCCCCAACTCGCCTCTGGCGCGGCGCACACTCATGCTTTGGGCTTTCAGTATGAAGGACTGGACGCCGACAGGGTGCGTCTGCGCGTGCCCTACCGCGCCGATCTGGTCGGCGATCCGGAGACCGGCGTCCTGGCAGGGGGCCTGGTCACGAGCTTGCTTGATCATGTCGGCGGCCTGGCCGTCTGGGTCGGGCTGAAGACCTATCAACCGATCGCCACCTTGGACCTGCGCGTTGACTATATGCGCGCGGCCATCCCGGGGCGCGATCTGATCGCCGAGGCGCGCTGCTACCGGCTGACGCGCAGCATCGGCTTTGTCCGCGCCTGGGCCTTTGAGGACGACCCCGCCGATCCCGTGGCCGCCGCCCAGTCCGCCTATGTCATCAGCGCCGAGGGCGACCACCGCGCCGGCGCCAATCTGCGCGCCAAGTCTAGCCGCACCGCAGGAGACGCCGCATGACCGCCCCCCTGCTGGACAGCCTGCCCTACGCCCGCTTCCTCGGTCTGCGGACCCAGCTGAACGGCGACGCCCTGACCGTCGTCATGCCCTTCGCGGACCATCTGATCGGCAATCCCATGCTGCCGGCCCTGCACGGCGGATCGACCGCCGCCCTGCTGGAGATGACCGCCGTCGCCCAGGTCTCGCTCAGCTATCCGCGCCTGCGCCTGCCCCGCCCGATCAATGTCACCGTGGCCTATTTGCGCTCAGGCAAGCCCGCGGACGTCTTCGCCCATGCCCGCATCAACAAGGCCGGGCGGCGCGTCGCCTACGTCGTCGCCGAAGCCTGGCAGGAAACGCGCGACCAACCCATCGCCTCCCTGACCGCCCACTTCCTGCTCGACGACAATGACAACACCACTTAAGGTAGTTAACACATCCTCAGGTTGAAACGTAACCATTGGTAAACAAAACGCTACCAGACACCCTTAATACGCGTTAAGAAATGACGGGATTTTCTTTATTGAGGGGTAAAGTCATGGACCGCACCGAAGTCATCGCCAGCGTCGCCGGCGACCTGTACGCCACCGAAAAAGCGGTGGATGACGCCATCACCCACGCCACCACCCTGGTTCAGTCGATGATCGGCGCCCGCGCCGCCCTGTCGATCTCGCCGGTGTCCGGCGCCGCTTCGCAGGCCAAGGCCGTCGAGGCCATCATGGCCCTCAGCACCGCGCGCGACGCCGTCGTCGCCTGCCACGCCGAGCTGCAAAAAGACCACCGTCGCCTCGGCTACGGCACCTACGCCGCTGGCCCGCTGAACAAGCCGGAAGAGTGGGACGACCGTCCGATGACCCGCAAGGCCGACCACCTGCGCGTCGCGTGAAATAATCGTAACCTAGAGGATCGGCTCTCCGGTTCTCGGTGACACTGCGATATGCTCGCCCCCATTGTCAGACGACAGTGGGGGCGATTCATGTTTGACACTTGGCCGGCATTAGTCGGCGCCGCCTTCATGGTCGTTGTGGGGATGTTCGCCTTGCTCCAGGGCGGACGACCGGAACGCATCGGCGCGGGCGCATACTTGTTCGCCTGGTTCGCGTCCCTGATGGCCCAAACCTCAGGCAGCTATTTTGGGGTGCAGTGGGGCGTTTTCGCCATCGACGTCGCGCTCCTCATCATCTTCGGCGCCATGGTCTGGAAGGCGCCGCGGTCCTGGCCCGTCTGGGCCTGCGCCCTGCAACTATTGGCCGTCACCAGCCACGTGATGATCATGTTGGACCTGCGCACGCCGATCTCGGCCTTCTACACCGTGGTCAACATGACCGGCTACGGCATCATGCTGGCCATCGCCATCGGAACCTTTTGGGCCTGGCAGGAACGCCGCGCCATCGGTGCTGACGCGGACTAGGTGGATATTCCTATCGACGCACGATAGACTACGGACGTCGCCGCTAGGGAAACGCTCGTGCCCCTCTCTCACGCCAAGCTCTGGAAGGCCCTGGACGCCCTGGCCCATCGCGAGGGAACCTCGCCCTCCGGTCTCGCGCGGCGAGCTGGCCTGGACGCGACCAGCTTCAACCCCTCGAAACGCTTTGGCCCCGGGGAACCGCCGCGTCCGCGTTGGCCCTCCACCGAGAGCCTGACTCGGGTGCTGGAGGCGACAGGCCTATCGCTGGGCGGCTTTGCAGCGCTGGCCGATGACGCGCCGCCCGAATCCGCCTCCATTCCCCTGCTAGGCTTGGCTCAGGCGGGCGTCGACGGTTTCTTCGACGACGCCGGGTTGCCGCTGGCCGAGGGCTGGGAACTGACCGACCTGCCACGCGTGAAGGACAGCCTGCTAAGCCTTCAGATCGCCGGCGATTCGATGACGCCTCTCTATCGCGAAGGCGACAAGGTCATCGTCGACCGCGAGGCGACCGATGTGCGCAAGGGCGACCGTGTCGTGGTCCGCACCACCGGCGGCGAGACCCTGGCCAAGGAAATCGCCGCCCTGAAAGCCCGCGAAGTGACCTTGGCTTCGATCAATCCCGCCTATCCGCCACGCGCCCTGCCCCGCCGCGACATCCTGTGGATGGCCCGCATCCTGTGGGTCAGTCAGTAAGGCGCTAAACGAAAAAGAGCCGCCCCACCGGGGCGGCCCTCATCAGATTCAGGTTTGGAGCCTTTAGTTCTGCGCGACGTAGCGGGCGTTCACCCAGCCGCCGCCGGCGATCTGCACCCACTCGCCCTGCGAACCCACAGCGGTGAAGGGCTGGCCGGCCGACAGGCTGCCGGTCTGGCGATAGTTGGCGCCAGGGCCCGTGCGGATACGCAGGTTCGAGGTGGCGCGGTACGAGTTGGCGGCGGCCTGGTTGGCCGAACGCGCGCGCTGCTGGTTGCAGCCGATATAGGAACCGGCGGCGGCGCCGGCGCCCGCGCCGACCACGGCGCCGAGGGCGCGCTCATTCTTGGACACCTGGCTGCCGGCCAGGCCGCCCAGCACGGCGCCGATCGCGGCGCCCGCTTGCTGGCGACCGCCCGGGGCGTCGCAGTTGGTGATGCCGTTGGCTTGAGGCATGGCGCTGGCGGTCATCGGCACGGCGGCCGAACCCAGAGCGGCGAGCATTGCGGTGGCGGCAAGGCCCGTTTTGAAGAACTTCGACATGTCTCTCTCCTGTCATCGACTATCGTGAGGAGGACAATGCGCCAGCGAAGCTGAAGGCTCCCCCGGCCTCGCCGTTATATTCGGTTCATGTTTGTTTGGGCCTACCGCACATTTTTTGGGCCTACCGCCCTTCGGGCTACTTGAGGCCAGCTAGACACCCGCGTCATCCCGGAAACGGCAAAGCCGTTATCCGGGACCGCAAGAAGCGCCACCGTCGGTGTCCTGGGCGGTCCCGGCTCTTCGCCTGCGGCTCCGGCCGGGATGACGGAGCCGTTAAGCCGCCAGTTCGCCGTTCGCGCCCGCTTCGATCAGGACGATGGTCTGGGGCAGACCATAGATGGCCGCGAACGACCCGAAGCGCGGCCCCTGCGAAGCGCCCAGCAGCACCTCGTAGAGCGCCTGGAACCAGGCCCGCAGCGGCTCGAACTCATGTGCCTTGCCCACCGCATAGACCTCGCCCTGGATGGCCTCGCCGTCGGTCGTGTCGGCCGGAAGAGCCTTCAAGCGTCCGGCCAGGTCCAGCAGCGCCGCCTTCTCCTTGTCGTCGGGCAGACGATAGGTCTTCGAGGGCTTCACGAAGTCCTCGTAGTAGTTCAACGCATAGCCCATCAGACGGTCCAGCACCGGCTCGTTCTCGGGCGTGGCGTCCGGCAGGTATTTGGCGAAATAGGCCCACAGCTGGTCCTTGCTGGAGGCGTTGGCCACGCCCACCAGGTTCAGCAGCAGGGCGAAGGACACCGGCGAGGCGCTCTCGGGCGGTTGACCCGAGTGAATGTGCCAGACGGCGTTGTCGATCTGCTTGGCCGGTTCCTGCGTCTTGTACTGCTCGATGAAGGACAGATAGTCGTCCGTCGCGCGCGGAATGACGTTGAAGTGCAGGCTCTTGGCCGACTTCGGCGACTGGAACATGTACCAGCTCAGGCTCTCGGGCGTGCCGTAGCGCAGCCACTCGTCCATCGTCAGGCCGTTGCCCTTGGACTTGGAGATCTTCTTGCCCTCAACGTCGAGGAAGAGCTCGTAGTTGAAGCCTTCCGGCGGCGTGCCGCCCAGGGCGCGACAGATCTTGCCGCTCTCGCGCACGCTCTCGATCAGGTCCTTGCCCGACATCTCATAGTCGACGTCCAGCGCGGTCCAGCGCATGGCCCAGTCGGGCTTCCACTGCAGCTTCACATGCCCGCCGGTGACGGGCAGCTCGGTGCGGCCGCCAGCCGGATCGTCAAAGACGATGGTGCCGCGCTCGACGTTGCGTTCCAGCGTCGGCACCTGCAGCACATGGCCGGTGATCGGGCTGATCGGCAGGAAGGGCGAATAGGTGGCGCGGCGCTCCTCGCCCAGGGTCGGCAGCATGATGCCCATGACCTTGTCGAAGCGTTCCAGCAGGGTCAGCAAGGTCGCGTCGAACCGGCCCGAGCGATAGGTCTCGGTCGAGGACATGAACTCGTACTCGAAGCCGAAGCTGTCGAGAAAGGCGCGCAGGCGGGCGTTGTTGTGCGCGCCGAAGCTGTCGTGCGTGCCGAACGGATCGCGCACCTTGGTCAGCGGCAGATGCAGGTCTTCGCGCAGCATCTCCGGGTTCGGCACCCCCTCGGGCACCTTCCTCAGACCGTCCATGTCGTCGCTGAAGGCGATCAGGCGCGTGCGCCAGTGGTCGCCGGTCAGGGCGCGAAACGCATTGCGCACCATGGTCGTACGCGCGACCTCGCCGAAGGTGCCCATGTGCGGCAGGCCCGACGGTCCGTAGCCCGTCTCCAGGATCACCGGCCGGTTCAGCGCCTCGAAGGTCGCCAGAGCCTCATCCGCCTTGCCAGCGTCGATCAGCAGCTTCGCCGCATCGCGCTCCGCATCCGACAGCCGTTTTTTGAGCACGTGGGCCAGCAGGTTGCGCGCTTGCTCAAACGGCCACGAACGGGCCTCACGGGACAGGGTTTCAAGGTTCTGAAGCATGAACCGGCTTTGCAGCCTTGAACGCCCGCGGTCAACCGCAGCGGGCGGATCAGAGCCGCAGCGGCTCGCATGACAGGCATTTAAGTAGGCGCGGCCCACCCGCCGTGTTCATCCTGCGCCATGATCAAGCTGAACCGCAGATTGGCGCTTTTCGGGGGGCTCTCAGCCGCCGGATGCACCACCGCTCCCTCGCACCCCGAAGGCGTATCCGAGTTCAGCCTCGCGCTACAGGCTCGCCTGCCGCGCCAACCGCCTTTCCTGGCCGTGTTCGAGCGCGGCGACAGGACACTGGGCTTCGTGGCGACGGAGCACTCGATCAATGGCGAGCATCCGACTTTTGCCCTGGTGCGAACCGCCTTCCAGGCGGTTCAGCCTGGCGCTGTCATCGTCGAGGGCGTGAAGACGGCGCTCGGGGAATGGCCGCGCCCAATCACCGAGGGGGCGCGGCGACTGAAGGCCTCAGCCGACCCCTATGCCAGCGGAGAAGCGCTCTACACGGCGCAGTTGGCGATGGATCACAACATCCCCCTATGGGGCGGCGAGCCGTCCGACCAGGACATCTACGCCGCCCTTCTGGCGACAGGCAGAGACCCGCAGGACGCCTTCTATGCCTTCCTTTTCGGGCCGCTCGCCCAGAGCATGATGGAGGGCCACATCACAGGGCCCGCCGATCCCCGCTTCGATCCTTGTTTCGAGCGTTGGGCTCGATGGATCGCACGCGACCTGGCCCCCACGCCTGACGTCAGCGCCCTCGCCTTCCGCGCATGGTATCGCGACCGGACGGGCCTAGACTTGAACGCCGATCCAAACTGGCTGGCGAACAATGATCCCGACCATGCTGGGCCGGTTCAAAAGGAGCTCAAACAGCACTCGCGGATCAGGGATCAGCACCTGTTCGACCTGATCCGGTCACGGATGGACACGCATGGCCGCGTCCTCGTGGTCTATGGCGGCAGCCATATCGCCACGATGTGGAGCCCTCTTGTCCGCCAACTGGGCCGCCCTCGCCTGATCGGAGGCGCCTAGAGCCGCGCCGAGGCGTCCTTCGGCAGTTGCATCAGGTTCTCGAAGGTCATGACCAAATCGCCGTCCTGATTGCGGACCCAGGTCTTGGTCTTGACCGTGCCACGGTCGGGGCGGCTCTGCGACGGAGTGACGGCCAGGATTTCGCGGCGCGCCGTCAGGGTGTCGCCAGGCCGCACCGGGCGCAGCCAGCGCAGGTCGTCGATGCTGAGGCCCAGCATGGGCGTGGCGCCGAAATAGGCGGCGTCGACATATTCGCGCATCACTCGTGAGGCGACGTGCCAACCGCTGGCGATCAGGCCGCCGAACCGGCCCTCGGCGGCGGCGGCGGCGTCGATATGCATGGGCTGGGGGTCGAACTGCTGGGCGAAGGCGATGATCTCAGCCTCGGTGATGGTGAAGGGCGCGCCTTCCCAGCTCTCGCCGACGGCCAGGTCATCCAGATAGCGATCGGCCATGTCGTCTTCCTCATGCAAACTGGGGGCTCAGATAGACGCTTCATACGACGCGGCCAACCGCTGCGTGCCTTGACCGGGCGGCGCGGGCATGGCCTTTGCCCCACCTCATGCTGACCTCAGATTTCGATTTCGACCTGCCCGATGACTGCATCGCGCTGCGCCCCGCCGAGCCGCGCGATTCCGCGCGCCTGCTGGTGGTCAGGGACGGCGCGCTGGACGACCGGATCATCCGCGACCTGCCGGACTTCCTGCAACCCGGCGACGCCCTGGTGTTCAACGACACGCGGGTGATCCCGGCGCGCCTGTCGGGCGTGCGCCAGCGGCCCAACCCCGTGGTCGGCGGGCCAGAGGGCGACACCCTGACCGTCGAGGTCGAGGCCACCTTGCACCACCGCGACGCCCCCGACGTCTGGTCTGCCTTCATGAAGCCGGGCAAGCGGCTGAAGGTCGGCGACCGGGTGCGCTTCGGGCGACAGTTTGACGGCGCCTGCGAATTGGGCCGTCTCGACGCTACGGTCGAGGCCAAGGACGAGGACGGCATGATCACCCTGCGCTTCGACCTGGCCGGGCCGGCGCTGGACGACGCCATCCGCGACGTCGGGGTCATGCCCCTGCCCCCCTATATCGCGGCCAAGCGGCCCGAGGACGATCGCGACCTGAAGGACTATCAGACGGTCTTTGCGACCTATGACGGCTCGGTGGCCGCCCCCACGGCGGGCCTGCACTTCACCCCGGCCCTGCTGGAGGCGATCCGCGCGCGCGGCGTCAGCACCCATGCCGTGACCCTGCACGTCGGCGCCGGCACCTTCCTGCCGGTCAAGGCCGACGACACCGCCGACCACAAGATGCACTCCGAGTGGGGCGAGATCTCGCCCGAGACCGCCGCCGCCCTTAACGCCGTGCGCGCGGCGGGCGGCCGCATCGTCTGCGTCGGCACCACCTCGCTTCGCCTGCTGGAAAGCGCCACCACCGAGGACGGCGTGGTCCAGCCCTTCCACGGCGACACCGCCATCTTCATCACGCCCGGCTACCGTTTCCGCGCCTGCGACGTGCTGATGACCAACTTCCACCTGCCCAAGTCGACCCTCTTCATGCTGGTCTCGGCGTTTGCGGGCATCGGCACGATGCGCGCCGCCTACGCCCACGCCATCGACAGCGGCTATCGTTTCTATTCCTATGGCGACGGGAGCCTGCTGTTCCGTCAGTAGGTCGATAAGGGGGAAGATCATGCACTATCTGAAGACCGCCTCGTTCGGCGGCCTGTTCACCGTCGCCTTCGGCGTCGCCGCCGCCTTCCAGATCACCTTTTCGATTCTGGGCGTGGTGCTGGCGTTTCTGGCGCCCGGCCTGTTCTACATGAACGGCGCCGCCGCGACTTCGGCCATGGGCGCGATCGGCGTCCTTATCTTCCTGCTGGTGGTCGGTCTGTGCGTGAACGCCGCCATGTCAGCGCTCGGCGCCCTGGCCGTCATGAGCGTGCGCCGCTTCCTGCCCGCCGCCAAAACGGTCTAAATGAGCCCCATGGACGATCTGCCTGACGATTTCGCCGCCTCGCTCGACATCCTCGCCTCGGCGGCGAGCGAGATGCAGGACCCGTGGTGGATATTCGGCGGCGCGGCCATGGTGCTGTGGGGTCTGCGCGACTGGCGCGCGCCCGACATCGACGTACTGTGCAGCCCGCGCGACGCGCGTCGCCTGATCGAGGCCCTGCATGGCGAAGTCACTCCGGACCCTGGCGAGGGCCTGTTCCGTTCACAAGTCTTCGGCCAGATCCTGACGACGCCGGTGCCGCTGGACGTCATGGCCAACATGGACGTGCGCGCGGGCGGCGACTGGGTTCCGGTGACCTTCTCGACCCGCGTGCCGATCGCGCTGGAGGACTTCACCGTCTTCACTCCCTCGATCAACGAGCAGATCGAAACCTGCCGCCTGTTCGGCCGCCCCAAGGACCTGCTGCGCGCCGAAATGCTGGAAAGTCTGCGGGGCTGAGGCCGCACTTCATCCTCCCCCGTTCACGGGGGAGGGGGACCGCGTAGCGGTGGAGGGGGCGGCTGCACGCACACCTTCGACCCCGCGACACATGAGCAAAGCCAGAATTTTTAGCCGCAACGCTGGTTCCGCCCCCTCCACCATGCTCCGCATGGTCCCCCTCCCCCGCTTCGCAGGGGAGGATCGCATCCAAGCCTGATGACAGACGCGCCGTTCCGTGGTTGAGCACTCAGAAATTCCGGCTCGCCGGGATGAGCGGAGTTCAATGTTGCCCTTTCCCTTCCAGATCAACGCCACCGAAGGCCGCGCCCGCACCGGGGTGCTGAAGACCACGCGCGGCGACATCCGCACCCCCGCCTTCATGCCCGTCGGCACCGCCGCCACGGTCAAGGCGATGACGGTGGATCAGGTCAAGCAGACCGGCGCGGACATCCTGCTGGGCAACACCTATCACCTGATGCTGCGCCCCGGCCCGGAGCGGATGGAGCGCCTCGGCGGCCTTCACAACTTCATGCGCTGGGACAAGCCGATCCTGACGGACTCCGGCGGCTTCCAGGTCATGTCCCTGTCGGGCATCTCCAAGCTGACCGAGGAGGCCGTGACCTTCTCCAGCCATATCGACGGGTCCAAGCACGTCCTGACCCCGGAACGCTCGATCCAGATTCAGGCCGACCGTCTGGGATCCGACATCGTCATGCAGCTGGACGAATGCGTCGCCTGGCCCGCCGAGGAAAAGCGCGCCCGTCAGGGCATGGAGCTGTCCGCTCGCTGGGCGCTGCGGTCGAAGAACGCCTTCGGCACGCGCGACACGCAGGCCCTGTTCGGCATCCAGCAGGGCTCGACCTATGAAAACCTGCGCCGCGAATCCTCGGAACGCCTGCAAGAGATCGGCTTCGACGGCTATGCGCTTGGCGGCCTGGCCGTCGGCGAAGGCCACGAAGCCATGTGCGAGGTGCTGGATTTCGCCCCCGAGTTCCTGCCCAAGGACCGCCCCCGCTATCTGATGGGCGTCGGCAAGCCGATCGATCTGGTCGAGGCGGTCTATCGCGGCGTCGATATGTTCGACTGCGTCCTGCCTACCCGCGCCGGCCGCCACGGTCAGGCCTGGACCTGGGACGGGCCGATCAACCTGAAGAACGCCCGCTTCGCCGAGGACCAAGACCCATTAGACATGGGCGTGATCTGCCCGGCGTCCAACGACTACTCAAAGGCCTATCTGCACCACCTGATCCGCGCCGACGAGATTCTCGGCAAGGTGCTGCTGAGCTGGCACAACATCGCCTTCTTCCAGGCCCTGACGGCGGCGATGCGCGAAGCCATCAGCGAGGGCCGTTTCGAGCAGTTCCGGCGCGACTTCCGCGCCCGGCACATCAAGGCCTAGGCGTCAGCCTCGACGCGGCACGAACCCCGCCGGAGCCGCCGGCGGGGCGCAGTTGCGCTGCATCCCCACCCCCTTCAGGAAGGCGCGGCGTCGCAGCCCCGCCTGAATCGCCGACTGCACATGCTTGCTGTGGGCGTCCGCGCCGGTCAGGCGTCGCACCCAGCTGCGCGCCGGGATGAAGTCCGTCACCGCGTCCCGCACCGCGCCCAAGGTGGCCGAGGCTGCGGCATCCGCCGCCCGCTCGCTCAGATAGGAGCCGTCCTGCGACGGCGGCGCGTCCGTATCCGGCCCCAGGGCCTCGTCCAGCCGCGCGATCTCCGCGGCGATGGTGCGGCAGTGGTTCAGGTTGCGCAGGTCGTAGGGGTTGGACTCCGCCTGCAGCAGGACGGTCGGTATCTCCTGACGACGCAGGTTCAGGTCATCCAGCGGCGCCGTGACGGCGTCACCCAGCCCCGCGCCCACCTGTTCAACCCCGCCCCGCGCCGAGGCTCCGGCGTTGCATCCAGCCAGGACAAGCGAAAGGGCGGCGGCGGAAACGAGGAGGGCAATTTGGCGCATCCGGCCTTAGACCACGACGCGCCGCGATGGTGAAGGCTGATGCGGCCCGCCGCTGTCCTCAGCCCGACTGAAGCGCGTTCTTGTAGATGCGCCCGCCCTTCATGATCAGCCGCAGATTGGCTTCCGGGTCCGCCACCAGGGCGATGTTGGTCAGGGGATCGCCATCGACGATCAGGAGATCGGCGTAGGCCCCGGCTTCGATGACCCCGAGCTTGCCCGGATAGGGATTGCGTTCGCCCGAAAGGGCCAGGAGCTCGGCGTTCCGGCCCGTCGCCATGAGCAGGACCTCGCCGCTGGAATACCAGCGCGTCATCTGGGCCAGGATGGCGCCCTGGTTCTTCGTCATCGCGGGATCGAACAGGATATCGGTGCCCCAGGCGGTCTTGAGCCGGTGCTTCTTGGCCAGTTCGAAAGCCGCGTCCGTGCCGGCGAACATCACGCTCTGCTTGATCTGACTGGCTGAGCCCTCGGGGTACTGATTGGCGTAGGGGCCGGCGACGAAGGCCTGAGAGGAGAACCACACGCCTTCCCCGGCGATCATGCGGGCCGTCTCCTCGTCCAGCATCTGGCCGTGGTCGATGCAGCGCACGCCGCCCCGAATCGCCGTCTGCATGGCGCGCGGCGTATAGGCGTGGACCGTCACATAGGTCCCCCAGTTCTCGGCGGACTCGACGGCGGCGCGGAACTCGGCCTCGGTGTACTGGGCGACGTCGATCGGATCATAGGTCGAAGCCACGCCGCCGCCTGCGGCCAGCTTGAGCTGGCTGGCGCCCAGCATCAGCTGTTCGCGCGAACGTTTCAGCACCTGCTCCGTCCCGTCCGCGATGGCGCCGGCGCCCAGAACCTCGCCGCGCGACAAAGGGGCGCCGGGTGCGGTGGGGACCTCATAGGGCATGCGGAAGTCGCCGTGGCCGCCGGTCTGGGAGATCATAGCCCCCGACGGCCAGATCCGGGGGCCGACCGTCAGGCCGGCGTCGATCGCCCGCTTGAGGCTGAAGGCCGGCCCCGCCAGATCCCGGATGCTGGTGAAGCCGCGCATCAGGGTGCGCTCGGCCTCAGCCGCCGCCGCCAGGGTGATCAGACCCAGATCGGCGGTCATCAGCTCCATCATCGACATGGCGCACAGCATCGAATGCCAGTGGGCGTCGATCAGCCCGGGCATCAAGGTCCGGCCGCCGCAGTCGATGATCTGGACGCCTTCGATCGGACGGTCGGCGCCGCTCAGCACCGCAGTGATCCTGCCGCCTTCGACCAGCACGCTGCGACCGCCGTGCAACCGAGCCGTAACGCCGTCGAAGAGACGAAGATTGGTGAAAAGCACCGGCTGACCTGTCGCCTGCGGCCGACCATAGGCTCGACCCGCAGCGAATGCAGCTGCCCCCGCCCCTGCGGCGATGAGCATATGCCGACGCGACAGCGGTCCTGCAGACGCCGAACTGCTCCTGGACCTATCCATCTTGCCTGCCTCCACCCTTGAAGAACGACGTTTGCGCAACCTACACCCTCGGCCGCACAATCGGAAATCACCTGAGACCTCCATTCAAACCCTGCCTGTTCCGGGCGAGGGCGGCAGGGGCGTCCCGATCGCCCTCAACGATCAGGGATCGCCTCGGACGCCTGAGGGTGAAGCTGCAGGATCGCAGCTTCATGTTCAGCGATGAGGGCGAAGAGCGCGGCCCTGGCGCGATCATCCGCCACAAGCCCTCTCAGCCTGCGGAAGCGGACGACCTCTCCCTGGTGTTCGTCGCAGGCCTTGCACATCCACACGCAACCTCCAGGATCAATGGTTGTTCGACGCAGTTGAAAAGAAATATTCGCGCGACGGGACCGCGCAGCAGCCTTGAAGGGATCGCTAGACCGGTCTCCAGCCGTGGAGTTGTCCTGGCCCAAGCGTGACCGAACGGAACCAACCGCAGTCAGCGCCGCTTCAAGGGCCAGGAGACGTCGAAGGTCGTTTTCTTCCCGCCCCTCAAACGCGACGTTCCCTAGCAGATTGGCATTGATGCGCTCCCACGATCACCTGGCCGCCTTGAGAGCGCTCCAGCAGAACGCTCTGAACATGGCCCGCCTTACGCCCTTTCCCGCTGACCGCGATCGATTTCAAAGGATCGCAGAGCGCTATCGCGAAGAGGCCGCCCGGCTGGATCAGGCCGTCCGCCCACCCCGGACCTGACGCTGTCCAGGCGTCGCCCCTTGTCTCTTCGACATATCGAGCGTCTTCTCGCCCATGGGTCAGGAGAAGAGGGCGATGGTCCACCGAGAAGCTCACCGTGTTGATCGCATCGGCTGGCTGCGCGCCGCCGTGCTCGGCGCCAACGACGGTCTGGTCTCGACCGCCAGCCTGGTCGTCGGCGTCGCGGCGGCCTCAACCGGCCACAGCAGCGTCCTGATCGCGGGCGTCGCCGGACTGGCGGCCGGCGCCATGTCGATGGCGGCGGGCGAATATGTCTCGGTCAGTTCCCAGTCGGACACCGAGAAGGCTGACCTCGCGCGTGAAACTTCCGAACTGGCGGGCGACCACGAGGCCGAGTTGCGCGAACTGGCCGGCATCTATGTCGGGCGCGGCGTGGCGCCCGACCTGGCCGCCGAAGTGGCTCAACAGATGATGAGCCACGACGCCCTGGGCGCCCATGCCAGGGATGAGCTGGGCATCTCCGAGATCACCACTGCGCGTCCGATCCAGGCGGCGCTCACCTCCGCCGTCACCTTCTCGGCCGGCGCCGCCCTGCCGCTGGTCGTGGCGGCCGTCGCTCCCATGTCGGGACTGGTCGTCTGGGTCGCCGGTTCGGCTCTGGCCGGTCTGGCCGCACTGGGCGCCCTGGGCGCCAGGGCAGGCGGCGCGCCCATGGGCCGATCTGTCGTGCGGGTCGTCTTCTGGGGCGCCCTGGCCATGGCCATCACCGCCGGGGTGGGCCGCCTCTTCGACGTCGCCGTCTGACCAGAAGCGCGCCACCAGGGCGAGGCGCCCGGTGATCTGCCGCTGCGGCGTGCGAATGCCCCCTTGCCGGAGTTCGCAGGTCGAAAACGCCGCAAAGTCGACGCGCCGCCGCAACCAAGCCTCAGGACGACCCGTCCGAATCGGACTGAAGACGCCTGGAAACCGGGATAAATTATAAGGGGAAGATGGTACGCCCCCTCGGGCTCGAACCGAGGACCCTCTGATTAAAAGTCAGACGAAATATTGATTTCATTGGGTTTCAGGGCTTTTCGCCAGATTTCACAACCATTTGTATTTATTGAAAATATACGGTCAGACCGTTTCATGAAGTTTCAGGCAGCTTCAACTTTCTGCCCCCCATTTGCCCCCCAAAATTGGCTTGGGGGGCAGGTCAAATCTGTCATACTCTCCTCATGGCCAAGGTCCGGTTGACAGACAAATACGTCGCATCGATTTCCGCGCCGCCCGGAACGCGCCTTGATGTCTATGACGTAAATCCTCTCGGCGCGGGCCTCATGCTGCGGGTCAGCGAGACCGGGCGAAAATCCTGGACGATCCGCTATCGCAATGAGGATGGCGACCAACGGCGCCTCAACCTCGGACTGTATCCAGACGTTTCGCTTGCCGGCGCCCGAAAGCGATGCGCCCAGGCCCGGCTCCAGGCGACAGACGGCGTCGATCCCGCTGGCGAAAAGCGTCGCAAGAAGGTCGAGCGCCGCTCGCAGACCATCAAGACTTTCCAGGATCTGAGCGTCGCCTATTTCGAAGCCACCGAGCGCGGAGAATGGAAACCGCGCGGGAAGCGCAAGCGGGCGACTACGATTACGGGCGAGAGGTGGCTGTGGTCGAAGCACATCGAACCCGCCTTGGGAGCGCTTCGGCTCGAGGACGTGACCCCGGCGGCGATCAAGGCGCTGTTGCGCAAACTGATCACTAAGGGCCAGGACACGAGCGCCAATCGCGTCCGCGCCCAGATCCGTCAGATGTTCAACTACGCGATCCTGGAGGTCGAAGCGGTCGCGGCCAATCCTGTCGCGAGAGTACGGTCGCTGGGAGAAGAGACCCCGCGAGACCGTGTGCTGCGCGACGGAGAGATCGGCGTGATCTGGCAAGCTCTGGATGACCCGACGGTGCTGACCTGCGCCAAGAGCGCCCGCCGGAAGAACCAGCGCGTCTATGTCAGCCGTTCCGTTAGCATCGCCATCAAGCTGCTGCTCGTCACACTACAGCGTCGCCACGAAGTCGCGGGCATGACGCGAGCCGAGGTCGATCTCGAGCAGGCTGTGTGGACGATACCCGGCGCGCGAACCAAGAACGGCCGAACCACCCTGGTGCCCCTGTCGCCGAGCGCCGTTGCGCTCATTCGGGAGGCGATGGCGCTCGTCAACGAACCGACGCCGTTCGTCTTCCCTGCGCGCTGGGATCGCACCAAGTCCCTCACTCCGGCCTCGCTCACCCGCGCCTTGCGCGATGTGCGGGCCGCCCTCGCCCTCCCGTCCCTGACCCCGCACGACCTGAGGCGGACAGCAGCGACCAACATGGCGAGCGAACGCCTGCGGATTTCACCCTTCGTCATCGGCCGGGTTCTCAACCATACGAGCGAGAAAGGCGGCGCCGCAGCCGTGACCCTGTCGACTTACGCCCTCTACGATTTCATGGCGGAGAAGCGTTCCGCCCTCACCGCATGGGATCAACTTCTGGCCCAAATTCTCGCGGCGCCTATCGACGCTGCGGATCGCACGATTGCATGAACTTGAAATGAGTTTTCTTGCAAAGTCGCTTCGGAGGCCTAGATTGAAGCCATGAGCAAGTTCGACCAGTTCAAGACCAAGCTCCGTCCTGGCCAAACCTATCGCCGGGCGGATCTGGTCCAATGGTCGACGGCGGTCGATCGCCACCTCAAGGAAGCGGTTCAGACAGGCGCTCTGACCAAGCTGGCCGGCGGACTCTATTACGCGCCCAAGCCGACCGCGTTTGGAATGGCTCCGCCCGAGGACGACAAGTTGGTGTCGACCTTCCTGAAAGGCGGCCCTTTCCTTCTGGCCTCGCCGAACGCCTATAACGCCCTTGGGGTCGGCATGACCCAGCTGCACAACAAGACCGTGGTCTATAACCACAAGCGACATGGCAAGTTCGCCCTCGGCGGCCGCACCTACGACTTCCGCGTGAAGCCGGTCTTTCCGAAGAAGCTCTCCAGGGAGTTTCTGCTGGTCGACCTGGTCAACAATCTCGACCAGCTCGGGGAAAGCGCCGACGAGGTGCTCGCTCGCGTCAAGGCGCGCCTGGCCGCCAGTGATCGAGCGCGCGTGAAGAAGGCGGCCCAGACCTACGGCTCTGAACGGGCCAAGAAGTTCTTCACCCGCGCGCTGGCCGAGACGGAGATGCAGGATGCCGCGTGATTTCCTGCACAATCACCCCCAGTTCTCAGATCTGATCAGGATCGTCGCCAACAACGAGGGCATCGCGCCCGCCCTGGTGGAGAAGGACTACTGGATCATGCAGAGCCTCTATGGCCTGCAGCAACTGGAACTCGCCTTCGAACTGAAGGGCGGCACCTCGCTTTCGAAGGGCTATGGCCTCATCAGCCGTTTCTCGGAAGATATCGACATTCGCATCGAGCCGCCGGCCGCCCCCCCGGTGATGACAGGCCGAAATCACGAGAAGCCGGCGCACGTGCAGAGCCGGAAGGATTTCTACGACCGACTGGCGCAAACGATTGTCATCGACGGGATTACATCGGTCGAGCGTGACACGGCGTTCGATGATCTGCGGCAGTATCGCAGCGCCGGCATTCGCCTTACCTATGCCGGCGCCAACGGATCAGTCGAGGGATTGAAAGACGGGGTTCTGCTGGAATTGGGGTTCGACGACGTCGCGCCCAATGAAGCCCGGGACATCAGCTCCTGGGCCTATGATTACGCGGCAAGCCGGGTCGAAATCATCGACAACCGCGCTCTGGCGGTCGCCTGCTATCACCCCGGCCACACACTGGTCGAGAAGCTGCAGGCGATCTCCACCAAGTTCCGCCAGCAGCAGGACACCGGCGTATTCCCGCCAAACTTCATGCGTCACTACTACGACGTCTATTCGCTGCTTCAGGACCAGTCCGTCCAGAATTTCATCGGCTCCCCGGCCTACCTCCACCACAAGGTCAAACGGTTTCCCAAAGCGGGCAACCCGATTATTGCCGAGAATGACGCCTTCGTCCTCCGCGACCCGACGACGCGCGCCACCCTCAAAAAAGCCTTCTCCGCCTCGAGCGCCCTATATTTTCGCGGCCAGCCCTCGTTCGACGACATTCTGGCCGAGATCGCCAGGTGGTCGCCCAGGCTGTAGCGCCTGGAGAGACGCCACCCGGCCCTCTGTCCAGGTACAGAAGGCTGATCGCATGAGGTTTGACATGGAGGCATGCCGTTGACCGACGAGACGACTGCAAGGGAGCGGAGCGCTACTGAGCGCCTCGCGCTGGAGATCGTGGAAACCTGCGTGCGCAACACCGGCCTTGAGACCCTGCACGCCGGGACGTTCCCGCGCTCCGCCGCCGGCGACTACGCCGACGTGACGGTCGTAACGCCCGACGGAAACATCCCCTGGACGGAAGTCAGCCGGATATCCGACGACGAGATGAAGACCCTGATGATCGAGATCGTGGATCGGGTCTTCACCTATCTGAGCTTTCCTGAAGAACTGGCGGGAGGACGCACAGCCACCCAAGCCTGGGATCGACCGCGCCTGAACGCCGATCTGATGAAGGCGGTCCGCCGTCGGCAGGCTGGACGCGATATCGGGACGCCTGATCCGGACCCGGCCTAGAAGCCGAAATCAATCTGATCAACGTGGACAGCGCGCGCGCCGCGCTTGCGGTTTGACGGCTCCTTCGCCGGAGCGGTGGGCGTCGTCTGGTCGCTTTCGGTTCGGACGGAACGCACCGTCTCGATCAATTTGGGCGCGCGCGGCGGCTGGAGCGATCTGGGTCGCTCCGGCCTTCGCGACTTGCGAGTCTCCTTCCAGGCGGTCAATTCGCTTTCCCACCACCCTACCCGGTTAAGGGATATCCGCACCGGCTCTGGGAAATCTCCGATGCGCTGAAGCCGCCAGGCCGTGGACCGACTCAGCCCCGTGACATCCCGAACCCGATTCCACGGCAGCAGCCGATCTTCAGGCCCGCCGGTCTCGACCGGTTCGTGATCGTGCTCATCGGTCACAACAGACCTCCAAGTCGCTGGTCCGCCCTCGCGATAAAGAGCGCGCAGAGCACCTGGGCGTCGTTCGCGGCATCGACGCCGTCGCGCCTGCTCCATAGTCGAACGACCGACTTCAGGGCGAAGCTCGCCGAGGGATCAGCCAATACCCCGGCGATCGACAACGGCGGTCCGGTCAGCGCAACGGGATCATCCACGGCGACGCCCTCTCGCCGCAGGCGGCGCGCCCGTCCGGATGTCCGATATCTGCGACCGGGCCCAGTCGCGCAACAGACCGCGCGGATAATGAGGCTTGGACCGGACATGGCGGCAGGGCGGACCGTCGTTTCCGGTGGACCACAACCGAGCCAGGGTCGCCGGCTTCATCCGGATGCCGAACAGGGCGAGAAAGCCCGAAGCCTCCGCCCGCGTCAGCAGATCGTCGTCCCCGTCCATCGAAGTCGCTTCCCCCGCGCTGGCACGATCCGGGATCATCGTCCTGCCTCTCTGGATGCGCATTGCCGCGAGCTTGTCAGCCTCCGGCCGGCCGTCAGGGCGAGATAGCAATCGACGACCGTCGCCACATAGTTCCTGGTCTCGGCTATGTCCGGCACGCGACCCAGCCGTTCTACCCGCGCCGGGCCGGCGTTGTAGGCGGCCAGGGCCAGGCGCAGATCGCCAAACCGGAGGATCTGTCGAGCCAGATAGTCAGCGCCGCCCATAAGGTTTTCGACGGGATCGAAACGATCCTTCACACCCAGTTCGAGGGCGGTGGCCGGCATCAACTGCGTCAGGCCGCCGGCTCCCACGGGCGATCGCGCGTCAGGCCGATAGGCGCTTTCGGTCAGCACCAGGGCGTGGAGCAGCTTCGGGTCCAGACCGTGACGCGCGGCTGCGGCGGCCACGGCGTCGCCGAACGGCTGGGTCAACGGCGCCAAGCGAAGATCATCCCCGTCCTCAGGCTCCGCCGCCTGCGCCGCAAAGGGACGCCCGAACAGATCACCCCCGGCCCGGCTCCAGTCTATATCCTGGGCCGAGGCTGCAGCCGGCGCGCTCAGAAGAAGCGCCGCCGCAAAAACCAGTCTCACCATGTCAGAACCTCCCGATAGACCCCCACCGCCTCCCCTCGCAGGACAGGGCCGAAATAGCGGCTGTCGAAACTTCCCGGCGTGTCGCCGAGCAGGAAGAGTTCGTCGCTCGCCAGGCGGCGACAATCTCGCCAAGCCGGCAGCGCCCCGCCCTGACGATCACGATCAAGCGTGCGCACCTGTCGCCCTGGCATCCAGACCGTTCCGTCGCGGGCGCAGACCCGGTCGCCTTCTACGGCTGCGACGCGCTTGAGCAACAGGACGTCATTCGGCATCCCAAGGCGCATCAGGTAGGAGCGGGCCGCAGCTGGCTGGACGATCGCAACGACCGCACCGCGCTCGACCGTCGCGCCGATGCGCAAATAGAGGCCACGCGGCAGGCTAGGGCTTTCGTTGACCAAAGCGAACGCCGGCCCATCAAACCCGATCCCCACGACCGCTACAGAAGCGACGCACGCTATCGGCGGCCCCCACCGGCGAATGAAGTGATGCGGGCTCATGGCCGGTAGGGCTCCAGGATCAGGTCCCGCGTGATCATGACCCGGACCGGGGCGCCCGGCCGAAGACGGATGGAAGGCCGGACTTCCAGCTCACGGTCCACCAGGCGGCCGCCGACCTGAGCGCCCTCGATGGCGGCCGCGTCGCCAGCGTCCCCGAGCCAGCCGCCCGACCCGCGGCCGGCGTCGTCCCGGGCCATCTGGCCCAGGGTAGTGACGGCGCCCGCAAAGAGTGTTCCGACCAGGAGGGGAAACAGCCGCCGATCGACCTGCCCGCGCACGCCGACCGCCCCCTGCGCATCCACGCCGGGTTCGCCGCTCAGGATCAGGCTCTTGCCGTTCGGCAGGATGAGGCGATCCCAGACGAGAAAGGCCCGCCGGTCGCCATAGGCGCTTTCACCCTCATGACGTCCGATCAGCCGCGCGCCCTGGGGGATCAGCAGGTGCCGTCCGCTAACCGTGTCGAAGACATTCTGGGTCACCATGGCGACGACCGGCCCTGCACGGGCGGTGTCGATACCCGTCAGCAGGGCGGCAGGCACCAGGGCGCCGGCCTTGAGCTCGAAGGGCGACAGGGGCGCCACCAGGGCGTTCTCGTTGTAGGCGCCGCCCCGCCGCCCCTTCGCCGCGGAGCCCTCGTCCGCCCCCGGGGCCGCCGCGACGGCCGGTTCGGCCGATGGTCGTCCGCCGCCCGCGGCGTCAAAGAACAGGCCCGAGCGCGCCGCCTGGTCCGCGCCGGCAGCCGCCATGGACCGCGGCGCCGGCGGCGGACGATAGGCTTGGGCAGGATAGACGGAGGCCGGCGTCGCCGCAGACGGCGGATCGGCGACTTCCGGCGCCGCCCCGGCCCGCGGCTCCGGCAGGCGGTCGTAGCTGGACGGCTGGCGGGTGACGACCTCGGTCGGCCGCACCACGCCCCGCCCATTGTCCGGACGGTTCTCGATTGCCCGCTCCTGCGCATTGGCGCGAAGCTCGGGCTGGATCACGAAGGCCCAGGCCAGGGAGCCTCCCACCAGAACCACGCCGCCCATGACCATGACCTGGACGACCGATCTGCGCAGCCGGATCACCGGCGGACGGGGCGCGCGCAGGGACAGACCCGGCGCAGGTTCTTTCGGCAGCGGCCCCTCCGTCGCGGACAGGTCAGACGTGTCAGGCCCGTTCCTCGGCCCGTTCATCGGACTGCTCCGGCCAGACGATGGATCCGCACGACCTGAGGGCGGAGATCCCCAAGGCGCAGTTCGGCGCGGTCAAACAGGCGGTCGACGACGAACAGACCGCCCTGCTGCCGGTAATTGACCATTTGGGCCTCGCCGTCCGGCGTCAGCACGAACAGGACCGGCGCCTCATCGACCTGCAGGTCGGCGTCGAAGGCGATGAAGGTGCGCAGGCCGTCGTTGAAGACCGACGACGGCGTCCAGCGCGCCCGCCGCCCCCGGGGTTCGATGCGGTAGCGCGCGTCGAGCGGCCTCTGGGGCGTCACGAGCGGGTCCGGACCTTTCGGTTCATCGACGTCCGCCTCAGGGCCCGCCCCAGATCCCATCGGCTCAACCTCATCCCAGGCCACGGCCGCGTTGAAGGCGTCAGCCGCGCCGCTCTTGAGGTCCAGCAGATAGACGCGGCGATTGGTGGTCAGGACCAGGTTGGTCTCCAGCCCGCGCTCCAGCGGCTTCAGCAGGACATGGGTGCGGAGCGCCGCTCCCGTCCCCGAGGCGACCTCGCCAATCTGCCAGCGGACCGTGTCGCCGGCGGCCTTGGAGACCAGGACCTCGCCCTCTCCGAGCGTCAGGGTGGTGACGCGCAGGGGCGCCGTCCAGATCTCGAATACCCGCCCCGGCGACCAGGCGAAGACCTGAACCCCGCCGACGAAACCGTCCGCGCGGGACGGCGCCCGTGCCGCCTGGTTGGCGCGGGCGATCGCGGCCCGCCCGGTCGGCGTCGGCGCGGGCACGGGGGCGGGCGGCGACGGATCTGCAGCCGGAGCCCGGCTCGCCACGGAGAAATAGGGAACAGCCGTGGGGCTTTCGACCAGCGCGGCCTCTTCGGCAACGGCGTCCAGAACCTCGGGCGCTGCGACCGCCTGCTCAGGCGCCGCGCCAGACGACAGGCCCTCATCATCCACGTCCGGCAGCATAGCGCAGCCGGCCATCAGCAGGCCTGCGGCCAGGGTCAAGGTCGGCTTCAGGAGGCGTCGGGGGTCCATGATACGTCCTCGATCTTCAGTCCAAGGGGGTTCTTCATCAGCTCGGCCTCGGTGCGAGGCGGCTGGAGGCCGGTGGTGATCAGCGCCCGCCACCGTTCGCTCCCGGCCTGCTGGCCGTTGACGAAGCGGGTCTCGCGCCATTGCAGGTCGTAGGTCCGCTCGGTGCGGCGCACGACGTTGAGGACCTCGACATTGACCGCCTCGCGCCCGGCGTCGGCGAAGGGGTCGTGGGTCTGGGCCCAGGCATTGAGGAAGGCGGCGGCGCGCGGCGTCATCAGGTCGTAGGCCCGTAGCCAGTTCTGCCGGATGACGATGGGGTCGATGCTCTTGGAGCGCACGTCGCGGATCCAGCCACTGAGCGCATGGCCGACCTGGGCCTCGCTCGGTTCATAGCGGCCGCCGATGGCGGTGATCCTCTGGGTCTCGCCCCAGTCGGACACCTCCACCACGAAGGGTTTGACCACGGCCCGCTCCGCCTGGACCCACCAGCCTGCGCCGAGGAAACCGGCCATGACCAGATTGGCCAGAGCCATGCGTCGCCAGTTGCGGGCGTGGGCCAGGGACAGGCCCATGCGGTCGTCCCAGACCTGGCCGGCCCGCTGATAGGGCGTGGAGTCCGGGGCGGAGCTCAGCGCCCGCCGGGGTCGGAAGAAGGGATGCATGATCTCAGGGCTCCTCGGTCTTGAGGGAGGGCGACAGGACGCCGCTGGTCTCTCCGGAAGGCATCAGGCCGCGTCCGGCGTTGGCGACGAAGAAGGCCTGCAGGGCCGCGGACCGGCCCTGGGGCCTGCCCCTCGCCGGGGCGTCGCCGCCCGCCGCCGCGCGGTGGAAATCCTTGCGCGCCGCTTCGGTCTCGCGGGCGATGGTTTCGGGCTTCCGGCCAGGCCCTGCTCCGCCCGCCGGATCCGGATTGCTTCCCGCTTGGTCCTTCCCGGACATCGACGCTGGACGCGGCTCCGCAGCCGAAGATGTTTCCTGCTGCGGGCCGGCATCCGGAGACCAGGCCCGCTGGGCCTCGCTGACGCCGGTCCCTCCAGGCGCGGATCTCGGTCCCGACGGTGACGGGTTGTCATTGGAGGCGCGCGCCGGCCCGCCAGGCCTGGGCGACGTTGGTGAAGGCGAGGGCGATGAAGGCGAAGACGGGGACGAGGGCGAGCCCGAACCGGATGGCGGCGTCGACCGCCCGGCCCCCGCACCTGACGCGGCGCGCGCCGGCCCAGCCAGGCGCGCGGCG